>Ga0187872_10000416_pt1 | contig 50441 bp, 52 predicted proteins | sample June2016WEW_16_4_FD_132973 | JGI IMG/M metagenome (GOLD analysis project Ga0187872, IMG submission 132973) | Peatland microbial communities from SPRUCE experiment site at the Marcell Experimental Forest, Minnesota, USA - June2016WEW_16_40 | ecosystem: Environmental > Terrestrial > Soil >...
CGGCGGTCGGCGACCTGACGATGCGCAACACGCGCCGCTACGGCGGCTACGTGGTGCACTTCGGCATGGTGCTGATCTTCATCGGCATCGCGGGCCAGGCATTCAACAAAGACGTGCAGATGGAGATGTCGCCGGGCCAGAGCCTCTCGATCGGCCCCTACACGATCTTCTGCCAGAATATCGATCAGGTCTCGAACGACAACTACCAGTCTGAGCGCGCGACCTTGGAAGTCTTCCGCAACGGTGAGTCCAAGATGATGTTGTATCCGGAGCGCCGTTTCTTTCTCACGAGCCAGATTACGCAGACGGTGGTCGCCCTCCAGAGCTCGCCGCTGCGCGATCTTTACGTTGTGTACGACGGCCGCAGCCCGGAGACGGGCAAGCCCGAGATTCACGCCCATCTCAACCCACTCGTGAAGTGGATCTGGTTCGGCGGCATTGTAGTCGTGCTCGGCACGGGCCTGGCGATGCTGCCGAATCGTCGAGCTGTGCTGGTGCTTCGCGCCGCCGCCGAGAAGTCCTGGGGCGAAGGGGTTGCGCCCGAGTCGCCCTCCGCGGTTGGCGCAGTCGCTCGTCGAGCCGATGCCGATGACTAGAAGTGCCGGCGCGATTCGCAACGGCCGCGCCGTGAGGGCGCTGGTCGCGCTGGCTTCGCTCGTTCTGACGCTCTCGCTCGTACCCGGGCTGCACGCCCAACAGACCGATCGCGCAAAAGCGCTCGGCAAGCGCGTCAAGTGCATGTGTGGCGGCTGCAACGATACCGCCGGCACGTGCAACCACAGCGGCGGCGCTTTCGCGGGTCCTTGCGACACGGCGAAGGCGGAGCTAAAGGAAATCGACGCACGGGTGGCGCGCGGCGATTCGGACGACCTGATCCTGCAATCGTTCGTCCAGGAGTACGGTCCCGGAGTACTCACCGAACCGCCCAAAAGCGGATTCAACTGGGTCGCGTGGATCATGCCCGTAGCCGTGCCCATCGTGGCCTTCTTTCTGGTGTGGCAGGTCGTTCGGCGCTGGCACCGCCGGGCCGCGCTCGCACCTGCTTCCGGGCCGCCGATTTCGCCCGACATGCTCGAGCGCGCCCGCCACGAGGCGGACAGGGAATCCGATGAGTGACGCCGACATCATCGTGGCGTGCGTTCTGCTTGCACTGGCTACGCTCGTCTTCGTGTTCCATCTTCGCCTGGAAGACTCCGATTCGACGCCGCATCGCACGAAGCTCGATCAACTGATGGAGCGCCGCGACGCCATCTACGAAAACATGCGCGACCTTCGCTTCGAATTTCGCGCCGGAAAGTTCTCGGAAAAGGACTACGAAGAGATCAAACAGTCGCTCGAAATCGAGGCTGCCCGCGTCCTCGGCGAGATGGACCGAGTTACGGGCGGCGCTCCCACTCCCGCCACGCGCCAGGCCGCCGCCGAAAAGGCTCCCCGCGCATGAGGATTCGGCCGGTGGATATTGCTCGACGACTTTTCCTTCTCTCGCTGCTTCCTTGTCTGCTCGCGGCCGCGTCTTTCGCCGGCACGGTCACCGGCACCGTCATCAACGGCACAACGGGAAAGCCCGCCGCGGGCGTGGACGTGATCCTGATCCAGCTTCACGGGGCCATGCAGCCCGTCGCGCAGACGAAAACGGACGCTGAGGGTCATTACATGCTCGAGCATCCGGCCCTCGGCGCGGGCCCGATGCTGATCCGCGTCGTCTACCGGGGCGTGAACTACCACGAGCCCGCCACGCCGGGGAAAACCACCGTCGATATCCAGGTCTTCGAGCCGACCGACAAGGCCGGAGCCTTCGCGGTCACGGCACACGCGATCATTCTCCAACCGGAGGGCTCCGACCTGATGGTCGGCGAGGAATACAGCATCCAGAACAAGACGCAGCCGCCGGTCGCCTACTACCGCGCAGGCGGCTCATTCCTGTTTTCGATTCCAAATGGCGCCCAGTTCAGCGATGCCTCGGTGGTGGGCACTTCGGGCATGCCGGTGACGCAGAGCCCGATTGACAAAGGCAAGAACGAGAAAGCCATCGACTACCCTTTCCGCCCCGGCGATAGCGGCGTGCGCGTCGCCTATCGAGTGCCCTACCCCGGCAATCAGACCCAACTCCAGTTCGTTTCGCCGTACACGGCCGGGCGGCTTGCGATTTTTGCGCCACCGACGGTGCAGGTCACGGGTGGCGGCTTCGCTCCAGCGGGCCAGGAACAGGGCTTCAGCGTCTACATGCGCGAAACGGTGGCGGCAAACACGCCCGTCTCTGTCTCCGTATCGGGCACCGCGCCTCCGCCTCCTCAGAACGGGGCACCCGCAGACAGCACAGGCGGAGCGGGTACCGACGATTCGCAGAATCCTTCGGTCAACTCGCGAGCCGATGCGGGCGGCGAGGCCCCTGCTGCCAGCGTCACCACGCTTCCGGCGCGCCTCGATAGCCTGAAGTGGATCCTAATCGCGGGTTTCGCCGCAGTCTTCGCGCTTGGCCTGCTCTATTTGTGGCGCCAGCCGCAGGCCACACCTGCAAACGGAGCATCCGATGCGCCTGCGCAATCTTCCGCGCCAGCTGGTCGTCGCCAGGGCAAAACAAGAGACGCTCCCGCCGGCGTTTCGCGTTCGCAGACCGTTGCGACGGATCTGGACCAAAAAGTTCGCGGCAGCCTCGACGAACTGAAGGATGCTCTCTTCCGCCTCGAGTTGCGCCGCGAAGCCGGGACGATCAGCGAAGAGGACTACATTCGCGAACGCGAGCGCGTGCAAAAGGTCCTGCGCGATCTCGTGAGAGGCTGAGCGAGTTCCCTTGTCCGCCACCAGCGCGACATCGGTTTCCGCGGTGCACCAAGCCCCGAGCCTCGGCATCTCCTTCGATCGAGTCGAGAAGCACTTCGGCCCTCTCGTGGCGCTTCGAAGTGTTTTGCTCGAGATTCTTCCGGGCGAGTTTGTCGCGCTGCTCGGCCCGAACGGGGCGGGCAAGACGACTCTCCTTCGCATCGCCGCGCTGCTGATGACTCCCACAAGCGGCAGCGTTCGCTTCACCGGAAACGCCTCCGGCGATGCGCCCAAGCACCTCATCGGGATGGTCGCTCACAGCACCCTCCTTTACGACGAGCTGACGGCCGCCGAAAACCTGACGCTCTTCGCGCAGCTTTACGGCCTGGATGATATCCGGGTCCGCGTCGCGAATGCGCTGGAAGCCTGCGGTCTCGCCTCCCGCGCCACGAGCCTCGTTCGCACCTTCTCCCGCGGCATGCGCCAGCGCCTTGCAATCGCACGCGCGCTGCTGCACGGCCCGCGCCTGCTGCTTCTCGACGAGCCCGCCGCCGGCCTCGATCGCCAGGGACTTGCCTGGCTCGGTGAAACTCTCGCGCGCCTCCGGAGCGCCGGCTCGACCGTCGTCATGAGCACGCACGCCCGCAACGAATCGCTCGATCTCGCGACTCGCGCCGTGTCGCTCTCCGCCGGGCGCGTGGAACACGACAGCGGCCCGGGCGGCGACCCGCGCCCGCTGCTCGCTGCGCTCCGCGCCGAGGCCTGAAATGACCGCCGCGCGCGCCGCCGCCATCTTGCTTGCCAAGGAACTCCGGCTTGAGTTCCGCACGCGCGAACTGCTAAACGCGACGATCGTCTTCGCGCTCGTCGTAATCGTGCTCTTCAGTTTCTCCTTCGATCCCACGGCCGCCGAGTCGCGCCGATACGGCCCCGGCCTGCTCTGGATCGCCTTCCTATTCGCGGGCTCGCTGATGCTACATCCTTCGTTCGCGCGCGAGCAGTCGAATCAGACGCTCGACGCACTACGCATGGCGCCTGTTTCGCCCTTCGCGATTCTGCTGGGCAAGATGCTTGCAAATTTCGCCTTCCTCTCGCTCGCCGAGGTCGTGCTCGTTCCCGTCTTCGCGGTTCTTTACAACGTTTCGATCGCGGGCGTGATCGGCCGCCTGATCGTGGTCCTGATGCTCGGCACGCTGGGCGTGGTCATCACCGGCACGGTCTTTTCGGCTATTTCGGCGCACGCGCGCATGCGGGAGCTGCTCCTACCGCTGCTACTCCTTCCGATCCTCGCGCCGCTGCTGATCGCCGCCGTCGAAGCGACTGCTTCCCTGTTTGCCGAGCAGCCCGTGCTCGACCGCACCTGGCTGGCATTCCTCGCGGGATTTGATATCGTGTTCCTGACCGCTTCGTGGCTTTTGTGCGATTTTCTGCTGGAGGAGTGAGGTTGAAAGCCCGGCTTACGATCACCGCCCTCATCGCGTTCCTGCTCTTCTTCGCGGGCTACGCCGCCCTTTTCATCGCGCCCGACGAGCGCACGATGCACGAGATTCAGCGTGTCTTTTACGTCCATCTTCCGCTATGGGCGGCGATGTACTCGGCGCTCCTGGTGGCGTTCATCTCCAACATCGGTTGGCTCGCTACCCGCAAGCCCATGTGGGACTGGCTCAGCGTTTCGGCGGTCGAGGTGGGCGTCGTGTGTTGCACGGGTGGGCTCGTCACGGGGGTCCTCTGGGGCCGTCCCGCGTGGGGCATTTGGTGGACGTGGGATGCGCGGTTGACCACCGCGTTCATCCTCTGGCTGCTCTATATCTCGTACCTTCTGCTGCGCGGCCTGCTTGAAGACCCGCAACGCCGCGCCACTCTCTCGGCCGTCTTCGGCATCTTCGCGTTTCTCGACGCGCCGCTCGTCTACGCCGCTAACCGGCTGTGGCGAACGCAACACCCGGCGCCGGTGATTTTCGGCGACGCCAATTCAGGCCTCGATCCAACGATGGGCAAGGTGTTGGTCGCCTGCATCGCGGCCATGCTGGCCGTCATGGTTCTGGTCTTGGTCGATCGGTACCGCCTCGAGCGCCTGCACCATGAGGTCGAGGAACTCCGCCTCGCGGCCGACGCCCGCGCGGCCGATTCGGACTCCGTCACAGCAAGGGGCGCACTATGAAGAACTTCCAGTTCCTCTTTGAGGCATGGATGGCCGTCTGGGCAGTCTTTCTGGTCTACGAGTTCTCCGTTGCCCGCCGTGTCGCCCAGCTGCGCGACGAAATCGACCGCCTGAAGCAGCAGCTCCGCGACGCCTGATTTGCGCCTTGGCTGCCGAAAAGGCGCAGCCGCGCTTTCCCGTGCCGCGAGCGACCCGAGGAAACTCTTTGAGGGGTCGCGTCATCGAACGCACTATGCACACCCAGCTTGCTACAAGGTGTATACTGTGGGCGGCTCGGTTCCGGAGGTCCCGATGAAAAGATCGTTCGCGGCTCAATGGACAGGCGTGCTCCTGGCGGTTTCGCTTGTGGCGTTTCCGGCGATGACGGCCGCGCAGGACCAGCAGACGCCGCCCGCTCAGCAAGATTCTTCGCAGCAACAACCGACGGCGCAGCAGCCCGCCCAACCGCAACCGGTGCCGCAGCAGCAGGATCCCAACGTCAAGGCCGGAAGCGAGGCCGACGTCAATGCGATCGGAAACCGGAACGTTGGAAAGGGTCTGGACTTCTATTCGCTCGAGAAAGAAATCGCGCTCGGGAAGCAGCTCGCGCAGGAAGTGGACAAGAGCGCGAAATTCATCGACGACCCTGTGGTGAACGAGTACGTCAACCGCGTGGCGCAGAACCTGGTGCGGAATTCGGATGCGCGCGTGCCCTTCACCATCAAGGTTATCGATTCGGACGTCGTCAACGCGTTCGCGCTGCCCGGGGGATTCTTCTACGTCAACAGCGGCTTGATCCTGCACGCGGATGAAGAGTCGGAACTCGCCGGCGTGATGGCGCACGAGATCGCGCACGTCTGTGCGCGCCACGGCACGAAGCAGGCGACCAAGGGCGAAATCATCAACCTCGCCTCGATCCCGGCGATGATTTTCATTCCGTACAGCTGGGCTGGGTATGCCATTTACCAGGGCATGAACTTCGCCATTCCGGTGACCTTCCTGAAATTCTCGCGCGATAATGAACGCGAAGCCGATTACCTTGGCCTGCAATACATGTACAAGGCCGGTTACGATCCGAATTCGTTCGTCTCCTTCTTCGAAAAAGTGGAGGCAGACGAAAAGAAGGAGCCCGGCACGATCCCCAAGGTCTTCGCGACGCACCCGCCGACGCCGGACCGCATCGAATCCATACAAAAGGAAATCGCCACGATCCTGCCGGCCCGCGACCAGTACATCGTGACGACCTCCGAATTCGACCAGGTAAAGCATCGCTTGCAGATGATCGAAGCCAACATGAAGGTGAACGACAAGAATCCGAACAAACCTTCCCTGCGCAAGCGCACGGATCAGAACAAGGGCGGAAACACGACTGCGGGCGGCGGAAACACGACTGCGGGCGGCGGAAACACGACGGCAGGCGGCGACACCACGTCAACCGGGTCGGATCAGACTTCCGACGACAGCGATCGGCCGACGCTCAAGCGGCGTCCGGACGACCAGAGCCAGCCGCAGTAGGAGGATCTACAAGCGAGAGCTTGACGCAGGATCCAAGGGCGCCCAGTGCGAAATCGGGCGCCCTTTGCTTTTGTGTGAAGCAGGATGGGGAACGGCAGCAAGCGTAATCAGTGGGCGTGGACTTCGGCGACGCCCAGGCGTTTCAGTCCCTCGGAGTAATACTTGCGGTAGAGAATGTCCCATTCCTCGCTGCCCTCGAGGATTTCCTTCTTCTGCGAGCCGATCTTGGCGCGGACTTCGGTATCGACCTGCTCCTCGAGCTTCAGCAGCGACGTGAGGATGTTCACGATCTCCTGACGGATGGTGTCGCGGTCCTCGACGAAATCCACGTCGGGACTCGAGACGAGGAAATCGATGATGCGGTGCGAGATCCGGACCGTCTTTTCGCGGGTGAGTCGCATGTCAGCGTCGGCGCCTCATCAACGCCGTCTCAACGAAGGATGAGTTTCCTTTCTCGAGCGAGCTGGCCTTTCACTTTCTTGTACATCTCTTGATACGAAGCTCCCGTGCGCCGCATTTCATCGGAATAGCGGCTCAGAATCTCGCGGACTTCCTCGTTCAACCGGTCTTCGATCGTCACCTCGTCGGCCATCACCTGGCGGACCTGCTGCGTGAGGTTTTCGACGTTCTTCGTTTCGATCATTTTGCCGGCCACGAGCCGCTTCACCACTTCCTTGGCCATGTAGCCGACGTAATCTCGAGAGAGAAGCATCCCAATGGGCTCCGCGTTGCCGCTGCAAACAACTCAGTCTAAGGTTGCCAGGAAAGAGTGTCAAGGCAAGTGGTCGAGGGGCAATACAGCCGTCGCGCGAGATCAGAGCGCGGTGGCGGCAAAGCGGGCAAAGCGCAGCGCTGTATCGGCGGACTGGTCGGTGACGACCATGACCGTTAGGAGGTCCGTTTGGAACGAGGCGACGTGTTCGTTGCCCGGGTTCGAAGTGTGGAGGACCCTGCCGTTGTCGGTTTCCCGAGCCCTGCCCGGCAAGGATTCCGCGGCCCGCTGGCGCAGGTAGACCGAGAACTCCTGCGTGCCGTCGGAGTAGACCAGGTGCAGGAACATGCGGCCGTCCAGGAAGCACAGCTTGGCGCGCTCCAGGTGATAGGCTCCCGAACTGAGCGCCACAGGCACCGACATCGGAACCCCCTGCGTCTCGGCCAGTGCCGCGACATCCGAGGGATCGACCTTCCACGGCCGCGGCGCCTTTTGGACCACCTCCAGGCGATGATCCATTGCGGCGTCGGCGTACACGCGCGCCACCCGCGGCCCGAGCAGGCCGCGATAGCCCGCGCCGACAAGCAACAGCGCCGCAGCAGCTCCAATCACGGCAATCACCCATCGGCGATGCAGCGGAGCGGGCCGCGCACTTCCTCCGGCTTCGGCGGAAATTCGCTCGCGGACCCGGCGATCGACGCTTCCAGCATCCACCGGTTCCCAGGCCACGGCTTCGCGCAGTTCGGCGTCCAAGCGAGCCTGTCGTTCGAGCTCCTGCATGCACGCCGGGCACGACTTCAGGTGAGCGTCAAAGGCCGCAGCGCGTTGTCGATCGAGCTCCGCACTCAAAAAGAGCGGCGCGAGCTCGGCAATGTCACTGCAATTCATGATGTTTCCGTTTCCGTTCAATCAGTGCTTGCCCGCGCGCGGCAGAGTTTCGGCGAAGCAGGCGCGATACGGTCGCGCAACGCCTGGCGCGCGCGGCTGAGCCGCGACATTACGGTGCCAATTGGAAGCGATAGGATTTCCGCAGCCTCCCGGCACGTGAAACCTTCCACCACCGCAAGCAGCAGCACGGTCCTATGCTCCGGTGAAAGTTCTTCGAGCGCCCGCGTTACCGCTGCGCTCTCCAGCAACAAAGAATCCGCCCGGCTCCGCAGCTCCGGCACACGGCTGGGCGACTGAAGCGGAACCAGAACCGGGGTCGAGCGGATCTTCCTTCCTCGCGCGTAGAACGCGTTGAACAGAATTCGAAAAAGCCAGGCCCGCGCGTTGGTCCCTGTCTGAAACTGACCAAAGTTGCGCCACGCGCGCAGCAGCGTCTCCTGCACGAGATCTTCTGCCGTATCGGAATCGAAGGTGAGCCGGCGTGCGACCCGGAGCAGGCTCCGCGAATGCGGCATAGCGAGCTCTTCAAATTCGTTCTGCCGCGTTGTCACGTTGGGGCCGGTCAACTCCGGGAAAGGAGGCAGGCTCGCCGGAGAACGCCCGCCTGCCTCATTGATAGCACGGCTCGCGCTCCGGCGTTAGTTGCTCGCGCCCTTCTGGAGATCCGCGAGCGCTGCCAGCACTTCCGCGCTGTGCCCCGTCGGATTGACCTTGATGAACTCCTTGACGATCCTGCCGTCCGGGTTGATCAGGAACGTGTTTCGAGCCGCGATGGTCCCCAACTGAGGAGCCTGGGGGATCGTCATCTGCGACCCGTATTTCGCGGACACTTCCTTGTTCGCGTCGGAAAGCAGCTTGAAGTTCAAGCCGTCCTTGGCGCACCACTCCTTGTGCGATTGCACCGTGTCCACGCTGACGCCGAGTACAACGGCATTGATCTTGTTGTATTTGTCGAGGTCGTTCTGAAAGCCGTGCGCCTCGATCGTGCAGCCGGGCGTCTGGTCTTTCGGATAAAAGTACAGCACGACCCACTTGCCTTTGTAGTTGTGGAGGCTCACAGCTCCTTCTTGCGACTCCAACGTAAAGTCGGGGGCCATTGTGCCTACCGCGGGCACGACCAACGGCTGGTCATCGGCTCGCAGGGCGCTGTGGCCCACGGCGAGCAACGCCAGGGCCAAAAGGGCGCATGCTGCGGTTGCAAGTACGGCAGTTCGCGAAATCTTCATTTGTGGACTCTCCTCCTCATCAAGTGCCCGCCCGCTGCGGGTCTTACACTCTACTAGAATAGCCCGCCGAGCGGAATTCATCCATCATCCATTTGCCGATTGGGGCCGTGCGCATTTCCCGGCGTCTGCGGATTCTGCTATCCTAATCGGTCCAAAGAAAGCGGCTTACGCGCGAGAAAAAAACGGCACGATTTGCCGGTACAAAGGAATCGATCGACGTGACTTCATCCTCCATGTTGCAGCGCGGCGCCAAGCGCGCCTTCAACTTCAACGCAGGTCCGGCGGCGCTGCCGCTTCCTGTGCTTGAACGGATTCGCGAAGAACTGCTCAATTATCGCGGCACCGGCATGTCCGTGATGGAAATGAGCCATCGGTCCGCCGAGTTCGAGGCGATCAACGAACAGACCGAGCAGGGCCTTCGCCGCCTGCTGGCGATCCCCAACGACTACGCCGTGCTGTTCGTACAGGGCGGCGGCAGCGGCCAATTCGCAATGGTCCCGATGAATCTTTATCTGCCTGGTAAGCCGGTGGACGTGCTGCACACGGGCTCCTGGACGGCGAAAGCTATCGAGGAACTGAAAAAACTCGCGCAGTACCGTCTGGCCGCTTCAACCGAGGCGGAAAAATTCACGTGGCTGCCGCGGAAAGATGAAATCTCGTTTTCACCGGACGCCTCCTACGTTCACATATGCACGAACAACACGATCGAGGGCACGCAGTGGAGCGCCATGCCGGAGACTGGCGCCGTGCCGCTCGTGGCGGACATGTCCTCGGACATCGCTTCGCGGCCGATCAACGTGCGCCAGTTCGGCCTAGTTTTCGCCGGTGCGCAGAAGAATCTGGGGCCTTCCGGCGCCACGATCGTTATCGTCCGGCGCGATCTGGCCGAGCGCGCGGACGCAAAAGTCGCTAAGATTCTTCAATACCGCACGCACATCCAGGAGAAATCGCTTTACCACACACCGCCGACGTTCGCGGTCTACATCGTCGGATTGATGGTCGAGTGGATCGAGTCCGAGGGCGGGCTTGCCGGAATCTCCAAGCGCAACGACGCGAAAGCAGCAAAGCTCTACGACGCGATTGACGCGAGCGGGAGCTACTATCGCTGCCCCGTCGAGAAAGACTCGCGGTCGAAGATGAACGTCGTGTTCCGTGTGGCTGGCGGCAACGAAGCGGTCGAAAAGAAATTCGCGAAGGAAGCGGAGGTGGCGCGCCTCGTCGGCGTCAAAGGGCACCGCTCCGTCGGCGGAATGCGCGTTTCGCTCTACAACGCCGTCACGGTAGAGGCAGTTGACGCGCTCTTGAGCTTCATGGCCGAATTCCAGCGCAAGAGCGGCTAACGCGATGCATTCCATCCTGCCGTCCTGAGAACAAAAGCCCACAGAATGTGGCAGCGGCGCAACAGGCTCGCCTTGACTTGCCCGAGAGGCGCGGCTATTGTGGGGTTTCCATGAGTTTTGCCGCCGCAACAGCCCGAATTCCGCCAAGCGCTCGAACAGTGCCTGACGCAGGAGTCGTGCAGCGCATTCAGCCGCCAAAGGGTGAAGCGCAACCCCCTCTGGATGAATACTTTAAATCCCTTTTTGCAGCCTTCGGGCCGCAGCACTGGTGGCCCGGAAAAACGCAGTTCGAGATCATTGTCGGTGCGATCCTGACCCAGAATACGGCCTGGACCAACGTCGAGCGCGCCATAGCCAATCTGCGGGATGCTGGCCTTCTCTCCCCTACCGCGATCGAGGAAGTGCCCCGGCGTCGGCTCGAAAGCTTGATTCGACCTTCCGGCTACTTCCGGCAGAAGGCGCGAAAGCTAAAAGCCTTCTGCAAGTTCCTGCGCACCGAATACCACGGTTCGCTCAAGCGAATGTTCGAAACCCCGACGATGGTGCTGCGCGAAAAGCTGCTGGGCGTTTTCGGTATCGGGCCGGAAACGGCGGATTCGATCCTGCTCTACGCGGGCGATCACGCCGTATTCGTCGTGGACGCGTACACGAAGCGGCTGCTTTCTCGCCACGGCTGGGCTCACGAGAAAGCGAAATATGACGACATCCGCTGGATGTTCGAGCGCCAGTTCCCGGGAAATGCGCGGCGATTCAACGAATTCCACGCTTTGATCGTTAGCACAGGGAAGAACTATTGCCGAAGGCAGGAACAGCTATGTGGCCAGTGCCCGCTGGGACGCTACCTCGAGGAGGGCCGGTAACGTGAAGCTCCCGCAAAAGCGCCGTTTCTGGATGACGGTAGGCGGCGTCGTGGTGTTGCTGCTGGCGGCGGCGGTTTTCACGCTCGGCTCGCTGACACTTCCGCTGCACCTCGAGCAGGGCAACGCATTCGTTCTGCTGTTTGCCTTGAATACCTTTCTCGGTGCGGCGCTGCTCGTCTTCAGCCTGATCCTGGGGCGAAGCCTTGTGCGGCTGTGGGTGGAGCGGCGCACCGGGCAGATGGGCTCGCGGTTCAAAGCAAAGATGGTGATGGGCGCGATGGGTGTCTCGCTTCTGCCCGTCGTTTTCCTGTTTTTCTTCAGCTACGCGCTCGTAAGCCGGACGCTCAATTCCTGGTTTCCGCGGCCGCTCGAAACCGCGAATGAAGAGAGCCAGGATCTTCTGGCGCACTTCGGGCAAGCGGAATGGAACCGGCTGAACGGGCTCGCCGCGCTCGCAGCGTCACACGGTTCGCCTAACGAGAACTTGCTGGCGACGAGCCATGCCGTGGACGCTTCATGGATTTTCGCGCGAGATGGCAACGTAGCAGCGAGCATGGACTTTACGAAGCCGCTGAATCCCTCCTCAAGCAGCACTGCGAAGGGCGATCGAACTTCCGAGCTGTTCTCGCCGGAATTCGTTCAGACGCTGCGCGGCGGCGGACGGGTCTGGAGGGTCGACGGGCGGCTCTACATCGCGGGCAGCGCTCCGCTGACAAGCGGCACGCTCTATGCGGCGCGCCGCCTGCCGGATGATTTTCTCGACCGGTACGCCGAAATTCAGGCCCAGACCGATACCTACCGCCAACAGAAACAAAATCTGCGGCAATACAAGCGCGAGATTCTTCTGGTTCTGATGCTCGTCACGCTGCTGCTGCTGTTCACGACCACATGGGTCGCGCTCTTCCTTTCTAAACTGGTCACTGTGCCGATCCAGGCCCTTGCGGAGGCGACTCGCGAAGTCTCGCGCGGAAATTTCGATCAACGCATTGAGGTCCAGGCGCTCGACGAGCTCGGGACGCTCGTCCGCTCCTTCAATCGCATGACGGAGCAGCTCGGCGAAGGACGGCGCCAGATCAACGAGTTCACGCAGAGCCTTGAGCATGCCATCGAGGAGCGCGAGCGGCGGCGGGAGCTCATGGAAGCGATTCTCGAGAACATTCCCACCGGCGTCGTCTCGCTCGACACCTCCGGCGAAATCGCGCGGGTGAACAGCGCCGCCGTGACGATCCTCGGGGAACACGCGCGCGAATCCCACACGCTCGCGGAGCTGCTCGGCGAAGAAGCGGCGCGGGCCGTGCTCCACCTGATGCGGCGCTCGCTGCGGATGGGGGCGGCTTCACGCGAAATCGAGATCGCGACGGGCGGGCGGCTGGTGCGCACGGCAGTGACGGTGAGCTCTCTCGGGCCGCGCAAGTCGAATCCGGGATTCGTCGTCGTGATCGACGACTTGACCGACCTGCTGCGTGCGCAAAAGGCCGCGGCCTGGCAGGAGGTCGCGCAGCGGATCGCACACGAGATCAAGAACCCGCTGACGCCGATCCAGCTTTCCGCGCAAAGGCTGCTGCGCTATCTGGATCGCGCGCCCGCGGCAAAGTTGGGCGCGCCCCGCACCGAGTTCGAGAAGCTTGCGGCCGAATGCGCTGGGCTGATTGAGCGCGAGGTGCAAACGCTCGAATCACTGGTGGACGAATTCTCGCAGTTCGCGCGCTTTCCTGCCGCGCGCCTTGCTCCGGCGGATTTGAATTCGATTGTCGCCAGCGCGCTCGAACTCTTTCACGGGCGGCTCGACGGAGTCAGCCTGCGTACCGAGATGGCTCCGTCGTTGCCGCCGGTGAAGGTCGATCCCGAGTTGATGCGCCAGGTGATCGCGAACATCATCGACAACGCAGCCGAGGCGATGGAGAGCTCTCCTGTGCGCCAGCTCCGCGTGGCCACGCGCGTTAAAAGCGACGGCGACGCCGTGGAGGTCGAGATTTCCGACAGCGGCCGTGGCATTTCGCCTGCTGACAAAGACAGCCTCTTTCTGCCCCACTTCTCGACCAAGGACCGCGGCACCGGCCTGGGGCTGGCGATTGCGAGCCGCATCATCGCCGAGCATAACGGCAGCATCCGGGTCGAGGACAATTTCCCCACGGGCGCGCGCTTCGTGATCCGTTTCCCGGCCGTCGAAGTCACAGCGATGCCCGCTCAGGCTGGGACCTCGGCCTCGTAGACTCCATGCCCGCATCCATCCTCATTGTCGACGACGAAAGCGGCATCCGCGAATCTCTGGGCGCGCTGCTGCGCGATGAAGGCTACGACACCGAGGCGGTGGCGTCGGGTGAGGAATGCCTCGAGCGGTTCAAGCGGCGCAGCTTTGACCTCGTCCTGCTCGACGTGTGGCTCGCGGGGATCGACGGCCTCGAAACACTCGAGCGCATGCAGTCGCGCGAGGGCGCACCGATGGTCGTGATGATCTCCGGGCACGGCAGTATCGAGACCGCCGTGCGCGCGACAAAGCTCGGAGCGTTCGATTTCGTCGAAAAGCCGCTTTCCATCGAGAAAGTCGTGCTGGTCGTGCGCAACGCGCTCGAATACCTGCGCCTCGAAGAAGAAAATCGCCGCTTGCGCGCCGAGCTCGAGGAGCGTTACCAGATTCTGGGCGGAAGCGTGCCGATGAAGGCTCTGCGGCAGCAGATCGCGCTCACTGCGCCCACAAACGGCCGCGTGCTCATCTACGGCGAGAGCGGGACGGGCAAGGAGCTCGTGGCGCGCGCGCTCCACGCGAATAGCCCGCGCAGCGGGATGCCGTTCGTCGAAGTGAACTGCGCCGCGATCCCCGAGGAGCTGATCGAATCGGAGATGTTCGGCCACCGCAAGGGCAGCTTCACCGGCGCGAGCGAGGACAAAGTCGGAAAGTTTCAGAAGGCCGATGGCGGAACGCTGTTCCTCGATGAAGTCGGCGACATGAGTCTCAAGACACAGTCGAAAGTGCTGCGCGTGCTCGAAGAGCAGCGGGTCGAACCACTGGGATCGAACCGGCCGGTGAAGGTGGATGTCCGCGTGATCGCCGCCACGAACAAGAAGCTCGACCAAGAGATTGGCCGGAACGCGTTTCGCGAGGACCTCTTCTACCGCCTGAACGTGATTCCGTTCTACGTCCCGGCGCTGCGCGAGCGGACGGAAGACACTCCGGTGCTTGCGGCGCACTTCCTGAAAGAGTTCTGCGAGGCGTACGGGAAAAAGCCGAAGGAGTTCACGGCCGCCGCAATGGAGGTGCTCCTCGCGTATCCATGGCCGGGCAACGTGCGCGAACTGAGGAATCTGGTCGAGCGGCTCGTGATCATGTGTCCTTCGCTGCGGATCGAGCCGCACCACTTGCCGCCGGAGATTTTTCGCGGCACCTCGAAAAGCCCGCAGAAGCCCTACGAGAGCTTGCAGGAGGCGCGGTCGGCGTACGAGCGCGAATTCGTCCTGCGAAAGCTCGAAGAAAACCGTTGGAACATGACGAAGACCGCCACGGCTCTGGGTCTCGAGCGGAGCCATCTGTATCGCAAGATGCGCTCGCTCGGCATCGCGCCATCGAAGGCGTCATAGCGGATTACTCTCCGACGAGCTGTTCGAGTTGCCGGTGCCAATCCAGCTGCCGGACGATTGCGGCGTTCTGGCGCCAGTTCGGCTGGACCTTGACGAAAAGTTCGAGAAAAATGTGCGCGCCGAGAATCGACTCGAGTTCCTTGCGCGCGTGCGTGCCGATTTTCTTGATCGTTTCGCCGCCCTTGCCGATCAGAATTCCCTTCTGCCCTTCCCGCTCGACGTAAATCGTCGCACGGATTTTGATCAGTTCGCTCGACTCCTCGAAGGTGTCCACCAGTACGGCAATGGCGTGCGGTACTTCCTCGCGCGTCGCCAGAATCGCCTTTTCGCGGACAAGCTCCGCGGCAAGGAATCGCTCGGGCTGGTCGGTAAACTGGTCCTGCGGAAAGTGGGGCGGAGCTTCGGGCAAGAGCGCAAGCCAGCCCTTCACGACATCGAAGCAGCCTTCGCCGGTGAGCGCCGAAATGGGGAAAATCTCCGCGAAGTCAAACGCGTGTTGGTAGCGGTCGATCAACGGCAGAAGTAGCGGCTTGCTGACACGGTCGACCTTGTTCAACAGCAGGAACACCGGACCGTGAAAGCGGCTCACCCATTCGAGCGCGAAACGGTCGCCGCGGCCGAACTCTGCCGACGCGTCCACAATCAGCGAAAGGATGTCGATGCCCTTGAGCGCGTCGCTGAGCTCGTCCATCATCTGGCGGTTCAGGACGTTCTCGGGTTTGTGGATTCCGGGCGTGTCAATCAACACGATTTGCGCGTCATCGCGGTTCAGAATGCCCTGGATGCGATTACGCGTGGTTTGCGGCCGGGGCGAAACGATGGCGACTTTGCGGCCGACCAGAGTATTGGCGAGCGTGGATTTCCCGGCGTTCGGGCGGCCTATGATTGCAACGAATCCGGACTTGAACCCCATGCACCTGGATTGTACGTCATGCGGCGCTGCAGAGGCCTGTTTCCCCGGTCGAGCTATAAGGCGGGATCGGGCACGATCTTCGCGCGCAGCTCGCGCGTACGCGGGCCATCGAATTCTGCGAAGAAAATCGATTGCCACCGTCCGAGCGATAAACGGCCGCCTTCGATCAAGATCGTTTCGGACGAACCGACGAGCGCGGCCTTGATGTGCGAATCGGCGTTGCCCTCGGCGTGTGTGTAGCCGGCAGCGTGCGGGATCAACCGGTCGAGCGCGGCCTCAATATCGCGGGCGACCGCCGGGTCGTCGCCCTCGTTGATTAGCACGCCGGCCGTCGTGTGGGGCACGTACAGGTGGCACAGACCTTCGGTACAAGCTGAATCGCGCACAATTGCTTCAATTTCAGCAGTGACATCCTTGAGCTCGGTGCGGCGCGAGGTTCTCACCTGGATTGTGCGCACCAGGCCCCGCCCCTCCAGTTTCGATTTCTGAGCCATGAGAAACAAGATGCCAGCGGCAGAAGTAAAGATCAATACGAAATTCCCCCTCTCCTGTCACGGAATCTGCTGCGCATTCGCTACAATTGCTGGCGGCCCCAGCCCGCAGCGGAGAACACCATGAGCCACGCCTGGCACGATGTGAGTCCCGGCGAAAATGTCCCGAAGGAATTTAATGCGGTGATCGAGATTCCGCTCGGCTCGAGCGTCGAGTACGAGCTCGGCAAGCCAACCGCCTTAGTTCGCATGGACCGCTGCTCTATTCGGCCGTCTACTACCCTGCGAATTACGGCTTCATTCAGCAGACGCGCTCGGAAGACGGTGACCCACTGGACGTGCTCGTATTGAGCCAGGGATCCGTGGCACCGCTGACGATCCTCGCCGCGCGGGCCATCGGCGTGATGACGATGATCGATTCCGGTGGTGAGGATTACAAAATCATCGCCGTCGCGACTGCAGACCCCGAGTACAACACCTATCATGAGGCCGACGAACTACCCTCCCACAAGCTCACCATGGTTCGCAGGTTTTTCCAGGATTATAAGAAACTAGAGAGGAAAACCGCCGAAGTGGAAGAAATCTTACACGCCAAGAAAGTGTATCCGATCATCCGCGCGGCTCGGCGCGGAAGGTAGAGGCTACAGCAGCCGAATCTGGACGAGGCCCGGAGCCGGCAGAGTTGTTCTGCCTCGCGCGAGCATTCCGGCGGAGGGAATCCCGGTGCGCACGAACGACTTCTCGCAATCGGCCGACGAAGGCCCGCGCATGTTGCCCTCCATGTACGCAAGTCCCGGGCAGCGCGTGCAGCCTCCGAGGTGCGTGCACGAAGAGCAGGTGGTGAGATCCTTGCCGCGAATCGAGCGCACTTCGACGAGTTGGGGCGAGTTTTGCCAGATATCGAGAAACTTCTGCCGCCGCACGTTGCCGCACGGCAGCGGGAACTGCACGCATGGGTAGAGATCGCCGTAGGGCGAAACGTAACAGGCAGTATGCCCCGCGCTGCACGGCAGCCCTTCGCGCACGTCGTCGTCCACGGGCGCGGGCGGGGCGCAAAATCTCTCGACGTCGCCAACCAGGTTGGGATTGCGGAAGACGTCCCCAAGTTCGCTCGCGGGCAAGCGGTGCCGTAGCACGGAGGTGTTGCCGTCTATCATCGGCGTGATCGTGGGGTCGAGCGTGTAGTGCGCCTCAACCCCCGCGGCAAGCGCCTGGACCCCGTCGCTATCGCGGGAGTTGCTTCGCATCAGGACGTTCGCGAGGGTCACTTTCAGCCCCGCCGCGCGCAGAAAGCCGATTCCGGCGAGCGTACGCTTCAGCGAACCGGGCAGCTTGGTGACGCCGTCGTGCACTTCGGACCTATGCGAATAAACGCTGATCTGCACCTGCTCAACGCCCAAGGCTCGCAGCTGGCGGGCTTCCTTTTCGCGGATCAGCACCGCGTTCGTCTTCAGCTTGACGTTGAATCGCAGTGACCGCGCGTACTCGATGATCTCGAAGCAGTCTCGCCGCATCAGGGGCTCGCCGCCGCTGAGCGTGAGGAAAAAGACGCCGGCGTCCGCGAGTTCGGCGAGAAGCCCGCGAATCTCGGCCGTCGTCATCTCGCCGTGGTCGTCGTGATCGAGGTAGCAGTGCTCGCAGCGCTCGTTGCAGCGATAGGTGAGGTCGAGATGCACGCTCAGCGGAACACCCAGGCGCAGAGCTTTCCGGTTGAGCTCTTGCATCAGACTCATGTCTTGCTCGCAGTGCTCGGAACTTTTGAGCCGACCGTAAAGCCGGCGACATCGCATTCGTCGTCCCTAATCGGCTGGTTTGAGACGCGCAAGATCCCGTGGCGCGCCAGATCATCGACGAACACCTCGGCGTCCCGGTAGGCCGCCTCCGGCGTGACATCGAACTCGGTGCAGATGCGCCGCTGCACGATCTCCGAAAGCGGCGTGCGGCCATCGGCCGCCTGCCAGATGATCGTAGCCACTTCGCTGAGGCTGAACAGCGTCGAATCCAGCGCGGACATAATGACGATTTCCCCGTCGAGGACGCGTGAAGCAACCGCACCGCTTCGCGCAATGTACTTTTCGTTCATCCGATCAGTCTCCAGACACTTTCGTCCGGCGTGAAGATCAGCCGGGCTACGGCGATGCGCGAAACGAACTCGAAAACCGAGTCGAACACGCGCCCCACCAGTTGCTCGTCGTGACTAAAGAACAAAATGTTCCGCAGAAGGGCCCGTGCGGCCGACAGATCGTCGATCGGCTCGATCCGGTTGATCGGTCCCTTTTCGAGAAAGTAGAGCGCGCCGAACGGCGCGGACAGGTTTTCGCCCACGCGCGCCAGCTCCCCGGCGAACGGAGTGCCGTACGCGCGGTAGCCGCAGGGGCGCCGCCGGACGTAGGAGATCTCATCCGTCAGAACCGCCACATTCGGCGGAGCGAGACGCGAGATCGTAGTCTTGCCCGCGCCCGACACTCCGCTGAAGAGGAACGCCTGCCCGGAACGCACGGCGCTCGCCGCGTGCAACAGAAAACCGCCCTCTTCGGCCAGCACCAGCGAATGGACGATACGGAGCACCGTATCGATCGAATACGGACTTGGAGCCTGGCGAACCCAGCCCCGGCGCGATCGCGAGTCCCATTCCGCGTGAAAATCCCCGCGGTCGAAGAACCAGAGCGGGCCGTGCTTCGAAACTCGCGGGTCTTCATCCGAGGGCTCGGCCGGAGGCTCGAGTTCGATCTCGAATTGATACGCAGATGTGGCCGAGGGATTCACAAAGCCCGTGTAGCGCTTTTCGATCATTCTGCAAAAATCGGCGTCGCCGGACCGAAGGAGGATTGGAATCCCCCCGATTTCGACCGTGACTCCTCGCGTGGCTTCCGGTGCGCACGCGCCGATCGTCGATGCTAAGAGGCCGGCGCTCATCACATGCACTCCGCGAGCCTTCCGGGAAACTTCGTCTGCGTCTTGCCGGGCGGCGTTGTGATTCGACTGCGCAGCGAATGCCCCAAAAGCAGACCGGCCGCGACTCCGTCGGAGTGCCGCACCGCCCACCGGAGCAGCTTTTTGCCGGTCAGGTCGTTTTCGTTTTTAAGCTCGATCCGCTTCTCCCCGCGGACGAGCGCCGTCACCCGTCCGAGCACTTCCTCGTCCAAAAACGGCGGATCGTTTTCGGGCAAAGCGTCTCCGCGCGTGATCACGCGCGGCGGACCGCCCAGGGCCGTGAGGCGCACGACGCGGTGAGCGAAGAAGCGCCCTCCCCGGGAAGCCAGCACGATGTGGCCGGGGCGCAACCGCCCAAGCGGGTCGCGCTCCACCAGCAGGATGTCGCCCGGAAAGATCGCCGGAACCATGCTCGATCCGCGGGCCAAAATCCTTAGCTTGCCGTACGACTTCAGCACTTCTTCCGCCAGGGCTATGTCAACAGCTACGCGGTCTTGCATCGTCTTTTCCGTCCTCCTATTCACGGTCACGAATTCTTCCTGTTGAACCGGCACTGAAATTGTGTGGGTGAGAGTTTTCCGCAGGCAAGAGCCATCGTTTCGAAGACGCGCTCGTGCTGGAACGCAGGCCGCTCGTAGACCTTCCGGGCTTTGCCGGTCCGGGCCGGCGCCTCTTCGATTTCCGCCCCGCGGTTTTGGGACTTCTGGCTCATTCAAGCGCTGCTTGCGTAAGTTTGACGGCGCAACCGCCGGTGCCCCCATTGCCGCACGCCGCCGTTGTGCTCAGCGCACCGAAATAGACGCTCGACGCCTGTGCGCTGGAGCTGTTGTTGTCCACGACCATCCCGCTTGTGCCGCTGCCTTCCTGCACGCCGGGAACCGGCGTTTCGGACGTGGGAAATGAATTGATGTTGAAGAGCCCTAGATTCGGACTCCGGTTCGCGAGCACGGTGATGAACAGCCAGTCGTTCGAAGTCGTTGAGTTATAGAACTCGGTCAGCGGGGCATATTCGAGCTGACTTCCCGGCGTGTCGTTCAAGACCAGCGTCTGCGGACCCGCCGGCGTGACGCCGGAGCAATTCGCCAGGACGTCTGACGAACTGAAGCAGTACCCATAGAGCTCAATTTCATTCCCGGCGGCGTTGTAAGCAGCGACGTAGATGTAGGCGCCGCTCGTCGACGGGCTCGTGTAGTACGGATTGTTGAACGCAGGCGCATGCAGGTTGAATACTCCGGCGGCGCCCACAGTCACTGTTGTGGACGAACTCAGGCTCGTGGTGGCTTGTACCAACACGGCGTTGGTCCCGTTCGATCCGCTCACGGCGAAGACAAATCCGTTCACGCCATCCACGATCGGGGAATCCACAATGCCGCCCAGTGTCGAGCCGTTCCCCACGGTTAGCGGAGAACTCGCCAGAGCCACACCGGAGGACTTGAATCCGTAGAGTTTCCCGTTGGAGCATCCCACGAACACGTTCAACGTCACGAAGTCGAGCACGGCGCCCGTGAGTTTCCCCGAGCACACCGTGACGGCTCCGCCCGATCCCCAGGTGGTATCCAGGCTCGGAGCCGGCTGTGTCGATCCCGAACAGTTCGAATTGACGCTCGTACAAAAGACGTCCTTGATCCGGTACAGCACGCCGGCGTCGTTGCCCACGTATGCTTCGTCGCGGACGTAATCGACGAAGGGTGAAGAGAGCGTGTCCGTCCCCGTGGTCGACGAGCCGAGGACGAGATCCGTTGCGGTGCCGCTGCCGGCTGCGGGATTCGTCGAAGAAAACGTGCTGATCGTTTTCGGCGTGAGAACGCTTTGCAAGTTGCCGGTGTTCTGGCCGTCGTCGTCCTTAAAGGCGAGAACGTGGAAATGCGCGGCGCTGGCCGCGGAGACCGTGCCGATGCTGATCTCAAGACCCGTCCCGGTTCCGCTCGTGGCCGTGGTGGCGACTCCGGCCTTGACAGTGTATCCCGTACCCGTATACGTGATCGTGAAAGCCGTAACCGCACCCGCGGTGACCGCGGTGACTTGGAAGGTGGCGAGTGAGCTGGTGCCGCCGGCAATCGTACCGGTGTTCCCGACGGCATATCCGGTGCCGGCATGTCCCGAAGTGACGGTCGCGGCGACGATCTGGCCACCGCTCGAAGACTCGACGAACGCGACTTTGGTCCCCGACGCAGATGGCGTGAGCGGATCAAATGAAATCGCAGGCGACGTTGTCACGGCGCCGCCGCCGGTGATCCCCTGAACGTTGTAAGACCATAAAACCTCGGCGGCAACGCCCGTATCGCTTCCGCTGGCCGTTCGGTTGCAGATTCCGGTCGCACCCGCCGTGCCGCTATAGAGATAATTGAAGGCGACAATGTTGGGCTGTCCGCTGCCGCCCGGTGCATTGATTGGAAAAACGACGTAGTCATTCACGCAGCTGGGCGCCGCCGTCACGTCGAATCCAAACTTTGCCGGATACATAGCAGCGGCCGTCCCCGCCGCACCGAGATTGATGGCCCAGTCGCGGTTTACGGTCTGCGACTCCAGGACAGGCCTGCGCCATGTCACGAACGGAGGACCGCTGCGCCCACCCAGCGGCGCGCTTCCGCCGATCACCCCTCCTCCCCCAACAGGCACTGGCAATCCCGACCACAGGAAGCGCGCACGCGGATCTCGCGCGGCCGCCTGCATGGCCGCCATCGGACCCACTCGCGGATAGACGACGTGACGCGTGCTCCAATCGGCGAACATCGGAACGGGCTGCCGCACGGTTTCGGCCCACTGACCGGCCAGCGGGACACAGAACGCACCCACAAGGGACGCCATGACGAGAAGCAGTGATTTTCGCGAGAGGAAGGTTTTTCGCATCGCTACTTACTTCCCATCGGAATGCGGCCAACGCGCGCGCGCGCGCAGCAACACCCGGCTTCCACTTTCAGGGAGACTTGTGCGGGAGCCAGCGAACGGAAGCCGCGGCCGAGCCCTGCCCGGCGAGATGTTGTCCAGGTTTTTTCGTTCATCCCAAGCCCCGGCTGCCCTAAGCCGTGGTGTGCCGGCCGCCTACGCCAGCTCGATCAATCCCTCTTCGGCGAGCTCCGCGAGGAATTCCTTCGTGTCCGCGGCTGCCTGCTCCGCCGATATCTCGTACTCAGACTGAAGATGCGCGGCCACTTCGCTTGCGCTTCTCCCCGACTCGATCAGGGCCCAGATCGTGGTCCCCGACTCGTTAAACGTGTACACGGAGCCCCCCGGCTCCGCGCTCCCACGGATCGGCACGACCATTGCCTCGTGTGCCACGATCCGCGATACAACGTTCCGGCTTTTTTGAAGGGCCTGGCCCTCTCGAACCCGAGTCAAAACCGGCATCTTCCCCCTCTGCTCGCTTTACAAAGCAGACTCGATAAAATCCAAAAGCCTGCCAGTGATAGAAAGCAGGACTACTTGTATCTAAGCTATTGTTGGGTTTGAATTGACACAATGCCCAATTGGCGCGGAGGTGCTAAAAATGGCACTCCCCGTTGACGAAATGGCACTATGTCATTCTATGAACGAGGCGGAAGAGCTTCTCTCTATAAGCAGAGATGTATCTTGTAAATAGCTCACTTTGTATACCGAGCAGAATCAAGGAAACTAGCGATGGGCGCCGCCCGAGAGTTCGCGGACGATATCGCCCACAAACCCCTTTGCGTCTCCGAAAAGCATCAACGTTTTATCGAGATAATAGAGGGGATTGTCGATTCCGGCGAAACCCGGGTTCATGCTGCGCTTGATCACCATGACCGTGCGGGCCTTGTCGACGTCGAGGATCGGCATGCCGTAAATCGGGCTGCTGGTGTCGGTACGCGCAGCCGGATTCGTGACGTCGTTTGCACCGATAATCAGCGCCACATCGGTCTGCGGCAAGTCCGAGTTGATGTTGTCCATCTCCAGCAGCCGGTCGTACGGGATATCCGCCTCGGCCAGCAGCACGTTCATATGCCCCGGCATGCGCCCGGCAACAGGGTGGATGCCGAAGGAGACCTCCACGCCCTTCTTGGTCAGCACGTCATAGAGCTCGCGGACCTTGTGCTGCGCCTGAGCCACCGCCATGCCGTACCCCGGGACAATCACCACCTTGCTCGCCGCCGCCAGAATCCCGGCTGCCTCCTCCGGCGAAGCGCTCCGCACGGTCCTAGCCTCGACCGCGCCCGCGGCGGCGGTCTGCACCTGTCCGAACGCCCCGAACAGCACGTTCGTGAACGACCGGTTCATCGCCTTGGACATGATCACCGAGAGGATGAAACCCGAGGAGCCGTCGAGCGCGCCCGCCACGATCAGCAGCTTGCTGTTGAGCACGAATCCCATAGCCGCGGCCGAAAGCCCCGCGTAGGAATTGAGCAGGGAAATCACGGTCGGCATATCCGCACCGCCGATGGGAATAATTAGCATCACGCCGAACAACAACGAAATCCCCACCATGGCCGGAAACAGATTCCGGTGCCCCGGGTTCAGCACCAACGCGACGGCGATCGCCACCGCCACCGCCAGCATCCCGAGGTTCACGACGTTCTGCCCTTTGTACGTGATGGGCCGCTGCGGGAGGACTTCCTGGAGTTTCCCCGCCGCCATCAAGCTGCCCGTAAACGTCAGCCCTCCGAGGATCACCTCCATCGAAAGGACCGACATCATGAACTTCGGCACGTTGGGCGAGCGCAGATAGAATTCCGCGGTCCCGACGAGCGTCACGCAACACGCGCCGAATGCGTGGCTCAGCGCCGTCCGCTGCGGCACTGCCGTCATCTGGACCATGCCGAGCGGCACGCCGATGATTGCGCCGAGCACAAGGGCAATTGCGATCCATTGATAGTCGATGATGCCGCGCTCGAGCAGCGTGCCGACAATGGCGAGTCCCATTCCGAGCTCGCCGGCCCATACTCCGCGGCGAGCCGTCGTAGGCGCGCTAAGCCACATCAGCGACAGAATAAAGAGCGCTGTCGCAATGAGATAGACAATATCGATCCAGTGGAATCCGGGCATGGTCATGGTCGCTATTTCTGCGGACGGCTCGATTTGAACATCTTCAGCATGCGGTCGGTGATCAGGAATCCGCTGACGACGTTGCTGAACGCTGCCACGACCGCGATCGTGCCGAGAATCGTCGCGAACTTGGTCTCGTGCGCGCCAACGAGCGCAATCGCGCCAACTACGGCAATCGCGTCGAGCGCGTTGGTCAAGGACATCAGCGGCGTATGCAGCAGAGGCGACACTCGCTTGATGACCTGAAATCCAAGGAAGCCCGCCAGCATGAATACGTATAGTCCACTAATCAGCGCATCGCTCGACATATCGCTTCCCCCTCTACGCGCCGCCTTGCGCTGCCAAGGCCGGCAATGAATAGAATTCGCGCACCCTCGCGTTCACCAATTCCCCGCCCCGCGTCAATAGAGTCTCGCGGGTGATCTCGTCGTCCATTTTGATGGTGAGCTTTCCATCTTTGACGAGATGCAACAGAAAAGCCATGATGTTCCGTGCGTAGAGCGAGCTGGCGTGGTACGGCACCGTGCTGGCCAGATTGATCCGGCCGATGATTGTCACGCCGCCATCGATGATCGTCTCGCCGGACCGAGTCAATTCGCAGTTCCCGCCACGCTCCGCGGCCAAATCCACAATCACGGAACCGGGCGCCATTCCGCGCACCATTTCGGCGGTCACCAGCACGGGTGCTTTCTTCCCCGGCACCACGGCCGTCGTAATCACGACGTCGTTGTCGGCGATGACCCTCCCCAGCAGTTCCCGCTGCTTCGCGTAGAACGCGTCGTCTTGCGCCCGCGCGTACCCCCGCGCGTCCTGTGCGTCCTTGGCCTCAATCGCCAGCTCGACGAACCGCGCGCCGAGGCTCTGCACCTGTTCCTTCACGACCGGCCGCAAATCGTAAGCGGAAACCACTGCACCCAACCGCCGCGCCGTGGCGATGGCCTGCAGCCCGGCGACGCCTACGCCGATGATGAGCACGCGCGAGGGAGTAATCGTGCCTGCGGCCGTCGTCAGCATCGGAAAGAATCGCGGGAGCGTGTCGGCAGCGATCAGCACTGCCTTGTAACCGCAGGCGGTCGCCATCGACGAAAGCGCGTCCATGCTCTGCGCGCGCGTCGTCCGCGGCATCATTTCCACCGAAAATGACGTCACGCCGGCGCCAGCAATTTCCTGGACGATCTCACGCGAACCCAGCGGCCTCAGGAATCCGATCAGCGCCTGATCGCGCCGCATCAGCGGCAGGTCGGCCTTGCCCGTCCGGTCGTTCGAGCCGTAGCACAGCACCTGCGTGATGATATCGGCTGTCTGAAACACTGCCGCGCGGTCTGGAAGAATCTTGGCGCCCTTCTCCGTGAACGCGGCGTCCGGATAGCCGGCTTCGCTTCCCGCGCCTGTCTCGATGACGACTTCGAGCCCCACCTTGGCAAGGTTGGGGATCACCATCGGCACGAGCGCCACTCGCCGCTCGCCCGGAAAACTTTCTTTGGGAACGCCGACAATCACGAAGCCCTCTCCCTCATCGCCTGTGGCGCGCGTGTGTCTCGGCGCGCCCATGCTCAAAGCGGTCTATTCTATACATCTCAGCCCACAAGTCCACCTCCAACTCTTGCCGCTGCCAGCGCGTGCTGGTGCGGTAGGTGTTACGGCCCAGGCGAAGACGTAGCGAAAAGCGCACACCTTTTCATTTCTTCGCATGGCGCGCCCAAGGCCCGCTGCGTATAATCGCCGGACACGTCTGGAGCCGTACGCACAAGAGGGGGTGGCTTATGCCTACATCCACATGGAAGGGTTTCCTGGCCTTTGGCCTGATCTCGATTCCGGTGCGCCTGTCGCCCGCCGCGCGCACCGAGCGCGTCAGCTTCAATCAGCTTCACAAGGTTTGCCACACGCGCCTGAAGCAGCCGCTCTTCTGCCCGACCTGCAACCGCATGGTCGAACGCAACGAGGTCGAAAAGGGCTACGAATACGAGAAAGATCAGTATCTCCTTTTCACCGAGGAAGAACTCGAAAGCGTCGAGCCCGAGTCCGCCCGCACGATGGAGATCCTCGAATTCGTGAAGCTCGCGGAAATCGATCCGATCTATTTCGACTCCTCGTACTATCTCGCGCCCGAAGACGAAGGCCGCAAAGCCTATCAGCTCTTGTTCGAGGCCATGCGGAAATCGGGCTATGCGGCCGTCGCGAAGGTCAGCATGCACAATCGCGAATACACCGTGATCGTCCGCCCGCAGAAAACCGGCCTCACTCTGCACACGATGTTCTATTCAAATGAAATCCGGCCTGCCGAAACCGGCCCCACGGAAAAGATCGAAGTGAAGGAACAGGAGCGCGCGCTCGCCGAACAGCTGATCAAGAGCCTCGCGGCCCCGTTCCAGCCGGAGAAGTACCACGACACGTATCAGGAAGCGTTGCAGGAGTTGATCGCGGCGAAGGCTAAGGGCATGGAAGTGACCACCGCGCCTCACGCCGCGCGCGCGCCCGTGATCGACCTGATGCAGGCGCTGAAGAACAGCCTCGCTGCCAAGCCCGGCCCGCAAGCCGAGAAGAAAACCCTCGTCCGCGCCATCCCCAAGACGGCATCCGAGTCCAAGAGGACCAAAAGCAAAGCAAGCTGACGATCCGACTAGGATCGTCGCCCTGCTTGCACTGGGGTCGCCGGGGGGGATCCAGGTCCTTCCGTCCAAGGGGCACGCCGGGCCGTGCCCCCTCGCCTTGGCCGAGGAAAGCTGGCGATACGTCTATCTCAGAAAAGCAGTTTCAGCGCAAACTGGATCTCGCGCTGGCTGTTTGGAATCGTCACACCAATGAAGCCCGCGGTCGGACCGGCAACCCCTCCGCCTGTCGCGCTCGAACCGGTGAAAAGCTCCCCGTTTGGACCAAAGAAATCCGTGCGGTTCGCAATATTGAAGAACTCGGCGCGGAATTGCGTCTGGAGCCGCTCCGTGATTTTGGTGTTCTTCAACAAAGCGAAATCGAAATTTATATAGCGGGGACCGACGAGAGTGTTCCTCCCCAAGTCGCCAAGCGTGCCGGCTGTCTCGATCGGGAAGCACGCCGTGTTAAACCATAGCGGCTCTATGATACCGCTGGGCGAAACCTCCTTCTTCTCGATATACGGATTGCAACCAGGGATCACATTGGGACGCGGGATCGCGGCATTGGAATTTATGCCGGCTTGATCGAAGCCGTCGTTCACCGTAAAGGGAGAACCACTCTGGGCCGTGAAAATCCCGCTGACCTGCCAGCCCTCGACGAGTCTGTTGCCGTGGAACGGCAACAAATATACGACGTTGGCCACGAAATTGTGGCGGAGATCGAAATTGCAATCGCCACGGTCAAGCGCGGGGTCATAGGGATCGATCTGGCCCTGCGAGCCCGCCCCCTCAGGTCCATACGCCGCGGAACCGTCGTCAATGCAGTGCGAGTAGGTGTAGGAAGCCTGCATGGTGACGCCCCGGGCCGCATGGCGCACCACGTTCACCTGCAGCGAATTGTAGCTGGAGTGCCCGGCCGGGAGACCCTCGTTAACATAGCCGTAATTGTTATTTATGTGGTTCGGAAGAGGAGTGACGGACGGAAACGGAAACGTCGTAAATGTACCGAAATAACAACTCGACAAGTTAGCCGCCGTCGGCGTGCAGGGCGCACCCTTCGCCGTTTGCGTTAACGAGGGATTCACGTTCCGTTGAATCATCAGGTGGACACCTTGGGAGCCGACGTAACCGACTGTCAGGATCGTTCCCTTGCCGAGATCCCGCTGGATATTCAGATTATATTGCTGTTGATAAGGTGCATTCGTTATCTTGAAAGGAACCCCGTCGTCGACCTGCGTACAATTCACCGGCGGACACCCGGTCGGAGGGACTGTCGGCGGATTCGGGGTGGGATAGGTCGAAGGAAACATGTTCGGGAAGGTCGGGAAATACTGAAGGGTGAAGATGTATGGAGCCGAGAAATAGTACGCGGAAGCATAGGTGCGAGGGGCAATGGGATCGTGGAAGATTCCGAAACCCGCACGAAGGGAGGTTTTGTGGTCCCCGAACACGTCCCAGGCCACGCCGACCCGGGGATCGATATTCTTCCTGTTGGGGCTGCTGGCAAAGACGTTACTCACCTGCGCGAATGCTCCGTCACCATATGGCGGATTCAGGATGGCGTAGAGGGGCCAGCCCGAGGGATTAGTACCGTACTCGTAGCGGAGGCCAAGATTCAGTGTCAGGCGCGAACTCATCTTCCAACTGTCGTTAACGTACGGGGTGATGTCGATTTCGCGGAAGTACCGATTGGGATCGGCCGTATATGGGCTGGGATACGCCCCGTATGCCAAAAACGGAGCGCCCTCTATGAAACTCTCCAAGGTAGTGAAGAGATAGAATCCTCCCCATTCGAAGGGGGCGTCGATATTCGATTCGACTCTCATGATCTCCGCGCCAAATGTAATCGTATGCGCCCCGCGGGTCCAGACGACATCGTCCCCACCACCGAACTTGTTCTGAACGATCTCGTCGGGAGCCAGTATACCGGCGCCGATTCCGGCGAGGGGGGATGGGATTAGTAGAGCATCCTGGGCAAATTGCCGGCCCGGAAAATAGCCCAGAGGGTCACTCGGCCCGCTGATTCCCGGCTCCGAGATCGATTGCTCGAAGGTCCGGACGAAAGCGAATCGGGCCTCGTTTACGACCGAGGTCGAAAATAGGTGTTTCTCCTCAAGAGTAAAGTATTGGTTTTTCGTCGAGTCCTTTTCCGGCCACAAAGGCAAAGTAGATCCGAATGTTGGAAACGGAACAATGCTGTTTGCTCGGTCGGAAACATACCGTCCAAACAGGGTATCCGTCGAGGAAAGCGTGTAATCCACGCGCCCCAGAACGTAGTTCTCGCTCTGCACCTGGCTGGCATTGGTGGTAGTAAAGAAGTAGCCGCCTTCATCCGCAGCGCCGGCCGGGGCAGGCTGGTATTTGCTATACAGACCCAAGATCCCACCTACATCGGTTCCGGCGGCCGCTGACTGAGCGCCCGCGGCAACACCGAAAGGAGCCTCGGGCTCGACTGGATTGGATCCCGTCTTGAACCCTGACACGGGACCCCAATTGGTCGTCGGTGACGTGAGCGCGGGGCAAGCTGCTGACGCATGGTTTATCAGGTTGGGCCCCAGCGGGCCCCCTGGGAATATAGGCGCCTGTGTTGGCGCCCCTGGTATGCCGCACGGCAACTCATCCGAATTAACGTAGGCTTCCGGAATGGCCACACCACCGATCGATTGACCGAGCGACTGGCGCAAACCTTCATAGTTCGCGAAGAAGAACAGCTTGTCTTTCTTTACTGGCCCGCCCACGCTGCCGCCAAACTGGTTCCGGCGAAACTGCGGCTTGTCGGGCTGCCCTTCTGAATTGAAATCGAAATAGCTCCGCGAGTCGAGCGCCGAGTTGCGCAGAAACTCATAGGCAGAACCGTGAATGTCGTTCGTGCCTGATTTCGAAACCGCATTGACCACCGAGCCGTTGCCGCCGAATTGCGCGCTATACGTGTTCGTCAATACCGAAAACTCCTGGATCGCTTCGATTCCCAGCGAGGTACCCAGCGCGCCCGATCCGGCCTGGTGATTCCAGAAATCGGAGACGTTCGTGTAGTCCAACAGGAATTCTTCTCCCTCGGATCTTGCTCCCGCGATCGAAAAGTTGTCTCCATTTCCGTACAGCGATCCTCCCGGTGCAGGGCCAGTCGGCGTGACGCCGGGAGCCAGCGTTATCAGTTGCTCGAAATTGCGTCCGTTCAGCGGCAAGTCGCGCATCTGCGACTCGTTCACCAGGGAGGACACGGCGGTGGACTCCGTCTCGACCTGCGACACCGTGGACTCGACGGTAATGGTTTGCTGGGACTGTCCGACGGGCAGTGTGAAATCGACCACGAGCTGGCTGCCGACGCTAATCGTGACGCCTTTGTGGAGCACGGTCTGAAATCCTGCCTTCGAGGCCGTGACGTCATACGTGCTTACCTTCAGGTCGGGTACGTTGAATCGCCCTTGATCGCTCGTCACTGTGGTTTGCGTGGCGCCGGTTGCAACGTCTTTCACTTCCACGTTTGCGCCCGCGATCACCGCTCCGCTCGCATCCGTCACTGTGCCGGAAATAGTTCCCGTGACGGCTTGCGCCCCAAGACGCCTCACGCCAATTGACAAAAGCAGTGGTCCGCAAAGAACGCAAACTAACGCGCACTGAAATGCTTTCGGGCCCCTAGGCATGTGTGGCCTCCTTTTGGTCTTTGTATGTCGCGCGACGAGCGAGCGCCCCCGCACAGCTTGCGTAACCCTCTACTACTGGCCTATCTGATTGTCAAGGCAAAAACGGATGAGAGTCGGTCCCCTACGAAGATGCTGTTGCAGAGAGGCTCGCTGCATTTGAATGAATCCGCAGCGGGAAAAGTTTGCGGCGGTCGTTTGGAAAATCGACTTCGTTGTTTTCCTCAGCCTCTTTTCGTTAGAATGCACCGCATGCCCGAAGATTTTCAAATCGCCGGACGCGCCGGATCGAGCGCGAACGTCCACATTCTGAGCGTGAAGGGCGCCCTCACTTCCACGTCTGCGCCCGCGTTTCAGGATGCGGTCCGCGCTGCCACTGCGTTGCGGCTGATCGTCGATCTGACCGAAGTGCCGTCGCTCGATTCGATGGCGATCGGTGCGCTCGTCCGCGCCTTCGTTTCGTGCAACAAATCCGGCCGCAAGCTTGTGCTCGTCGGCCTGAATCACCGCGTCAAAAACATTTTGCAGATCACCGGCGTCGATCCGCTTTTCGACACCTACGCCACGATCCCCGAAGCCGAATCCGCGCTGAGCTGACGCAGTGGAAGCAGGAGGATGAAATGATCGCTTCCGTCGAATCCAGCGGTTTGCGCTTTGACATGTTCACGGGCGAGGAACGCTTTCTCGCGCCGAACGCGGTGCTCGTCTCCGGCCAGCAGGATGCTTTTCTGGTCGATTGCGGATTCGTCAAAAGCGACGTCGAGCAGCTTCTCAAGCACGTCCGGGAGAGCCGCAGGCGCGTGCGCGCCATCTTCATCACTCACGCGCATCCCGATCATTACGGCGGCGTCAACGCGTTCGCGGCGGCCTTCCCCGAAGCGACGCTGCTCGCCCGCCAGGGCGTGATCGACGGCATGCTCGAATGGCCCGCGAAGCGCCTTCACTGGCAGGACATGTTCGGCGACCTACTCCCGGCCGGCGACATCGTGTATCCGCGACCGCTCTTCGGGAAAGCTGCGTATCTCGAGGACCGCGAGGTGATCTTCATCGACCTGCCGGTCTGCGAGACCGTGCACGCCACCGCTTTCTACGTGCCCTCCGCGCGCGCCCTGATCGCGGGCGATCTGATCTATCACCGCTATCACCTCTACATGGCGGACACGAACAGTCCCGCGTCCTGGATCGCGGCCATCGAGCAGGCGCGCGGCGTCGGCCCGATCGATGCTGTTTTTCCCGGCCACGGCAAGTTTGGCGGAGTGGAACTCTTCGCGGAGGCGATCCATTGGCTGGAGGACTATCGCGAGGTCGCCAAGCCGGGAGTGCGCTTCACGGAGATCGCGAAAGAGATGACGCGCCGATATCCCGACCACGGCCTGGCGCTGCTGCTGTGGCTCACGCGCGGGCCCGGCTTCGGCACTGCCGGCGCGAAGGAAATCGGCGTCCCCGCTGAACTCCTCGGCGGCTGACGCGCCCAAACTTTGAGGGGTCGTCGTTGGGCAGGATTCTCCAGATCGCAACCCAAAACCGAGAAAGAAGACGCTAAACTAGGAGGCTCCGGAGGAAGCATGTTGCGCGTAGGCATCGTCGGCTGGCGAGGGATGGTCGGAAGCGTTCTCCTGCAAAGGATGCGGGAGGAGAACGACTTCACGGGCATCGAGCCGCTCTTCTTTTCGACCTCGAACGCCGGCGGGGCCGCCCCGAAAGAAGCCAATGGCGGCGCGCTCAAGGACGCGAAGGACCTGCGCGCGCTCTCCGCATGCGACATCCTGATCAGTTGCCACGTGGACGATTACACGAAAGAGACATACGCGCCACTGCGTCAGACCGGCTGGAAGGGCTACTGGATCGACGCGTCTTCGACGCTGCGCATGGTCGACGACACGGTCATCATCCTCGATCCCGTGAATGCCGATGTGATTCAGGATGGGCTGCGCAGTGGCCTGCGCACTTTTGCCGGCGGCAACTGCACCACGAGCCTGATGCTGATGGCCGTGAACGGGCTTTTCAAAGCGGGCCTGATCGAATGGATGACGACCATGACGTATCAGGCCGCGTCCGGTGCCGGAGCCGCTTACATGCTCGAGTTGGTCAAGCAGATGGAGTACCTCACCGAGCCTACGCGCGCGCATCCGTCCGAGAGCGCCCTCGAAATCGACCGCCTCATGCTCCAGGCACAGCGAGCGTCAAATCTTCCGACAAAGCAGTTCGGCGCGCCGCTGGCGGGCAGTCTGATACCTTGGGTCGCCGGAGAGATGCCCGGCGGCCAGACTAAGGAAGAATGGAAGGGCATGGCCGAGACCAACAAGATCTTGGGCCTCGACCCGCCGGTCCCCGTGGACGGCATCTGCGTCCGCGTTGGGACGATGCGCTGCCACAGCGCGGGGCTGTGCATCAAGCTCACGAAAGACGTTCCCCTGGCCGAGATCGAAGCCATCCTAGCGGGCGGGAATCCCTGGGTGCGCGTAATTGCAAACAACAAGGAATCGACCGTGCGCTGCCTCACCCCAACGGCCGTTTCCGGCACTCTCAACGTCCCGATCGGGCGCCTGCACAAGCTCAAGATGGGACCGCAGTTCCTCGGCGCATTCACTGTCGGCGACCAGTTGCTATGGGGCGCAGCCGAGCCCCTGCGCCGCATGCTGGGGATTCTCCGCGAGCACCTCGGCGCCTGACGCCTTTTTCCGCGAACCCGGTGTATAATCCCGCCGCTGCCGGTTGTTGAAACAACCGGCCTCTCACGCGCGTATAAGAACGCTGGAGGTTGTTCATGAATAGAAAGCTTCTTGTGATTTCTTTTGCCGCAGCACTCTTCGCACTGCCGGCCTCGGCCCAGCAGGGCTCGAAACTTAACGGCACGTGGAAACTGAATGTCGCCAGCAGCAGCTTCGGCCAATTCCCTCCCCCACAGAGCGAAACGGACGTCATCGAGATCAACGGCACCGATTTTCAGCAGCACGTCACCAGCGAAACGGCGCGCGGCGCCCAGAGCTACACGCGCGCATGTACGATTGACGGCAAGGAAGTCTCTCTTTCGCCCGACGATCCTCGGGCGCATCTCGGCGCCGTGGTTCTCAGCAAGATTCAGTGTTCGTGGGATGGAAACTCTCTTGTCGCGAAGGAAACCGCCAACGTGCAGGGCGCCGAACTGACCGACACGTTTACCTTCTCGGCGTCGGATGATGCCAAGACGCTGACGGCCACTTCCCAGATTCGTTCAGCGAGCATCAGTGGCGACCGGAAATTCGTGTACGACAGAGCCGAAGGCGCTGCCACTTCGTCCACGGCGTCTCCGATGGCGGTTACGCCCGGGGCCGCAGCGATGATTCACACGGGATCATCCACTCCGGACCTCAGCGGAACCTGGAAGCTCAACGCCGAGAAGAGCAACTTCGGCCAAATGCCTCCCCCGGCCAGCCAGGTCGACACGATTCAGCACGTCGAGCCTTCCATCAAGATTGCGCTCGATCAAAAGGGCGGAATGATGGGTGATATGGCGTACTCGGAGTCCCTCACCACGGATGGGAAAGAAGCCACCTGGCCCGGTATGGGCGGCGCCGAAGTAAAGGGCATGGCGCACTGGGAGGGCAACGCACTCGTCGTCGATGCCAAGAGCAGCTTCCAGGGCAGCGACGTCAAAATCAAGGAGACGTACACAATCAGTGCCGACGGGAAAACGCTCACGGAGGTTTCCCACGTAGAAACCTCGATGGGTAACTTCGACACGACGAACGTCTTCGACAAACAATAGCCATTCTAAACGCGGGCGAGCCGGCCGGGACCACCCGGCCGCGCTCCCTCGCCCACCTCTCCTCCCAAACGCCCCGCTTTTTGAGCTGCCTCGCAACCTGTACCAACGGACAGTGTTCCAATTCGGCATGATTTACTGACTCGGCTACACACCAATTGAAAATAGTGTGGGCGCGGTCGATATCATCTACGATGAGAGGGTCATGACGTGTCTTTTACCTCAGGCACTCCGATGAGCGCGCGCTCCAAAGCCACGCCTCCGAAGACCATCCGCATGCGCCACATCGAGCGCCGGGAGTGGTCACTCTCGTGGGCGGCTATCGCCGTGACCCTGCTCCTGACCGCCGGCTTGGCCTCGTTTGCCCTGGGCGCGCTCCGGACCGGCTCCTTCGAGGCCGAAAAGACCGATCTCTCGACCGCGGTTCGCGGGCTCGTCGGGCTGGTGTTCGTGTTCGATCTGTACGTGGTCTATCAGCAGCTGCAAATTCAGCGAATGCGCCGGCGGTTGACGGAACGCGAGGAGTTCTTTCAACTGATCAGCGAGAATGTGATCGATATGATTGCCGTCGTCGATTCAAACGGAAAACGCATCTACAACAGCCCGTCTTACCAGAGAATCCTGGGCTACGATCCCAACGAACTCGAAGCCACTTCGTCCTTCGATCAAGTGCACCCGGACGACCGCCAGATGGTGGTCGATGCAGCAGCGGAGGCGCGGCGCTCCGGTGTGGGGCGCAGGATCGAGTACCGGATGCGCCACAAGGACGGAAGCTGGGTGATTCTGGAATCGACGGCCAGCCCGGTGATCAATGCGAAAGGAGAGGTCGAGAACCTCGTCATCGTCAACCGCGACGTCAGCGAAAGGCGGCGCCTCGAAGACCAGCTTCGACAATCGCAGAAAATGGACGCGATCGGCCGCCTGTCCGGGGGAGTGGCGCACGACTTCAACAATCTTCTGGGCGTGATCATCGGGTATGCCGAGATTCTCCAGGAACGCATCTCCGAGACCGATCCCATGCGCGCGCCGGTCGATCAGATATTGAAGGCCGGCAACCGGGCGTCGTCGCTGACGCGACAGCTTCTCGCATTCAGCCGGCAGCAGGTAATGGAGCGGAAAGTCCTCCTGCTCAACGCAGTGGTCTCCGATCTCGAGAAGATGCTCCGGCGCCTGATCGGCGAAGACATCGAACTGCTCGCCAGTCTCGACCCGAACCTCGGGAAGATCCAAGCGGACCAGGGACAAATCGAGCAAGTCATTATGAACCTGGTCGTGAACGCGCGGGACGCGATGCCAGAAGGCGGAAAACTGGTGATCGAAACATCCAATTTCGAGATCGACCAGGCTTTTACGCGCCGCTACGCCTATCCGGTCGTGCCGGGTGCGTACGTTCTCCTGACTGTCAGCGACAACGGCATCGGAATGGACTCAGCAACGCAGCAGAGAATCTTCGAACCGTTCTTCACGACGAAAGAAAAGGGCAAGGGAACGGGGCTGGGGCTTTCGATGGTGTACGGCGTCGTGAAGCAGAGCGGGGGTTACATCGACGTAGCGAGCAGTCCGGGAAAGGGCACCACGTTCAGCATCTATCTGCCGCGCGTGGATCAGGCCGCCGAAGTGGAGAAGCACGGAACGGAACAGCCCGCGCAGCTTCGGGGCGCAGAGACGATCTTGCTGGTGGAGGACGAGGATACGCTGCGTGCCTTGGTGCGCCACCTTCTCGAAGAGTACGGATACCACGTTCTCGAAGCGTGCGACGGAAGCGAGGCGCTCCGGATCAGCGAACAGACCTCGGGCAATATCCATCTGCTGCTGACGGACGTCGTGATGCCGGGAATCAGCGGGCGCGTCCTGGCCGATCAGATGAAGCAGAAGCGCACCGACATGAAGGTCGTTTTCATGTCTGGTTACACAGGGCAAAGGGTGGGCGAGAAGGACATTCTCGAGCCGGGCAGCCTTTTCCTTCAGAAGCCGTTCACGCGGGAAAATCTGGCACGCAAAATTCGGGAGGCCCTGGACGTCGCCAGCGTGGCGCAAGTCTCCTAGCGCGGCTCATTGCGGCGAGCAGAACTAACGCTCCAGTCTCCAGTAGCAGTAGCCTGGCATGGACGAAGACCAAACCGAGGAACCTATAAAATGGCGAAAATTCTGATTGTAGATGATGACGCAGACATGCGGGATCTTCACAAGATGCGGCTCAGCGACACCTACGAGATTCTGGATACGGAGGATCCCGAAGAAGCTCTCGGGCTTGCCCTGGAGCACAAGCCGACGGCGATCCTGCTCGACCTGATGATGCCGCGGCTCTCCGGATTCGAGCTCTGCCACACGCTGCATACGCTGAGTTACACGTCCCGGATACCAATTTTCGTCATTACGGGCGAGTCTGCTGCGAAATACAAGCAGCACTGCGAGGGCCTGGGGGCGTCGGCATTCTTTGAAAAGCCGGTCGATTACAAGGAGCTCAAGAAAAAGCTCGCTGAGGCATTGCAGACAAATCAGCCTGAGCGGCGGGCGCATGTGCGCGTCACGATGCGCGTCGTCCTGAAACTGGGGGGGAAAGATTCCACGGGAAAGCCTTTCAAAATATCAACGGTCACCGAGAATCTGAGCCCAGGCGGATTCCTCGCAGGTTGCGCCGCGACCCTGAATCAGGGTGACGTGGTGGAAGTTTTCGTTGTGGGCGACGGCGAGCGCTTTGCCGGCCGCGCGAAGGCTGTGCGCTGCGAGGCTCGCGGGGCGCCGTGGCAACGATACGGCTTTCAATTCCTCGAAACAACGTCCGAATGGGTGTTGCAGGCGAGCCGATAGCGCGGCTCCGGCGCTGCGAGGCGGCCTGGGCAACTTTCCCCGCGTAGTGTCCGAATTTCGTGGACGGCTTGGGTAAATTTAGTCGAGATGGATGAGGCCGTGAACCTAAGCAAAACGTCGGAACCTTGCGGCACCAGAAAACAGAATTTCGACGCCATCCGTATGCGGTGGAATCCTTAGCTCGGGGAAAGCAAATTACAGCAGGATTCTGATGTGAGATTGTCACTTGGCTACGCACCGATGGATTTGTTGGTGGCAGTGATTACACAAGGTGATCAGATTTTGCTCCGCATCATCACCGAGTAAGCTGCGCGACTGCATATGATGAACCTCGAGATCACGCAGCGATCCACAGAATTGACAGCGCCAGCCATCTCGCCGCAGCACCCGTCCATGTAGGGTTTTGTAGGAACATCGATCAAGCCGCAGTCGCGGCCGTCTTGGGCGGACGGAGTTCATACAGTCATCCGCGCTTTGTCCAAGAATTCCTGTCTCTTAATCTGCGGAAGGGCATCAAAGAGTCGATCCAAGGAGATCATTAGGGCGTCAGAATCTCCGCTGTCGAGATTTGCCCCCGCCAGAAAATCAGCGCAAATCATCTCCAGCATGTACCCGCGAGATTTGTCACTTCCCAGCATTAGTGCGGCGGTTTCAAGGGCCTGCTCGATCACCGGCAGCTGGCTTTTGTATAGCTTGAAGTAGATGAGTTCCCAGGCTTCTGTCTCCCGTCCGGTCAGGTGCCGTTCCACCTCCCGCTTGAACTCCTCTTTCGGTAGCTCATTGGCCTTGTGCAACCAGGTTGCACAATCGAAGTCCTTCCCGTCCCTGCGGGCCACTTTGGCCATCTCCGCCGCCTTGCTCCACCCTACTTCCCTGAGCCGCGGTTTCGGAATGCGCGTCAGATTCTCGTGGATCGCCATCAGGTAGTAGGCCTTCCGACGTGACTCCGGGAAGCGCTTCTCAAGGAACTCATCGAACGACTTCAGGTTTTCCAGCCTCCAGTATTGTCCTGCCCGAACTTCGCAGAGGTATCGCCCTAAATCCACCCACCGCACGTCTCTTTCCCGCTCCTTTGCCTTTTCCCAGGCCAAGATCTCGTCGATCTTGTCCAGAACGAACAGCGCCCGCCGGCGATTGAGTTTCGGCGCTGCCATCGGCAATCCGTTAGTCCACAAGCTCGTCAAGCCAATCAAGGTCGCTCGCTCCCGGCCGACGGATCAGGTTCGTTTCAATCAGTTGCTGGTTATTAAGGCAGAGACCCAGATGAGGGCAGCTCACACAGCCGTTCTGAGGGAAGCGGATCCCGCTGTGCGGGGAGAACTGCCCCGATTCCAGCTGATGGATGGTCGTCTCCACCAGACGACCAAAATCGTTGCGTTGTTCCTCTGAGATGGTGGCCTTCCGGTATTGGATCTCGGGTAGCTGCTTGCGGACGAACACGACGAGGGCCACATCGGGGATGCCGCTGACCCATGAATAGCAAGTGAGCTGTGGATCGAGGGACAGAAGCCCTTCCGGTTCTTCGGAATAACGGCTGGTCGTAGTCTTCCAGTCGATCAGGCAGCGCTTGCCATCGAGTTCACCGATCGCGTCAATATAGGAAACGAACTCACTGCCTCCGTCGAGGGCTCGGGTGATCTTAAGCTGCAGGTTCTCCTTAGGGCACGGGACACAAACCCGATCCTCCCGTACGAACTTCTCGAGAAGGTGAACTCCCTGATGCAGGAGCCGATCCCAGGATTCTCCCTTCCGATATTCGAACGGAGTGTCACGGAAAGCCTCCCATTCCTTAAACAATGCCGCGGTGCAGTCCCGTTGTTCGAAGTAGGCGCCGAGAGCCTTCTCAAAGCAACGGCCAAAGACCATGGCTGCCCGGATGTCTTTTTCACGCCAGCCATCCAGATAGCGGTAGCGATAGCTGCGGGGGCAGCGCAGGTAATGGCTGATCTGGGTATAGCTGTAGATCATCGATGTTCCTGTGCGTGAGTTTCGCTGGCTTCTGAATGGGAGAGTTCTTCCCACTCGGCTGCTGGGGCGAAGGCTTCCAGGTTCTGGAAGGTATGGCCGTTCAGGGTTACGTGCGTGGTCCTGACGACACCGCGAAGGTTGAGCAAGGCCTTCTCATCCATCTGATCCTGGCTGAGTAGTTCCATGTCGTAGCCGAAATCGCGCAGGAACCAATTGAGCTTCCAGAGGGCTCGTTCGGTCGAGTAGAGCCGGCCGGAGAAGGATCGGCGCTCGAAGGACTCAGGTTCCAGCACAACGAATCGGAGCATCAGGAAAGCTTTTTGCGGATGCCAGCGGTAGGAGGCCCATTCGACGCGGACCAGGAACAGGCCTTCCAAGGGGCGGTCGCCATCTAGTTGACGAGAATGAAGACCGGGGATATGGCGTTTCATTGCTTCACCTCCGAGGGTTGGGAATAGGAGTTGAGTTTGCAGATCAGGCCATCGAGGTCTTCTTTTGCTGAGGACGACAGGTGGGAGATGAAGGACTCGACCAAGTCACGGCCGGCGTCCTTGAGGGTTTGAGTACCGCAGAAGTCAGCGGCATACGCCTTGACGAGCGTCGGATCGAGGTTGTACTGGCGGATCAGGAGGCAGAGTTGGTCGCGGAGCCGGGGCTGACCATTATGGGGATGGCCGTTGTTTCCAGCGGTAGACGCGGAGGGCGGATTCCGCTGGTCAGTTCGAGACGCCTTTGGGGACCAGCCAAGTTCGTCGACCGAGCAGAGGCCAATTCCGTATGCTTTGCGAAGGGCGCGGTTGACAGCTCTGGTTTCAGCAACTCGCAATTCCGCCCCTCGGACCATAGGGGAGACATTCGAAGGCTCGGCCTCGCCATAACCCACGAATCCTCGCGACCGACGAGATTTGTAAACCGTAGCCCGGAAAACCCACCGATCAGCGACAGGATCAGATTGTCGCTCCTGCAAAACAGTACTAATTCCGAGGCATCGTTTCCGTTGAGCTATTCGGATTAGCCCGGAATGGGTGACGTACCATCTCGCATCGATGCATTGGATCTCCCCCATTGAAACGGAGAGACCGAGCGTCCTCGTCAGTTCCCGTAGGCTTCGGAGGTTGCCTTCTGTTAGATCGGGATAAACCTGCTTGACTATCCGGAGATTCTGACGTACTAGCTTTAAGCTGGAGATCTTGTTCATTATAAACGCTCCTTAACGTCCGTTCGATAATGATGTCGTTGTGACGTCATTATGACTCCATTGTGACGCCTAGGCGATTAATTGTCAAGGGGAGGAATCAGTACGGCTGTTTATCTCCAACAATGAGCGAACCAATAGTTCGGCTACCTTTGCGCATCCCCGCCAGCCTAAAAGCGAAACTAACTGCGCTCGCTGAAAAGGAGCATCGGTCGTTGAATAAACAGATCGAGTTCCTCCTCGACCGAGCTGTTCAAGAAGAATCCCGCAGAGAAACCGAAGTCCATAAAGCTACCGGACGGTCCAGGCCAAAGTAACAGAGAACTCTGGCCCTCTCAGAGGGAACGCCTTCATGAGAAGCGTGAGTTCCCAGCCCACATTTCCTCGGCAGGAACTTGGCAGTTCATTGTTCAATATCGTGTTGAGCGAGATCAGGGCGTTGAACTGCGACACTCTGTCAGAGTCATCTGGTTCCGAGCCGCCGAAACCGCTCTCGGCACCGCGTGCTTCGAATGGTTCTCACGTTTCAAAGGGTAAAATGGTGAGGAGAGCGCAAGCAGTTTCGGAAAAGCGAAAGATGAAATTACGAAACGAACCCAGTTATCTTCTTTAGAAACAGGCAGATGTCATTTTGTAAGGTCCGACCATAGGCCTTGAAGAGAGCTGCGAGGGGAGACTTCCACCGGAGCGATTCGCTGCCGCAGCTGCTCACATTTGAACCTGCCATTCCGAAGGCAAGTCGTTCCGGCGCGGCCTGCGTGTTACAATCCACGCCGTGTCTGACATTGCACCCAGCGGCGAAGCCGGCCTCGAGGTAGTTTCTCCCGATGGTGCGCGCCGCAGTATGCGCATCACGGACTCGCCTTTCCTGATCGGACGCGGAGGCGACACCGGGAATCACCTCCAACTGAATGACCGCCGCATCTCGCGGCAGTGCGCGGCAATTGTCACGGAAGGCGGCCGCTACTACCTCGAAGACCGCGGCCAGCGTCTCGGTATCTTCGTCAACGGCGAGAAAATCGACCATCGCCCGCTCGAAAACGGAGACGTCATTACGTTCGGCCTCGCAGACTCATACGAGATCACCTTTCGCTCTTCGGCAAACGGAACGGCGATCCCCGACATGTTTACTCTGATCGGGAAGATGCCCGACGCCGACCCCACAGCGGCCGGGGGAAGCAGCTTGAGCAAGCTCAACCTTCTGCTCGAAGCGAGCATGCTCCTCCATTCCCGGCTCCCCCTCGATTCCGTACTCGCCACAGTGCTGGACCATGCGATCTCGGTGACCGACGCGGACCGCGGGCTTTTGCTCGAGCCGGACGCGTCCGGGACGCTCCGCCCCCGGCTGGCCCGCGGCAAAGCTCAGGTACGTTTGCCGTCGGAAACCTTCGGCCCCAGCCAGACGGCTCTGCGCATGGCTCTCGAACAGCACTCGAGCATCATCACGCAGGACGTTGCTGAGGGCGACGCCGGTCTTCAGGCTGCGCAGAGCATCGTGGCGCAGCAGCTTCGCGCGGTGGTCGTCATTCCGTTGTACGCGATGCCTCGCACGAGCTCGGCGGAATCGATGGCCATTAAGCGAGGGGACCTTCTGGGAGTGCTGTATCTCGACTCCCGCCGGCGCGCCGCCTTCTCCAAAGTGGAGCGCCAGATTCTGGACGCCCTCGGCGTGCAGGCCGCCGGAATTTTGGACAATGCGCGTATGCTCGAGCGCGAACGCGAGCGCCAGCGCTTCGAACAGGAACTCAATATCGCCCGCGACATCCAGCAGGCTCTGCTGCCGCGGGGCTTGCGCGATTTCCCGCACCTCGCGGTCGCAGGGATCAACCTGCCGTGTCTCTCCGTTGGGGGCGACTATTTCGACGTCTTCCCGATCGGCGAGGACCGCAGCGCCTTCCTGATCGCGGACGTTTCGGGTAAAGGACTGGGCGCCGCTCTCGTGACAACGATGCTCCAGGGCGCTCTTTCAAGCCTGGCAATGGGCGCCGATCCTGTACCCGTATTCCGCCACCTCAACAAGTTCCTCTGCGAACACACCGACGTTGGCCGCTACGCGACCGTGTTTTTCGGGATTCTCGATCGGTCGGGCAAACTCGAATTCATCAACGCAGGGCATCCCTCGCCTCTGCTCCTCCGCCGCGGTGAGGTAGCGGAGCCTTTCACCGAGGGATGCTGCCCGGTGGGTCTGCTGCCTGAAATGGATTACGCTTCGGTGCGCCTACAACTCGAGGCGGGCGACACTCTGGCGCTCTTCAGCGACGGAGTGAGCGAAGCCGTGGACACCAAGCAAGAGATGTTCGGCGTTGCCCGGCTTCGCGAGCTTTACACCGGCCAAAGTGAGGCCACGCTGGATCATCTTCAAAAGATCGCTCTCGACGCCCTCGAAAAATTCACTCGCGGCGCCAGCCAGGCGGACGACATTACGCTTCTTCTGGTTCGCTATCGTCCTCCCGAGCAAGGTTCTGCTTCTTGACGTTGCGACCGCCGACCGACCTCAGCGGGGCGGCGGTGTAACCAAATTTTAACATTGGGGGCACCGGACCTTGGATACAATCCAGCACCATGGCAGACGATAAGCTTGAGATTAGTACGTCGGTAGGACCGCGCGATGAGAAAGTCCTTGGCCTCAAAGGCCCGCTAACCATTAAGACGCTCTTCGCGTTTCAGGCGGCGGTGCGCGAGCAAGGCTCCTCTGCGCTGATCATCGACTTCAGCGGTGTCCCGTTCATGGATTCCGCCGGATTGGGCGCGCTCGTCGGCGCCTGCGTGGCGCTACAGAAGACCCATCGCAAACTGGCGTTCGCTGGGATGAATCCGCAAGTGAAGGCGCTGCTCGAAATGACGCACGTGAGTCAATTCTTCCGCATCTTCCCCACTCTCGAAGAGGCCCAAGCCGCTGTGGCTTAGTGTGGGACTTCTCGAAGTCGAGCGCGTCTCACCCGAGCCAGTGGATTTCCGCGGGATTTCTTCCATGCGACTCCGGCCATGCTTTCGGATAGCCAAGCACAATGGGAGCGACAACGTGGTAACCCTCCGGCAATCCGAGTTCGCGCTTCGTAGCAGGCAAATCGAGCCAAGGGCGCGCGAGACCGATCCAGCAGGTGCCAAGCCCCTCGTCACGAGCTGCCAGCATCAAGATTTCAGCTGCGAGACAACAGTCCTCCGCGGATTGAGAGTCCGAAGATTTGGCCAGAACAGTTACGAGTGCAGGGGCATGATGAAAGAGCACGTAATTTGGATCTTCAAGCATCTGGCGCAAGCGTGCACCCCCTGAAGTTTGCGACAAAGGGGTTTGTGAGAAATTCGCAAGCAGCCAAACCTTGGCACGCCTCGCGAACTCCTCCACGCGTTCCCGGCCGAGCAACACGGCGAATGTCCACGGCTGTAGGTTCATCGCGCTCGGCGCGAAGACGGCCGTATCGATCAGTTTCTCGACCGTCGATCGGTCGATTTGGCGATCCGTATACTCGCGAACAGCCCGCCGCTGCTTGATGACATTGATCAGCTCCATGAAAGACCTCCAGAACTTTGGTCTCTGTACGTCACTATCACCGTGAATTCTTTCCCGCGCCCGAGGCCCATGGGAGTGATCAAGGGTTAGGCAAGCTTCGCCGCAGCGCTATCGGGCAGACATGCGTGCCTGAGATTTCTCCGCAGTTGCCAGGTAGCGAGCGAACCAGTCCGCGGCCACTCGCGCGACCTCTTCCAATTTCCCCGGCTCTTCGAATAGATGCGTCGCGCCGGGAATGATGACCAGCTTCTTCTCGGGGCAACGGAGCTTCGCCAGAGCTTCTCGATTCATGCCGATCACGGGTTCGTCGTCCCCTCCCACGATCAGCAGAGTGGCGGCACGGACGGAACCCAGTGCGTCCGCCGCTAGATCCGGTCGGCCTCCGCGAGATACGACCGCTGCGATCGCGTCCGGAAGCTGGGCGGCTGCTACGAGCGCCGCGCCTGCGCCGGTGCTCGCTCCAAAGTAGCCGATCCTAACGCCTTTCAGATCTGGCCGGCCCATCACCCATCGAGTCGCACCGATCAGGCGTTCCGCGAGCAACCCGATGTCGAAGCGAAGCTCCGCCGTGTATTGATCGACGGATTCCTCTTCGTGAGTCAGGAGATCGAAAAGCAAAGTCGCTATTCCTTGCGATTGGAGGACGCCCGCCACGTATCGATTCCGAGGACTGCGGCGGCTGCTGCCGCTGCCGTGCGCGAAAAGGACAAGTCCGGTCGCGCTCTTGGGGAGCGCCAAAGTTCCTTCCAGGTTCACTTTCCCCGCATCGATCAACACTTCGGTTTCAATGCTGTCTTTCCTGGTTTTCCGGCCCGGAATCATGGGCAAACTCCTCTCTGCGCAACGTGGTCCTCTACGCACCCTTTCGAGCGGAGTGCTGCGCGGCCCGATGAATCAACTCCGCCACCTCTTCGTCCGTAACCTGCGAAAAATCGCCGTAGAACTGGCCGATCGCGTAAAACGCTTCCGGCATGTCCACGCAAACAAGATCGTCGACTTTGCTTCTGAGCCGATGGCAGGTCGAGAGGGGCGCGACTGGGACCGCAACCACGAGCCGCGCTGGCTTCATCTGCCGCAATGCATCGATCGCCGCGCGCATGCTGGAGCCGGTGGCAATCCCATCGTCCACGAGGATGGCGGTCCGGCCTTCAAGTTTGAGCGGGGCACGAGAGCCGCGATAGATTCGTTCGCGCCGCTCGAGTTCCTGCCTCACACGTAGTGTGATTCCCTCGACTTCATGCTTGGAAATGCCCAGCCCCTCGATCAACTCCCGATCGAGCACCCTCACGCCGCCCGTCGCAACTGCGCCGAACGCGAGTTCCTCTTGTCCCGGAACGCCCAGCTTCCGTGAGAGGAAAACGTCCAGCGGAGCATCCAGCGCGTTCGCCACCTCAAAAGCGACCGGAACGCCGCCGCGCGGGATGCCGAGCACCATCACGTCGTCGCGCTTTGCGTATGCCGTCAGTTTCTTCGCCAGCCTGCGGCCGGCATCGACTCGATCTTCGAAAATCATGTGGCTCTCTTCTTCAACACGTTCTCTAGGATGCCGAGGCCGCCGCCCGAACGGCTCGCCGAGTCCCATGCTTTCCTGTGATCCGCACGGTGCTGGCTTGCGGACCTTTCTCTCCCTTTTCCTCGGCGAAGCTCACGGTCGTTCCCACCTTGAGCCGGGCGAAGCCCCGATTCAAAACGCTGTCCCGGTGGAAATAGATCTCTCGTCCATCCGGCGTCACCAGGAATCCGTGGTCTTGTTCCGGGAAAAGCGATTTGACGCGTGCGACCGGGAGAGGCTCATGAGTCTTCACGCGGCCGCTCTGGCGGCGAGCGTAATCCTGCAAACGGCGGGCGGCGGTTTTGAAGGCGTCGTCAATCGCCTGGCGAAGATTCTTATGCGGAATCCCCACTTCGAGATTCTTTGTAGTCTTCGCTTTGCCTTCGAGCGCGGCGCGAGTCCTCAAATGGGGCTGGTGCTTGATCACCAGCTCTCCGCCCGGCAGAGTCAGGTCGATTCGAATATGGTACTGCGCGCCTTTTCGATGGTGCCGGTGGGGAAGCTCCACAGCCACGCGGCAACCCATGATAGGCCGGTAGAAACTCTCCAGCCTTACGGTCTGCTCCTCGATCCATTCCTGTACGAGCGGTGACGACTCCACGTTGCGAAATGTGATTTGTAATGGGACCTGCATGGCCGTCCCCCTTCCTCATAATGCTCAACAATAGGCTCACACAGGCGAGAGGAGATCACAGTGACGCAAGTCACCAGTTTTCCTAGGAGGCTCGTGTTCTTGCTGGTTGTGTCGTGTGTCAGGAAGCAGACATACCTAAGGGCGTCGTCGAACGCCGCGGCGGGCTATCGAGCCAGGGCGCAGGTCTCCGGGAGAACCAACGTCTCGCCAGGGACGATACGATCTGCGGATCGGAGCTGAGGATTCGCGCCAGCGATACAACTGAAGGCCAGTCCGCTGCCAAACTCAGCATGGGCGACGCTCCACAAGGTATCGCCGGATCGAACTACAATGTGCTTTGCATTTCGCGGCTCTTGCGATGGCAAGTGAATCCAGTCGCCGGCGCGTATGAGATTGGGATTCGAGATCTGGGGATTCAGCCTGGCGAGTTCGTGCCACAGCGCGCCGTTTCCTAGATGTTGTTCGGCCAGCTTCCAAAGTGAATCGCCGCGCTCGACTCGAACGCGATTGGTCTCGCTCGAATTGCCTTCGGGTTGCGGCGCCAACGCTAGGACTGGCTTCCGCGTCGCTACATCAGAAAGGGAGAACTCCTCCTTCGTCGTCCCAAGACCTACGGTTTTCCATCCCGTTGACGAGGAGACTAGAGCGGAGACCGGAGTCCTGCTGGTCTCCGATCGCGCCGACCGTCGCGGTTGAGGACGAGAAGCACTGACACTGACGGACAAATCCGCCGATGGCGTTTCCACACGCGCTGGAGACGATACGATCAAAGCAGTTTTCGCGGCCGCACGTGATGGCGGCACGCGAATCGCATCGGACGAAATGGAAGCGGGTGGCACGGATGCCTCGGCCGTCTGAAGCGGAGTCGGTTCAATCCACGTGCGGGCGGAAAGAGCGCGCGCCCGATCCTCTGGCACGAGAATGTGCGGCTTCTCCAGGTCGTCGTTCGTGTACACGTGGGTTTCGCGCTGCGGCTGATCCTTCTTGCGTTCTTGTTCTTGGCGGGCGACATCGCCGAGGCTCTGAGCGAAACTCGTCATGGTGCAGGCTAAAAGAAGCGACACTACGACACCGCTCATGATTACCGCGCGTCGCTGCAATGCCCCTTGCATCAGTATCTCTTAACCACCTGAGTTGATTTGACTTGGCCGAGCTCTTATCTAATCAAGTTTTCCCAAAGACGACAAGAAAACAACACTCCGTCGTGCACACAAGGTAAACGCCCCGATGCACTGCGCGTTTGCATTAAATGGAGAGCATTTGAAAAGTGGCGCGCCCGAGAGGAGTCGAACCTCCGACCTTCTGGTTCGTAGCAAGTCATGGTCAAAATCCAGATGGCTTGTTTGGTGTCGCTTACGAATCCCGAAACGCAGAAGGGCCATCCACGCAAAGGGTTGGAGGGCCAGGAGGTTATCATCGGTTGGTTGCGATCTACCAAGTCGTCTGGTTGGGCACTGGTTCCGGCCAATCTCTGGCAAAACGTGACCTTCTTGTCCACCAACCAGAAGGTCTGATTGAGTTCGCGGACGCATCGATTCCCATTTACGACCAAGACCTAATTGCCGTAACCAGGTGGTGGCGCGAACCCACCCACTTCTCGAGTAAGCAAGTCTGCAAAGGTGATCGCTGTGGCATCTTCCCAGTACGGCCCCATGATCTGAATTCCGACAGGTAATCCTGCCTGGGTTCTTCCGATGGGCGCGACTGTGGCGGGACAACCCGTCAGAGTCGCGGGGCTAATCCAGCTAAACCCATCCATGTAGTTTCGCGGCCCCCCAACCGTGGCGATTGAGCGCTGCTCCTGAGGTTCGCTGTGATCATGGGGGAACGCCGCTGTGAACGTCACTGGGGAGAGGAAGACGTCGACCTCATCGAAGTAGGCCTGCCAGTGCGCCCGAAATCCCAATCGCCGCAAGTTCTCCTTCTGCCAGTCTGCGAACGAGGAGAGAGCTCCGGCGGCCGCGGGGCCTCTCATCTTCGCAAATTCCTGCTTCTGCGCCTCTCGGGCATCCGGGGGCGTAACGCTCGCTATGAATGCGTACAGCATGAAACGGTAATTGTCCAGGAGTGCCATCGGCTGCAATCCAACCGGCCACCCAGGTTTCAGCTTCGCGCCTGCCCGACCCAGGCTCTCGAGCACTTTTTCCAACACCATCTGGACATCCGGCGCGGGGGAAGCCATGGGATCGTCAAGTACGTAACCTACTCGAAATTCTTTTAATCTCTGGCCACGTGCAGGAGGAAGCTCCCACTTCCATGCCCTGGCATCCCAACCCTCGGGCCCTCCCAACACTCTCAACGCGGCGAGTAGATCGTTCGCACTTCGGGCCATCGGTCCGGCAACAGACAACAACGTCGAGAAACCCGCTGCACCGGGACCACCACCCGCTTGGTGACCCCGCAGACTCACTAGGTCCAACGTCGGTTTGTGCCCGTAGATCCCGCAAAAGTGTGACGGTACACGTATCGAGCCGCCGATATCACTCCCAACACTCAGATACCCGAGCCCCGCAGCCAGCGCCGCCGCCGAACCTCCCGAAGACCCACCCGGCGTTCTCTTCAAATCCCACGGGTTGTTAGTCGTTCCATATATCGGATTGTAGGTCTGCCAGTCGTGAAGACTTACGGGAACGTTGGTGGCGCCGATCAAGACCGCTCCCGCGCCCAACACCCGGTCCACGACTCCAGAGTTGCGCGGCGCTCTCGAGTCCTTGAAAGCCGGGATTCCACAAGTACAAGGACGGCCCGCTACGGCAAAGCTTTCCTTGACGTGGATGGGAACGCCATGGAAAACACCGAGGGATTCCTGCCGTGACACCGCCTCGTCAGCCTTAGTGGCTTGAACCAGCGCATCCTCTTTCAATTGGTAAGCGAAGGCGTTTAGCGCAGGATTGTAGTGTTCGATCCGCTCGAAAACGTGTTGCGTAAGTTCTACTGATGAAATTTGTCTCTTGCGAACGGCTTCGGCCGCTTGCAGTGCAGAAGCAAAGTCAAGCTCGTGGGAAAGCACGCCAGATGGAAATGCTGCCGCTGAATCCACGTCACACCTCTTCGGACGTCGATGCGCTGTCAGTACACGCAGCGCCTCGCCTGCGAGAGGGAGCATCGCAAGCGTGCCCATCGCTATTGAACCAAGCAGCGAATTGCGAGGTCAAGGCCTTGGAATCCGTATATCTGCCATAACGTGCGCCCACTATGACCTGAGCTCCAAGCCCGTAATGCGAATACCGCTATGATGTACGCGATAGCGGCGGTTCACGGAGATCAAGAGGGCTGTGATGCCCTCGACAATGCTGGACATTTCCAACGGGCCCGCGTCGATCGGGCGCAAGCCAGGGATCAACTCCACCAACGGAAAAAGCGTTTGTTTGGCCGCTTCATCGTCTCCGCATACGAAAATGTCGCACTCAGGCGTCGCCGACAGATCTTGTAAAACACCAGCCGAGACATTGTGGAAGGCTGCCAGCACAGGCGTTGTGGCTGGCACAAGCTCGCGAGCCTGCGCAGCGGCAGATCCCTGCCAAAGTCTCAGCATCCGTGTTGGCTTACCGCCCAAGGCTGCAGCCAGGGGAACCGTTGCATCCACCAAAATGGCCTCTCGCAGGGAACCTCGAATACTTCTTAGAATGTCGACCTGGGCCGAAATAGGAACGGCCAACACCAGTACGGAAGCCTGTGCCGCGGCCTGCGCGTTCTCGAGTCCGCTGATCAGAAGGCGCCCCGACTCAGTTGGCGCGTGTGCGTTCAGCATTTCCTGTATACGCCGCGCCGCTTCCTTTGCCTTGCTTTCATCGCGGGAGCCAATAGTGACCCGCATTCCCGCCCGCGCCCATCGCAAGGCGAGGCCGAATCCCAAGTCGCCGGTTCCGCCAATAATGGCAATCCTTTCTTCGCCCATAGCTCCTCCGCAACATAAGTCTTGAGATCTCAAATCTGATTCCGAACTCCCCCATGGGGCTCCGGTCCTGGAAGTCGCAAGACCATTGTCCCCACGCTTGCACGTCAGTCCTGAAAAAACTCAGTCGTTTCTCTCAAAAGAATTTCCAACTGGTCGTGGTGCACCCAGTGCCCTGCGTTCGACACTTTCACGAGCCGGCAATTCCCAATCGCCTTCATCCGTGGGTCCGACTCCGGCACGGGCAAATAACTCTCCAGACCGCAGAACAACAGCGTTGGACAATTGATGTTCCCAAATATCTCCACACAGTCCTCGATGTCGAATCCGTGGGGAGCCACTACCCGCATGTAATGGTCGAACTTCCACACTAGCGAACCGTCCGACTCCCAGTTCGTGCCGTGGAGCGTCAGGTGTCGCGCCACTTCCTCCGACAAGCGGGGGTTCGCCTCTTTCATTCGGGCCATGGCGGCGTCGAGATTCGGGTAACACTTGGAGCGGCGCTTTTCCACGTCGCGCACGGCTTCAATCCAATAAAGCAACCG
>Ga0187872_10000424_pt1 | contig 50224 bp, 43 predicted proteins | sample June2016WEW_16_4_FD_132973 | JGI IMG/M metagenome (GOLD analysis project Ga0187872, IMG submission 132973) | Peatland microbial communities from SPRUCE experiment site at the Marcell Experimental Forest, Minnesota, USA - June2016WEW_16_40 | ecosystem: Environmental > Terrestrial > Soil >...
AAATCGTCAGTCGAGCATGATAGTGATAGTCCATTCGGTCTCCTGGGATTGCTTTTGTTTCGCAACTTCAGCTTCCCAGTTCTCGACCGAATGGACAACAACCTATTGAAACTTCACATTTAGGCCTCTGAATACAGCGGATCGATGGGGGGCCTTCAGGCCCGGGCCTTGTTCTCCGCGGCGCAAAGGAAACGTCCGCGGCTAAAACCGCATTCCGATTGCCAGCCTGCGTTCAGTGGCCTGAAGGCCACTGCTCCCTCCGGGTGTCGGGTGCCCCAGAGCCTGCACTGAGCGTAGCCGAAGTGTCCGGATTTTCGGACTTGGGAAGAACTACGATCGCATCAGGCATTCTTAGCTGGGCATCCCGCTCCTACGCCAGCGCCTGCACCGTCCCCTTGCCCACCAGCTCTTCCACCCGCTCCACCCAATCCCGATCCGCCGCCACGCTCATCCCCTCCGGCTCCAGGATCACCGCGTACTCGCCCTTCTTTTCCAGATGCAGCATTACCTTCCCCGGTCCCGGCGAGGCCTCCGCCGCGCTCTTCAACCCGGCAAACATCTCCTCCGTCGCGCGCTCCAGGTTCATGCGGATGCGCACCGTAGCCGGCAGCTTCACCTGCACCTCTTCCAGCGCCTGGATTGAATTGACCGCAATCTTGGGCGCCGCATCCTCATCGCCCATCAGCACTCCGCGCGCCAGCACCGGAGCCTCGATCTTTAACGCGCCTGCCAGCCGCTCATAATCCCGCGAAAAACAGATCAGCTCAATCTTCCCCGTCGCGTCTTCCAGCGCCGCCTGCGCATACAGCTTCTGGTCGCGCCTGCTCTTCTGCACCCTGAGCCCCAGAATCATTCCCGCCACCAGTATCTCGTCCGCCGGGTCCGCCTGCGTCCCCCAGCGCTTCTCCGGCGCCTTGCGCTCCAGCGCCTCCGCCGCCGAAATCACCCCCGTCAAATTGCGCAGCTTTTCCGCGTACTTATCCAGCGGATGCCCGGAGACAAAGAACCCCAGCACCTCTTTTTCGTTGGCCAGCCGCACGCTCTCTTCCCACTCCGGCACCTGCGGCAGGTCCTCGCCGCCACGTCCTCCGTCGCGCCCCGTTTTCGGCCCCTCGTCGAAGAGCCCAAACAGCCCCGTCTGTCCCTGCGCCGCATCCCTCTGCGCCTTCTGCGCCCGCTCCATCGCCTTGTCCACGGCCTTCATCAGTTGCGCGCGGCTGCCCAGCGAGTCCAGCGCTCCGGCCTTGATCAGCGACTCGATCACCCGCTTGTTCATTACCCGCAGATCGACCTTCTCGCAAAACTCCCAGAAGCTCGCGAACCGTCCGCCCGCCTCCGCCCGCGCCTTCAAAATCGACTCGATCGCATTCCCGCCCACATTCTTCACCGCCGCCAGGCCAAACCTTATCGCCTCTCCATGCGGCGTAAACTGCGCCCCGGAGATTTGCACGTCCGGCGGCTCCACGCTGATGCCCATCTCCTTGCACTCGCCGATGTACTTCACCACGCTCTCCGGCTTCGACGTCTCCGATGACAGCAGCGAGGCCATAAACTCCACCGGATAATGCGTCTTCAAATAAGCCGTCTGGTACGCCAGCAACGCATATGCCGCCGAGTGCGACTTGTTGAACCCGTAGCCTGAGAACTTCTCCATCTGGTCGAAGATCTCCCCAACCGCGTCCTTCGGATGCCCCATCGCCGCCGCGCCCCGCATGAACCGGTCTCTCTGCTCGGCCATCCCTTCCCTGCTCTTCTTGCCCATCGCCCGCCGCAGCAAATCCGCCTCGCCCATCGAATAGCTGGCCAGCAGGTTGGCAATCTGCATCACCTGTTCCTGGTAGACGATCACCCCCATCGTTTCCTTCAGAATCCCCTCCAGCTCCGGCAACTTGTACTCCACCTTCAGCCGCTTCCACTTGCGCTCGATAAAGTCGTCGATCATCGCCATCGGCCCCGGCCGGTAGAGCGCGTTCAGCGCCGTCAGCTCCTCCACCCGGTCCGGCTTGTACCGCCGCAGAACGTCCCGCATCCCTCCCGACTCGAACTGAAACACTCCTGAAGTCAGCGCCGTATGAAAGACCCGCCTGAACGTCTCCTCATCGTCCGGCGGAATCGCCTCAATATCGAATTTGCCGTCCTGCTTCTCTCCCCGGCCCGCCTCGATCAGCTTCACGCAATCGTCGATCACCGTCAGCGCCGTCAGCCCCAGAAAGTCCATCTTCAGCAGGCCCAGCTTCTCCACCGCCTTCATGTCGTAGGCGGTCACAATCTCCTCGTTCTTGGTCTTGTTCAGCGGCACCAGTTCGATCAGCGGCCGCGGCGCAATCACCACCGCCGAGGCATGAACCCCGGCCCCGCGCACCAGCCCCTCCAGCTTCTTCGCCGTATCGATCAGCTCCCGAATCACCGTGTCATTGTCGTAGAGCTTCCTCAAATCCGGCACTTCTTTGAGAGCCATGTCCAGCGTCATGCCCACCGTGGCCGGAACCAGCTTCGCAATCCGGTCCACGTCTCCATACGGCATATCCAGCGCCCGTCCGCAATCCTTGATTGCCGCCTTGGCCGCCATGGTATTGAAGGTGATAATCTGCGCCACCTGCTCGCGCCCATACTTGCGCGTCACGTAGTCGATCACCTCGCCCCGCCGGTTCATGCAGAAATCCACGTCCACGTCCGGCATCGAAACCCGCTCCGGATTCAGAAACCGCTCAAACAGCAGCCCATTCTGCAGCGGGTCCACGTTGATGATCTCCATCGCATACGCCACCAGCGACCCCGTCGCCGACCCCCTCCCCGGCCCCACCGGAATCCCGTGGTCCCGCGCATACTTAATGAAGTCCCACACAATCAGGAAGTACCCCGCGTACTTCATCTGCTTGATGATCCTGATCTCATGCTCGAGTCTGGCTTGATATGCATGGACTGCCGTCCGCAGGACGCCGCGCGCCTCCAGTTGCCGCACCGCCGTCTCCATCCGTTTCTTAAACCCCGCCCGGCAAACCTCCTCGAAGTAGCTGTCAATGGTGTGCCCTTGCGGAACCGCAAACTCCGGAAACGGATTCTCCACCGGGTGCAGCGCCATCTGGCACCGCTCGGCAATCTCCATGGTCCGCTTCAGCACCGCCGGCGAATCCTTGAACAACCGCTCCATCTCGTCGGCGCCTTTCACAAAAAACTGGTCGCTGTCGAACCGGAACCGCTCCTTGTCGTGGATCTTCGCCCCCGTCTGCACGCACAGCATCACGTCGTGCGCATGGCTGTCCTCCCCGCACAGATAATGCGAATCGTTGGTCGCCACCAGCGGAATATTCAGTTCCTTTTCCAGCCGGAACAGCGCCTCATGAATCCTCTTCTCGTCTTCCAGCCCCTGGTCCTGAATCTCCAGGAAAAAATTCTCTTTTCCGAAAATGTCCTCGTACTGAGCGGCCACGCCCCGCGCCTTCTCGTAGTTCCCCGCCAACAGCTCCTCGCACAGCTCCCCGCTCAGGCACCCCGAAAACCCGATCAGCCCCTCCGCATGTTCCGCCAGATACTTCTTGCTCACCCGCGGCTTGCGATAGAACCCATAGAGCGATGCCTCCGAGGTAATCCGGATCAGGTTCCTGTATCCCTCTTCGTTCTCCGCCAGCACCAGCAGGTGATTGTTCTCATCCCCCTCGCCCGGCGCCCGGTGGTCCTCTTTTTTGCTGATATAAAGCTCGCAACCCAGAATCGGCTTGATCCCTCTGGCCTTGGCCGCCTCAAAAAAGTGCACCGCCCCATAAATATTCCCGTGGTCCGTCATGGCCACAGATTTTTGGCCCAGCGCCGCCACCCGGTCCACGAGCTTGGTAACGTCGCAAGCCCCATCCAGCAGCGAGTACTCCGTATGCAAATGCAAATGCGTAAATTCAGCCATGCTTACCCCAGATTCCAGCCCTCGATTCCAGCCTTGATTCTAGCCTTCACTCGTCCCCGCAACCTGCCCGGAAAGCCGGTTGAAATCCCCGCCAACTGAGGAAAAACAGGGACGAATGGGGTAAACTTCCTGTGAGATTCACGAACGGAGGAACCCGCCATGTTCGAGGTCGGTAAAAAAGTACTGGTTATCACAGATAAAGGCGTTACCTTCGACGCCACCATCCTGGCCACCGCGAAAGGCGACGGCGGACCGGGAGCGTACAAGGTAGCCCTGAACGATCGCGGCCCTGAGCAACTCGGACAGTGGCACAAGGCGGCCGACGTGTTCATTCTGGACCAAACATTGCAGGAAAAGAAGGACTCCTGGGACAATTTCCTGAAGGAATAACCGGGACGGTTGCCCACATCTGCAATCTGGGTGCCCCAGGTCCCGTCCGCCGCGGCGGAGGACCTGGGAAACCACGAACCCCACCCCGGCCACTGGGTCATTACCTTCTCCCGTCAGGGAGAACGCGTAAATAGCCCAGGGTGAAGTCCGCAGCAGCGGACGAAACCCTGGGTCAACGTTCCCCACCCATCCAACCGTCCCGTAGGGCCGGGGCGAAATCTCAATAGGTATCCTCGCGCCGCAGCCCACAATAGAGCAGCACCACCTCGCGGTCCGCAATATCGTAGCGAAAGCGGAACCTCCCCGAGCGAAGCCGGTACTGGCCTTCTCCCGCCGGAACCCCTTGCAGCTTCTTGATCGGATATTTGCGGTTCTTGTTATACGGGTCCAATGAAAGGATCGCAATCGCCTTTTCAAACCGCTCCACAAGCTCAGGATGCTTGGGCGCCAGCTTCTTCAGCAGCCGGTCGAAGTGCGCGGTTGTAACGACGGAATAGGAATGTGCGTTCATTGGCAGTCGAGAACTATGCCGTCTTTCGAACGGCGCTGCGTTTCAACTCAGCCAGCAGCTTTCCGGCGGGCCGGGTCTTGCCCGCCGCGTGGTCCTTGCGGCTTGCCGCAATCGAGGCTTTGACCTTGGGGTTTCGCAACTCCAGATAATCTTCCAGTTCATCGGCCGCCATGATGCCGATGACGGGAATCCCGTCCTTCTCCAGGATGAAGTATTCGTTGCCGTTGTGAGCCCGCCGGGCGATCTGGCCCAGATTGATGCGCGCCTTGGTGATGGGAAGCCGATTGATCGTGTTCATTGATGTGTATTGATTAACCTCCATCAAAGTATAGCACGAGCCTCATCAGGCCAGGACTTCATCACGAACAAAATGGAGACGGATGATCTTCGGAACCTCCATGGTCTCATCGAAGTAGCAGCGGACAGCGTCCTTGACCATCGCGCGCAACTCCTCCACAGTGTCTCCCTGGGTATGGATGCCGTAACCGAGGGCGGAAGCGGTGTAGCCCCCGTCAGCCTCGTCCTCACGCACCTCAAAGATGATCTCGCTCATCGAAGGCAGACCTTACTGCATGGATAAATGCTAACACCTCACCCACGACCCGTTACGCTTGACAAGTGTTGTCATATATGACTACACTTTCTAATAGCGATGGCTGAGAGCCGATGACCAGACAGACGCGGCCCATCTCATGGATCAAGGCCGCCCGTAAAGAGTTCGAGAAGTTCCCCGCCGAGGCGCAAACCGTCTGTCTTACAGCTTTGACCATCGCGGCTGAGAACGGCAAGGCCGACATTGCAAAACCGCTCAAGGGACTTGGCTCCGGCATCTTTGAGATTGCGCTGCCCTTCCGTGGAAACGCATTCCGGGTCGTTTACGCCGTGCAAATCGGCGATGAAATCTGGGTTCTTCACGCCTTCCAAAAGAAATCGACCCAGGGCATCAAGACCCCACTGCATGAGATCGAATTGATCGAGAGCCGGCTGAAGAAACTGAAGGAGGTGCTCAAATGAAAAGTGAAGCTATTGAACTGGTCCGCGGCAGCGGCAACGTCTTCCGCGACCTGGGCCATGCCAGTCCCGATGTCGCGCAGTTGAAGGCCATCCTCGCTGCCGGGATTATCAAAATGCTGGACCGCAAAGAGCTGACCGTCCGCGCCGCCCAAGCCCAGACAGGCATCGCGGCAGCCGACTTCTCCCGCATCCGCAACGCCGACCTGGCCCGATTCACCCTCGACCGCCTGGTTTCGATCATCAACCGCCTGGGCTCCCGCATCGAAGTCCAGGTCAAAATCCGCACCCTTGAACCCTACAGCCAAGCCGCTCGCAAGGTAGTTGCGTAGAGTGCATGACGATCAAGACCAGCTCAAAGCGAAACTCGCCGTAAGCTAAACTCATCCCATGAACGACCAGCAATGGAAGACGCTCGTCTCAGTAGTTCGCGGAGAGGCGCTCCGCCCTCTGCCCACGGCTTTCATCATCGATAGCCCCTGGCTCCCTAATTGGGCGGGCCACACCATTCTGGATTACTTCACCAGCGAACGCACCTTCCTGGACGACAATCTCAAGGCCATTGGCGCCTTCCCGGAGACGATCTTCCTGCCCGGCTTCTGGTCGGAATACGGGATGTGCACCGAACCCTCCGCCTTCGGCTCCGTCTCCATCTGGGGCGAGAACGAATTCCCCTTCGCCAAAAAAGTCCTGCACTCGCCCGCCGCCGTCGAGCTTCTCGAAACGCCCGATCCGCGCAAGCACGGCCTGCTTCCCTTCGTCATCAAGCGCCTCCAGCACCTGCAGCCGGAGATCGAAGCAGCCGGCCACAAAATCCGCTTCGCGGTGGCGCGCGGCCCGCTCAATATCGCCTCCTTCCTGATGGGCACGCCGGAATTTCTCACGGCACTCAAGACTGACCCGGAGCAAATGCATCGCCTGCTTTCCATCGTCACGGATTTTCTGGTGGACTGGATCGCGGTTCAGCGCCAGGCATTCCCCTCCATCGACGGCATCTTCCTGCTCGACGATATCGCCGGATTCGTAAGTCGCCGCGATTTCGAAACCTTCGGCCTGCCTTACTTCGAGCGCGCTTTCAGCGCCGATGTGACGGTGAAGTTCTTCCACAACGACGCACCCTGCAAAGCAAGCGCGCCAATGCTCGCGGACGCGGGAATCAATCTGCTCAACTTCGGCATTCAGCACACGCTGGCGGAGATGAAGTCCTGGACCAACAACCGCATTGCGCTGATGGGAAACATTCCTCCACGCGACGTGCTGGCCGAAGGAACGCCGGCGGACGTAACGCATTCGGTAACGGAGATGCTGAACGCTCTCGATGACCATTCCCGCCTGATCGTTTCCTGCGGCGGAGGAATGCCTCCACAAGCGCCCACGGAGAATATCAAAGCATTGATCTCGACGGTAGAAGAGTTAACGCGGTAGTCCGGGACCGATCGTGCGGTCAAGCGCAGCCCGAACCGCCGCCATCCTCGCTGACCCGCTGACTTGCCGACTCGCTGACTTGCTGACTCGCTACCTGACCACCAGCCGGGTAAACGGCTCCACATAGGCCATCAGATACACAAACACCCCCACCAGCGCCGCCAGCGCCAGGCTGTGCAGAAAGACGTAGCGCAGGATCGTTCCCTCCTGCCCATAACTCTGCGTTGCCGTGCTGGCCACCACGATGCTGGGCGCTGCAATCATCTTCCCCATCACGCCGCCGGCGGAGTTGGCTGAGGCCATCAGCACCGGCGAAACCCCGATCTGCCGCGCCGTCATCTGTTGCAGGCTCCCGAACAGCACATTCGACGAAGTATCTGAACCGGTGCTCGCCGTGCCTATCCATCCGATCAGCGTCCCGAAAAACGGATACAACGCCCCCGTCCGCGCAAACGCCAGCCCCAGCGTCGCATCCAGCCCGCAATAGCGCGTGACAAAACCCAGCGCCAACATCGCCGCGATGGTCACCACGGCAAATCGTATGCTGAACGCCGTCTTCACAAACATCGCAGCCAGCGCCCTCGGCCCCAGCCCCATCAGAAAGCCCGCCAGCACCGCCGCTGCCAGAATCCCCGTCCCCGTCGTCGTCAGCCAGTTCAGGTTGAAGATCGCCGCCTCGGCTGTCGGCTTGGCCACCACCGGCGGAATGCGCTCCACAACGTTATGCAATCCCGCCACGGCGATCTTGATGGAAGTCTTCTCATCCGCCCACTGCGAAAACCTCGGCAGCCCCCACGCAAACACCACCACGCTCAGAACCAGCCAGGGCATCCATGCCTTGAAGGTGGTTGCCGCGCCATGCTCAAACTGCACCCGCGCCTGCCCGCTCATCACCTCGCGCTTGGCATTCATCACCCGCTTCGGCTTCCAGAAGCGCAGGAACGCGATCAGCGCAACAATCGTCGCCATCGCCGCCACAATATCCACCAACCCCGGCCCAGTGTAGGTGGCCATCAGGTACTGCGTCAGCGAAAAGGTTAGCCCCGCCACCAGAATCGCCGGCCAAACCTCCACCATGGCGCGAAATCCCGCGTAAACCCAGATCAGCCAGAACGGCACCAGAAAACAAAACGGCGCCAGCACAATGGCGATCACCTTGGAGAGCACCAGCACATCCAGCCCGGTCACGCCGTGGAGCGCAATGATGGGAATGCCCAGCCCGCCGAAGGCCACCGGAGCGGTATCGGCAATCAGCGCCAGCCCCGCGGCCTCGATGGGACGGAAGCCTAGACTGATCAGGATAGCTCCGCAAACAGCCACCGGCGTGCCAAACCCCGCCGTGCCCTCAAACAGCGCCCCCAAAGCGAAGGCAATCAGCAGCAGTTGCAAACGGCTGTCGTCGGTAATGTTGGCCAGGCTCTGCTGCAGCGTTTCAAACCGCCCCGTCTTCACCGTCAACTGATACAGAAAGATCACCGGCAAAATAATCCAGCAGATAGGAAACACTCCATACCCTGCCCCGTAAGCAGCCGAAGTCAGCGCCAGCCGCACGGGCATATGGAAGATCGCCATCGCCACCGCCAGCGCCGTCCCCAGCCCCAGAACCGCCGCCACGTGCGCCTTCAGCCGAAAAACCGCCATCGCTCCCAGCAGCACCAGCACCGGCAGCGCCGCAACCATCGTCGAAAGCCACCACACGCCGGTTGGATCGTAGGCCTGCGCCCATCTCCCTGTCGCCGGATTGGTTTTGAGCAGATACGCCGCGCCCAGAACCAGCGCCACAACCCCAACGCCGATCATCACCAGCGATGTGCGAGTGCCGGGGTCCCCAGTGATGCCCCGACCCTGGAGGGTACCCCGGCGCTCACTTCGTCGCTGGGGTGGTGAGCCTCGCTTCTTGCCCGGCTCAGGCGCCGCACCACTGGTTGAAGAAGGAGTCGATCCCATTTCACCTCGCGAAGTTCTATTCCTCGGCACTTCCGTACGGGCTTGTGGAGACAGATAAGTGGATGTCGAGTTCAGTGTACATAACCGGAGTAGCAACGCCAGGACTTGATATGAATCCGGCCACGCCTACCCGATAACCCAAATCGCACTCGGCCGGCCGGTATAAACTCATCCCAGGCCTATGCGCAACCGCATCCTTCTCCCCCTCCTGCTCCTCGTTCTTCCGGCGCTGCTATGCGCTCAAACCCCGGTCAATCTTCACCAAAAAATGCCGACCAAAAAGCAAAACCCCGAAGGGGTCCATCAATCCGCCATCATCATTGACACCCATGCCGATACCCCACAACGCTTCGTCGATGAACACTTTGATCTCGCCGACCCCCTCGGCTCCGGCAACCTCAACCTGGATTCGATCCACAAAGGAAACCTGGGCGCCGAGTTCTTCTCTATCTGGGTCGAGCCCACGCGCTACAAGGGTCAGTACGCCCACCGCACCCTCGAGCTGATCGACGCCGTCAAGCAACAGGCCGCCAAACACTCCGATCAGATCGAGTTCGTCACCTCCCCTGAAGGCATCGAAAAAGCCCACCGGGATCATAAATTCGCAGCCCTTATGGGTATTGAAGGCGGCCACTCCATCGAGGACTCGATCGCGCTGCTCCGCCAGTACTACGCGCTCGGCGTCCGCTATATGACCCTCACCTGGTCCAACTCCAACGACTGGGCCGACAGCTCCGGCGATATCACCGACACATCCATCCCCCACACCAAAGAAGGCCTCACCGAGTTCGGCAAAGACGTGGTCTACAAGATGAATCGCCTGGGCATGATGGTCGATATTTCGCACGTCTCAGACCGCACATTCTACCGGACTCTGGTCATCACGCGCGCCCCGGTCATCGCCTCTCATTCCTCCGCCCGCGCCCTCTGCGACGCTCCCCGCAACATGACCGACGATATGCTCCGCGCCGTGGCTCGCTCCGGCGGGCCCAACTCCAAAGGCGGCGTCGTCCAGGTCAACTTCTACTCCGGCTTTCTCTCCCAGTCCTACCGCGACGCGCAATTAGCTCTCCAACCGGAAGCGAAGAAGGCCGTGCAGGACCTGAAGGATCAGTTCAAGGCTGAAGGCAAAGAGGTCACCTACGCCGACATTAAGAAGGTTGAGCGCCAGTTCGCCGACCGCATCCCCCGCCCGCCGTTTTCAGTCCTCATCGACCACATCGACCACATCGCCAAGGTAGCCGGCGTGGACCACGTAGGCCTGGGCTCGGACTTCGACGGCGTCAGCGGCCAGTTGCCCGAAGGCCTCGACTCCCCCGCCGACTTTCCCAAGATTACTGAAGCGTTACTGGCCCGCGGCTACTCCGCCGAAGACTGCCGCAAAATCCTGGGCGGCAATCTCCTCCGCGTCTTCCGCGAAGTCCAGCAGGTATCCAAAGAGCTGCAAGCCGAAGACCGCCCCCGCATCACCGATAAACAGCCCTTTGACAAACCCCAGTAGTATCCGTGCACTGAGCCAATCCGCTGCAGAAACCATCAACCGGTTCTTTAAGAAATTCCTACAAGTCGCTGTTTTGAATAGTGGATATTCTGATTTGTCGCTGTTTCGAATAGCTGATGTTTTGCATAGCCGCAGTTTTGAAAGGGCACGACTTCAGTCGTGCCGATGAAAGTAATACGGAGGGAGGCGGGGGTTTCAACCCCCGTATAAAGTCAACAGAATCGATGAGGGCTTTAGCCCCGGAAGAAATGCCAGATGCATATATAAAGCTAATCAATAATTCCCTGCGCCAACTCAATCCCAAGCGCCTTCGCATACATCAGCCCCGTCCGTCCCCGTGCGTAATAGTTCTCGCTCCTGCCCTCGCAAACGTACCCATGCGCCTCGTAGAGCCGGATCGCATCGCCGTTCTCCTCATCCACATGAAGCCCCACTGCCTGCGCACCCGCAGCCCGCGCGGAACCTTCGATCCGCAACAGCAACTCCCCTCCCACGCCACGCCCGTGCCGCTCTGGAACAACCTCAAGGGTTTGTATATATGCAATCAACCTGCCTCTCTCCCGCGTCCACTCAACAATGCCAAAGCCCGCCATCCGCCCATCCTCCTCCGCAATCCAAGTTGCCGCATTGGAGCTATTCACCAGTTGTCGCATATACCTGCGGCTGAATCGAAATGGCGGCTGAAAGCAGACCTCCTCAATCGCGTAAAGCTGGGCGAAATCCTTCGCAGTATAGAGGCGATAGTTCACAGCCCAACTCTACCTCACTTTCAACCAGGCCGTAATGCATGCACAAAGCAAAAAGCCATCCTCGCAATGAGGATGGCTTTTTTGCATTCCGTTGAACAGCTTCGCGCTTAAACCTTCGCTTCCAAATCCGCAATCACGTCGAAGAACCGCTGATCCAGCCGCCGGTTGGTGGCAATGGCTTCCTTGATGGTGATATCGGTAATGTCCAGTCCCTTGAGCACCGCAATCCGTCCCCACTTCTTCTCGTGCACCATATCGATGGCATGCAGGCCGTAACGCTGGCCGAGCAGGCGATCGTAGGCCGTGGGAACGCCGCCGCGCTGGGTGTGGCCCAGGCAGACCGAGCGGGTCTCGTAGCCGGTCTTCTTTTCGATCATGTTGGCCAACTCCTCACCGACGCCGGCCAGGCGCGCATGGCCGAAGGAGTCCAGATTGGCCGCTTCGTCGATCACCTGGCCCACCTCGGGCAAGTGGCAGCCCTCCGCTACTACCACCACGCCATAATGCTTGCCGTGGTCATAGTTGTACTTGAGCAGCGCGCAAACATGGTCGATATCGACCTCCTTCTCCGGAACCAGGATCACGTGCGCGCCGCCGGCCACGCCGGAGGCATAGGCGATCCAGCCGGCATCGCGGCCCATCACCTCCACCACCACCACGCGGTTGTGGGAGTCGGCGGTGGTGTGGATGCGGTCAACGGCCTCGGTGGCGATCATTACGGCGGTGTCGAAGCCGAAGGTCTGGTCGGTGCCATTGATGTCGTTGTCGATGGTCTTGGGAACGCCCACGCTGGGAACGCCGTGCTCGCTCAGGTAGAGGGTCACCGATTGCGTGTCGTCGCCGCCCAGAGCGATCAGCGCGTCGATTTTGTTGGCCTTCAAAACCTCCTGAACCTTATCGATGCCGCCGGGAACTTTCTTCACGTTGGTGCGCGAGGAGTGCAGGATGGTGCCTCCCTTCAACTGGATGCCGTCCGTGCTTTCCAGCGTAAGAGGAACCCAATTGTTGTCCAGCACGCCGCGCCAGCCGTTGAGAAAGCCGATGAACTCATCCCCATAGTGGTTGATGCCCTTCTTCACAGCCGCGTAGATTACAGCATTCAATCCGGGGCAATCGCCGCCGCCGGTCAATAAAGCAACTCGCATCGTATAATCTCCTCATCAAAGGCGCGGCATTTGAAGCCGGGCCGGGAATAAGTCCCTGATTTGTACGTCCAGACCGGGAAAATCGCCGGACTCGACGCCTTATCCAGTGTATCCCGCCGCTCGATAGCGAAATCGTGACCGCGCTCACGCTCATGGAAGTTTCAACCCGGCTCATTTCCCGGTTGGGAAGAGCGCCCCGGAATGGTTCAATAGAGTATGCCCGGTCGAGGAGCGCTGTTATTGCTGGCCTTTGCCAGCCTGGTCGTTATCGTCTTGCTGGTGCTGCTGCAGTTGACCCGCCTGGGGCTCCTGGTGCGCGCCACCATCCCCGACCGGCCGCGGCGGCGCATGTTCATCGCCTCGGTCTCCTTCCTGGTCACCTTTGCGGGCGTGCGGATTCTGGTCCACCGCATCGTGAACCATGAGGGGCACTTCCAGTGGGTGGTCGTGCATGGCATGCACATTCACCACCTGGTGTGGGGCATACTCATCCTGCTGCTGGTGGGCTACGGCTGGCTGCTGGACCTGGGGCGGCTGCACACCCCGCTCTCCATCTTCTTCAGCCGGCTCATGTCGGTCAGCTACGGCGTGGGCGCCGCGCTCACCCTGGACGAGTTTGCGCTGTGGCTGAACCTGGAACCGGATGCCTACTGGTCCAGCGATGGGCGCCTCAGCATCGACGCCATTATCCTGTTTGGCAGCCTGCTGGCCGTGGGCGCATGGGGCGCGCCATTTTTCCGCGGACTGCGGGAGCTGTGGAGCAAGCGCGCCATCCTGGGCGGAACGCTGGCCTCGCCTATTCGCCTCGTGAGGTTGCTTCGCCGGCATATAGTTCGGCGATCGCCTCCGCGCATTGAACAGTAATCACGCCGCGCCGCGCTATCATTGATAGTCGCAGATGTGCGCCTTGCAGAGGTTACGTGATGACGTTCGAGCCGGATTATCGCATCATCGTGGATGCAGCTACCAATCGGAAGCCCAGCCGTCTTCCCATCTACGAACATGCTATCGACGAAAGTATTATGGCCCTGGTTCTGGGCGCGGACATGAACCTCCAGGGGGAAAGCATCTCAGATCTGCGCGGCCACTATACCCGGGTCTGCCAATTCTGGAAGAGCATGACCTACGACACCGTCAGCTTTGAAGCCCAGATCTGCCCTTGTCTTCCCGGCCATGGGGCAATCATGGGTGGCCGTCCCGGGCCCATCCAGAACCGCGAGGACTTTGAGAAGTACCCATTTAGCGAGATTGCTGAAATCTTCTGGAACAAGTGGGAACCCCATTTGAACGCCCTGTCGAGTGTCATGCCGAGTGGCATGAAGGCGCTGGGCGGATGTGGCTACGGCGTCTTCGAAATCAGCGAGGACCTGGTCGGATTTGAATATCTATGCTTGTTGCAGCATGACGATCCTGAACTGTTTTCCGAACTTTACCGGAGAATCGGGGACCTGATGGTGGCCCTGTGGAGCCGGTTACTGGACCGGTTCGGAGATCATTTTGCCGTTTGTCGAATGGGAGATGACCTGGGCTTCAAGAGTTCCACGCTTCTGGCTCCGAATACCATTATCGAACACATTCTTCCGCAATATCGCCGGATTATCGGCCTGGTTCACAGCGCGGGCAAGCCCTTCCTGTTGCACAGTTGCGGGAAGATTTTCGCTGTCATGGAGGAGATTGTCGCCGCGGGCATTGATGCCAAGCATTCCAATGAGGACCAGATCGCTCCTTTCGCGCAGTGGATCGAGCGATATAACGACCGCATCGGCCTCTTTGGAGGCATCGACGTGGACCTGCTCTGCCGCAATGATCCGAGGACAGTCTACGAGGAAGTGCTCTTGCGAGGGACTGAGTACCGCCGGCAGGCCAAAGGATTCGCGCTGGGATCGGGAAACTCCATCCCACACTATGTGCCCGTGGACAGCTATCTTGCCATGATTGAAGCGGCGCGGGAAATCCGCAGGCGAGAAGAGAATTGATCGCAGCCGGCCTCGCCTATTCGCTTCGCGAGGTTGCCTCGTCGGCGTATAGTTCGGCGATCACATCCTCATATTGCGCCGTAATCACGCGCCGCTTGAGCTTCATCGAGGGCGTCAGCTCGCCCGTCTCGATGGACCACTCCTCGGCCACAACGCGGAAACGCTTCAGGGTCTCAAAGTTGGCCAGGCTGCCGTTCACCTCACGGACAATCCCGGCATAAAGCGCAATCACGCGGCTGTCAGCCACTAGTTCGGCGCGGTATTTGGCCTGGATGCCGTGGCGCCGCGCCCAATCCTCCAGCGCAACGAAATTGGGCGAGATCAGCGCGGAGATGAACTTGTGCCGGTCACCGATCAGCGCCACCTGCGCCACCATCAGACTGACCTTCAGCTTATTCTCGATCGGCTGCGGCGCCACCATCTTGCCGCCCGAGGTCTTCAGCAATTCCTTCTTGCGGTCGGTGATGAAAAGGAATCCATCCGCGTCCAAATGGCCGATGTCGCCGGTGCGGAACCATCCCTCCTCATCGAAGCACTCGGCATTCGCCGCGGGCTTGTGCCAGTAGCCGGCAAACACCGACGGCCCGCGCACCAGCAACTCCCCGTCCGCGGCCAGCTTCAGTTCCAGATTGAGCAAGGGCATGCCCGCGGCGCCCATGCGGTGGCGCACGGGCGAGTTGAGGGCAATCACCGGCGAGGTCTCTGTCAGCCCATAACCCTCCCAAAGGGCAATCCCCACCGAGGCGAACCATTTGGCGGTGTCCAGCCCCAGCGGCGCGCCGCCTGGCACAAAAATCTTCACCCGGCCGCCAAAGGCCGCGCACACCTTGGAATAGACCAGTTTGTCGGCCAGCTTCCACTTCAGCGACTTGGGCCGCCGTCCGTCATAAACCGTGTCGCAATGGCCCGCGCCCACCTTCACCGCCCAGGCGAACAGGCGCTTCTTCACCGGCGATAGGGCCGCGCGGCGCTCCACTTCCTGGCGAATCTTCTCGAAGACCCGCGGCACGCCCACAAACACCGTGGGCCTGATCTCGCGCATGGCCAGCGGCAGCCTGTCGAACTGCGAGCAATAGGCCACCTGCACGCCGCAGGCGTACATAATGTAGTCCAGCGCGCGCGCCGTTATGTGCGACAGAGGCAGAAACGAGATCAGCGCATCCGTCGAGTCGAAGTGGAAATCCATGGGAGCGTAGTTCTGGTTCGCGGCCAGGTTGCCGTGGGTGAGCGCCACGCCTTTGGGCTCGCCCGTCGTGCCCGAGGTGTAAATCAGCGTGGCCAGGTCCTTGGGCTCTACGGAGCGTACCAGGGCGTCGAAGACCGGGTCGTGCTCGCTGCCGAGGGCATCGGTCCCGGCCAGCATCGAACTGAAGGCAATAGCTCCCTCCGGCGGCGCGGAATCCATCATCAGAATCCGTTCGATCTGCGTCTTGCCTCGGACGGCGTTCAGCTTATCGAACTGCAGGCGGGTGGAAACCACGGCGATGCGGCAGCCGGCGTCGGCCACCAGCGCGGCCACCTGCTCGCCGGTAAGCGTGGGGTAGATGGGCACATCCACGGCGCCGATGGCCAGCGCGGCGAAGTCGGTGACGGGCCACTCCCAGCGGTTCTCGGCGATCAGGGCGATGCGATCGCCCTTTTGCACGCCCCAGCCCAGAAATGCCTTGGCCAGCGCCCTCGCCCGCTGGTAAATCTGGTCCGACGAAATGGGTTGCCATTGGCCAAACTCGTCCTGCCAGAGCACGGCGCGCGGGTTGGCTGCCGCGGCTACGCGGCGAAACAGGTCATTGATGGTGGTTAACGGTGCATTCTCAGTCATTTTGGTTTTTATTGGGGTCGCGGACAATCCTCAGCCGCAGCCAGTCGAAAGTGTATCAGCGCGGAGCCATGATACGGCAGGGGGCAGGCGCAAATAGGCGCTGCCTCAACATTTTCAGGAAATTTCTGTATTTGTCTTGCATACTTATGCAATTATGTTGTATATTTATTCAAGCCCGGCCGTCTAACTGCGAGCCGCGCCTTCGATTGGCCCGCAAACGGCAATCGATCGGTCAACCAACGGCGATGAAGGTTCAAAGACACAACGCGATACGGGATCTGGTGGCCAGTTCCGCGGTCACCAACCAGGACGAGCTGCGCCGCAAGCTGCGACGGCGCGGCTTCGAGGTAACCCAGGCCACGCTCTCGCGCGATATTCACGAACTGCGCCTCTCCAAGGGTCCCGGCGGCTATTCCCTGCCCAATCGCAACGGCGGCGCCAGAGGTAATGGTTCGTCTACGGCGGTCGAAGACTTGAGGCCGCCCTCTGTTGCGGAGATGATCGAGAGCTTTGGCCTGCGCGTGCGGCAGGCAATGAATCAGGTGGTCGTGGGCACGGTGATGGGCGGAGCCCAGCCTTTGGCTGCGGCCCTGGACTATGAGGAATGGCCGGAGGTGGTGGGCACCGTCGCCGGCGACGATACGGTACTGGTGATCTGTCCCGACCCGCGCCGGGCAGGCGAAGTGGAAGCCCGGCTGAGGACCTTGCTGGAGTCATGACCGAAACTATACAAACAGCAGTTATCGGAGTTACCGGGTACGCGGGCGCGGAGTTGGCCCGGCTGCTCCTGCGCCATCCCCGCTTGCAGGGCAGGCCTCCTGTCTTTGCCGGGCGTATGGACCCAAAAGACATCGCGCGCGGCGGCGTTCCTCTGGCAGAAATTCATCCGCAGTTGGCCGACAGCAACGGCAGCGGCAACCTCAAGCTGGAACCCTTCTCGTGGGAACTGCTGGCCGGCCGCGGCGTTGAAGTGCTGTTTCTGGCCACGCCCCACGAGCAGTCGCGGGAGTGGGCGCCGGAGGCGCTCAAGCGCGGTCTGCGCGTCATCGACCTGAGCGGAGCGTGGCGGCTCACCGAGCCGGCCAATCGCGCCGTCTATGCCTTCGCCGATGAAGGCTCCGAGCAGGCCGATGCTACCCAGGCGCAGGCCGTCTACGGCCTGCCCGAACTGCATCGCGCCCAGATTGCCGGCGCGCGCCTGGTCGCCAACCCCGGCTGCTACGCAACCTCCATCATCCTGCCCCTCAAGCCGCTGGTGGCCGCGGGGCTGGTTGACCTCAGCCACGGCATCGTCGCCGACTCCAAGAGCGGCGTCAGCGGCGCGGGCAAGGCGCCCACCGCCAAAACGCATTTCATGTACGCGGCAGACAATCTTTCCGCTTACGGTGTCTTTACCCATCGCCACACCGGCGAGATGCTGGAGCAGATCGGCGTGGACGCAAGCCAGATGGTTTTCACGCCCCATCTGCTGCCTATTCCGCGCGGCATTCTCTCCACCCTCTACGTTCGCTTCAGCGAAACGCAGACGGCGGCAGGCATCGCACGCGTTTACCGCGAATTTTTCGCCCACAGTCCCCTCGTCCGGCTGTACGATAAAACGCTGCCGCAGATTCAATACTCGGTGCGCACAAACTATGCCGATATCGGCTTCCAACTGGCCTCCGATGGCCGCCGCGCAGTGGTCGTCAGTTGCCTGGATAACTTGTTGAAGGGCGCCTCAGGTCAGGCCGTGCAAAACTTGAACGTGATGCTGGGTTGGCCCGAACCGGAAGGTCTTGAATGAAACTCGCCGCGGAGGGCCTTGAATGAAGTACGTCGTCAAATTGGGAGGAGCCGGCCTTGAGACTCCGTCGCTGCTGGATGGTTCCATGCGCGCCATCGCCGAGCTTGTCCGCGACGGAAATCAGGTGGCCGTGGTTCACGGCGGCGGCGTGCAGTTGACCCGCATGTTGAAAGCCCTGGGTAAGCAAAGCGAATTCATCGGCGGCCTGCGCGTCACCGACGCGGAAACCCGCGACATCGCGCTGATGGTCCTGGCCGGCAAGGTGAACAAAGGTCTCGTAGCGGCATTGGGCGCGCTTGGGCTGCCGGCGGTCGGCCTCACCGGCGGCGACGGTCTGCTCTTCCGCGCCCGCAAAAAGCGCACTGCGCCCGACCTCGGCTACGTGGGCGAGATCGCTTCGAGCGATCCACGCTGGATCGAGGCCATCTGGCAGTTGAACGGCGTGCCCGTTCTTTCTTCCATGGCTCTCGGCTTCGACGGCGAATACTACAACATCAACGCCGACGAAATGGCCGCCGCCTGCGCTATCGCCTGCCGCGCCGACGCCCTCGTCTTCCTCACCGACGTCCCCGGAGTCAAAGGCGCAAACGGCGAAATCCTGCGATGGCTCAGTATCGATCAGATCGCCGAGATGGCCAAGAGCGCCGTCATCTCCGGCGGCATGTTGCCCAAGCTCAGCGCCTGCCGTGAAGCCCTTTTGAACGGCGTAAAGCGCGTAAGAATCTTGCCCGCGGAGGCGGCCGGCTCCTTGCCCGACCTGTGCAGCTCCCGCGTAGCCCACGGCACCGAAGTGATGGTGGCCTGAAGCGCAGCCGTAACTCGCCGCGACGAGTTACGGCCAGAAATGAACCGGGCTCGGGGCCCCAAGGATGCTCCGTGCCCCATCCTTGCGCCTTTTTTTTGGCGCAAGGGTGGGAAACCTCGAACTTCAACCGTCGTCCTGTTCATTGGGAGAAACGGAATTGACCAAACTCGATCAAATTCGCGCCGCTGAATCCCGGCTGCTGATCACCACCTACGATCGCAACCCCCTGCTCTTTGTGCGGGGCCAGGGCGTATACATCATCGACGAGCAGGGCGAGCGTTATCTTGACCTGCTCAGCGGCATCGGCGTCAATGCCCTTGGCTACAATCATCCGGTCATTGAAGAAGCCATCGCCCGCCAGAGCCGCGCGCTCATCCACACTTCGAACCTCTACTTTCACGAGGGCCAGGCGGAGCTTGCCCTGCATCTCACCGAACAAACCGGCCTCGACCGCGTTTTCTTTTCGAACACCGGCACCGAAGCCTGGGAGTGCGCGATGAAGCTGGCCCGCGCCTATGCCGGCCTCAAGCGCGGCGAAGGCAAGCAGATCGGAACCAAATTCCTTGCCCTTGAGCAGAGCTTTCACGGCCGCACCTTCGGGGCCATCTCGACGACCTACAAGGAGAAGTACCGCGAGCCCTTCGACCCCGTCGTTCCCGGCGTGGAATTCGTCCGTTTCAACGACGTCGCCGATCTGCGCGCCAAATTCTCCACCGAAGTCTGCGCCATTCTCGTCGAAGCCATTCAGGGCGAAGGCGGCATCCGTCCGCTCACGCAGGAATTTTTCGCCGAAGCCCGCGCGCTGGCCAACTCCACCGGCGCGCTGCTTATCGTCGATGAGATTCAGGCCGGCATGGGCCGCACCGGCAAGTGGTGCGCCTATCAGCATTACGGCATTCAACCCGACGTCACCACTCTTGCCAAGCCATTAGCAGGCGGCCTTCCCCTCGGTGCAACGCTCTGCACGGAAGAAGTCGCGCGCGCCTTCCACCCCGGCATGCACGGCTCAACCTTTGCTGGAGGCCCGCTGGCCTGCGCCGTCGCCATCGCCGTCATCGACCACATCGAAAAGGAAAATCTGCTGGCCCACGTGACGGAAGTCGGCGATTATTTTCAGGCTCAGCTTCGCTCGCTCGCCAAACGCCACGGTGCCATCGTCGACGTGCGCGGCCGGGGCCTGATGATCGCCGCCGAGCTAGATTCGGCCGACCTCGCCAAGCTCACCGTCGCTGAGATGCTCAAGCGCCACATCCTCATCAACTGCACCAGCGATACGGTCCTGCGCTTCCTGCCTCCATATATTCTGGAACGCGCTCATGTCGATACCGCCATCCTGGCGCTGGACGAAATCTTCACTGAACACGCGGCCGCCGCAAGCGCCGCTCCATCCACCCAAGGAGGAAACATCCATGGCTAGCAGAGCAACTCTCGAACACCCACCGGTGCTTCCCGTCCACAAGGACCCCGATATCCTCGCCGCAGCCGCGCGCTTGGCAGGTGAAGACATGTGCTCCATCGCCGATCTCTCCTCGGCCGAAGTTCGTGCCATCCTCAAGCTCGGCCACGAAGTCAAGCGCAATCCCGTCGAGTACCGCCATGCCCTCGACGCCAGGCAGATGGTGCTCATGTTTGAGAAAGCCAGCCTGCGCACGCGTCTGGCCTTCGAGGCCGGCATCAACACCATGGGCGGAAACGCCATCTTCGTCGATCAGACCAACTCCCCCCTGGGCGAGCGCGAGTCCATCGCCGACGTGGCCCGCAACGTCGAGCGCTGGGTCGACGTCATCGTCCTGCGCACCTATGCCCACGACACCATCACCGAGATGGCTGCCAACTCCCGCGTCCCCGTCATCAACGCGCTCTCCGACTTCGAGCACCCCTGCCAGGCACTGGCCGATTTCATGACCCTCGAAGAGCGCTTCGGCTCCGCAAAGGGCCTCAACTTCACCTACGTCGGCGACGGCAACAACGTCTGCCATTCGCTCATGCTCACCGGCGCGCAACTGGGCACAAATGTCACCGTTGCCACGCCGCGCGGCTACTCGCCCGATATCGAAATCGTCACCAAAGCGCGCGAGATCGCCGAGTCCAACAACTGCGAGCTTCGCCTCCTTCAAGATGCGCAAGCCGCCGTCGAAGGCGCCGACGCTGTCTACACTGACGTCTGCGTCAGCATGGGCTTCGAGCACGAGTCCACAAAGCGCGAGCCCATCTTCCGCCCCTATCAGGTCAACGAAGCGCTAATGGCCAAGGCCTCGCCGCGCGCAGTCTTCATGCACTGCCTCCCGGCCCGCCGCAACGCCGAAGTAACAGACGCGGTCCTCGACGGCCCGCAATCCATCGCCTTCGACCAGGCAGAAAACCGCCTCCACGTGCAGAAGGCATTGTTGCTGCTGCTGCTGGATGGCCTCAAGAATGTCGGAAGGTTTAGCTCTGCCAGTAGTTCATCTGCTTGTGCCCCTGGTTGCTTCCAGACGCAAGTGTCATGAGTCTAAGTGGGTGCCCCCGGTCTCGATTTTGAGACCGGGGAATTGAAATACTGTTGGTAAGGGAACTTGGTTTCTGATCGCACGAAGTCGTTTATTGGGATCGTACTATCCCAGGTCTCAAAATCGAGACCTGGGGCGTCCGGTTAGTTTTATGGCCGCATGAATTCAAGCGGACAGGGGGATTTATGAAATTCAAGCCAGGAGACTCCACAGACAGTGCACACTGCACCGCGCTCAAGCATGAATTTCTCCGTTGTGAAGATGCGTTCAGAGATTTCGAGACCTATGGAACCATGATGATTATGCGGGCGCAGGCTGAGGCCGAAGGTGCTGCTCCACCCGCAGCCGAAGAAACACGTTTTATAGCTTACAAAACCTACAATGCATATGCGCGCTTTATCCACCATCTCTACGAATTCATGGTGGGCGCGATAGCTAGAGAAAAGAGCGACACTGCACAGATGGAGGCAGCGGAAAAAGACCTCTACATTATGAGTCATGCTCAACGCGTTCTGACGGGCAGGCGTCAAGCGATACTTAACGGCACTGCTCCGGCTTGGGAGAACCATATCAGTGCTTTTCCAGAGAAGGTTCCGGCTGAATTTGCAGAACAGTTCCGTAAGATGAGAAATAAGATTAGTGGGCATGTAACCCATGAGCGCTCAGCCATCAGCCTATCCGATTTTTACGATGAGTTTCACAAATTCGTTTACATGCTCTATCAAAATTGCCGCGGTCATTGGAGCCTACTGCGAGACAAGGAGTTTCCCGATCTCAATGAGATCACGAAGTTTTCAGTTCTCATCAAAATGGGCGGATCAAACTGAGGACGGACCCTCGGCCTTCGAGTCTCGCGGCCTCCCGCCCTTTCGCCAGAAAAGAGGCGAAAGTAGTGCTGATAAACCGACCATTAACTACTGATAACCGACCACCGTTTTTCGAGGTTTTGCAAACATGTCCGTAATTCTCGAATCCTTGCCCGTTGGCCAGAAAGTAGGCATCGCCTTCTCCGGCGGGCTCGACACATCCGCCGCCCTGCACTGGATGAAGCTCAAGGGCGCAATCCCCTACGCCTACACGGCCAACCTGGGCCAGCCCGACGAAACCGACTACGACGCCATCCCGCGCGCGGCCCTCGAATACGGCGCTGAAAAAGCCCGCCTCATTGACTGCCGTGGTCCCCTCGTTCGCGAAGGCATCGCTGCGCTCCAGGCCGGCGCCTTCCACATCACCACCGCCGGCGTCCCATACTTCAACACCACCCCCATCGGCCGCGCCGTTACCGGCACCATGCTCGTCGCCTCCATGAAGGAGGATGACGTCCACATCTGGGGCGACGGCTCAACCTTCAAAGGCAATGACATCGAGCGCTTCTACCGCTACGGCCTGCTCGTCAATCCCGACCTCAAGGTCTACAAACCCTGGCTCGACGCCGCTTTCATTGACGAGCTAGGTGGCCGCGCCGAGATGTCCGCCTTCATGCAGCGCCACGGCTTCGCCTACAAAATGTCCGCCGAGAAGGCATACTCCACCGACTCCAACATCCTTGGCGCAACGCACGAAGCAAAAGATCTGGAGCATCTTTCTACCTCCATCAAGATTGTCGTTCCCATCATGGGCACGGCATTCTGGCGCGACGATGTAGAAATCCAGCGCGAGCAGGTCGCCGTCCGCTTTGAAGACGGCTTTCCCGTCGCGCTCAACGGCCGTCACATCGATGATCCCGTCGAGCTTCTTCTTGAAGCCAACCGCATCGGCGGACGCCACGGCCTCGGCATGTCCGATCAAATTGAGAATAGAATCATTGAAGCCAAATCCCGCGGCATCTACGAAGCCCCCGGTCTCGCCTTGCTCTTCATCGCCTACGAGCGCCTCATCACAGGTATTCACAACGAAGACACCATCGAGCAGTACCGCGACAATGGCCGCAAACTCGGCCGCCTACTCTACCAAGGCCGCTGGTTTGACTCCCAGGCCATCATGCTTCGCGAATCCGCCCAGCGCTGGGTCGCCAAACCCGTCACCGGCGAAGTCACACTCGAGCTGCGCCGCGGCAACGACTATTCCATTCTCAACACCGAGTCGCCCAACCTCACCTACCATCCCGAGCGCCTCAGTATGGAGAAGACCGAATCCACCTTCTCCCCGCGCGATCGCATCGGACAACTCACCATGCGCAACCTCGACATCACCGACACCCGCGACAAGCTCCTTACCTACGCCGCGGCCGGCCTCATCACTCTCAGCAAAGGCAGCGAAATGCCCAAATTGAATAGCGCCAAAGAAAAAGAATAGCGTGAGGTACGCCTGAATCAATGTCGAACGAACAAAATCCCGTGAAGATGTGGTCCGGCCGCTTTCGCGAGCCGCTCGATGCGGAGTTCGAAAAGTGGCAGCGTTCCATAGTCTTTGATTGGCGGCTGCTCCCCCAGGAGATAGCCGCAAGCAAGGCCCACGCATCGGCCCTTATCGCCGCCAAAATCCTCACAAAGGATGAAGGAGCGAAGCTCCGCGCAGCATTAGACAAAATCGCCGCCGACCACGCCTCCGAATCCGGCCAGGCCCAAGTACGCGATCACGCAACCGCCGAAGACATCCATCACTTCGTCGAACTTGAATTGGTCGAGCGCGTCGGCCCCCTCGGCCTCAAGCTCCACACCGGTCGCAGCCGCAACGAGCAGATCGCCACCGATCTGCGCCTCTACGTGCGCCAGCAAATCGGCCTCGTTGTCGAATCTCTTGCCGCCTGGGCCAATGCGCTCGTTGAGCAGGCCCGCGACGCAGGCGACTCCGTGATGCCCAGCTACACTCATCTGCAACGCGCCGAGCCCGTGTTGGTAGCCCACTGGCTTCTTGCTTACGTTGAAATGATTCTTCGCGATACCACTCGCCTCCACGACTGCGCCGCGCGGCTCAACTTCTGCCCGCTCGGTTCCGGAGCCGTGGCCGGCGCAACCCTTGCGCTCGATCGCAGCATCGCCGCCCGCGAGCTGGCTTTCACCGCTCCCACCGCTAACTCCATCGACGCCACCGGCGATCGCGATTTTATTCTCGAATATCTGCAGGCACTCACCTTCGTCGGCCTGCATCTGAGCCGCTTCGCTGAAGAGATCACGCTCTTCGCGACGGCGGAGTTCGGCTTTGTTACGCTGCCCGAGGCCTTTTCCACCGGTTCGAGCGCCATGCCGCAAAAGAAAAATCCCGATCTCACCGAGCTGATCCGCGCAAAAGTCGGCCGCATTCACGGCGCTGCGCAGGCCGTCACGCTGCAGCTCAAAGGCCTGCCTCTGGCCTACAATAAGGACATGCAGGAGACCCAGGAGCCGGCATTTGCCGTCGAGTTTGTTCCGCAAATGCTCGCTCTCGTAGCACGCTTCACCGCCGCCCTCGAGTTCAATCGCCAGCGCATGAGCGAAGCAGCGCAGTCCGGCTACCTCAACGCGATGGCCGCGGCCACTTACCTCGTCCACAAGGGCGTTCCCTTCCGCACCGCGCACGAAAAGATCGGCAATGCCGTGCGTTTCGCTATGGATAAAGGCATCGAACTGGGCGATCTCACCCTCGACGAACTCCACCAGTTCAGCCCCGAATTTGCGGAGGACTTTTTCGCAGCCATCACTTTGCAAGCCACGCTCGACTGCCACAACGTAATCGGAGGAACAGCGCGCGAGCGCGTCCGCGCGGCCCTGGCTTCCGCGTCTGAAAAAATTGCCCGCATCGCCGCTCAGCCTCAGGAGGCCGCCGATGCTGGTGCGTAAGGCCCTGCTCCAGGACGCCTCCAACGTCTACGACCTGGTGAACTCGCTCTCCGCCGACGGCACCCTGCTCAAGCGTCCCTTCGCCGAGATCTGCGAGAACATTCGCGACTTCACCGTCGCCGAGTCCGATGGCGGCGTCTTCCTCGGCTGCGGCGCGCTCCATCTCTATGGTCCGCATCTGGCTGAGGTGCGCTCCATCGTCGTCGCGCCCGCTGCCAAGGGCCAGGGCGCCGGCGGCCGCATCCTCGGCGCGCTCATCGAAGAAGCCGAAGGGCACGGCGTCCAATCCGTCTGCCTCTTCACGCGCATCCCCGACTTCTTCTTCAAATACGGCTTCCGCACCGTCGAAGACAAGTCCGAGCTGCCCGACAAAATCTTCAAAGACTGCCAGAGCTGCCCGCGCCTGCACCGCTGCGACGAAGTCGCCATGGTGCGCGGCCGCATTCCCCGCATGTCCATCCTCGGCCCCCGCCAGGAAGCCCAGCAGTTAGTCCGCCTTTCCGGCTAACTCACGGGGACGAATGTTGACATGCCGCCCAGAATCTTCCAGCCCTTCTCCGTCTTGATCCACGTATGGGTAATTCTCATCGTGGATGGCTCCCCATGGCCGGCCTTGTCCACCCACATTGACGTGACCCACAAATAAGTGACGACAATATTCTCGGTAGCCTGGCTGTCGGCTGGCTTCAGTTCAAACCACTGCAGCCGGGCTCCTTTGTCCGTGTGAGCCGCGATCCAGTCGGTCATGTGATCCTTTCGCGCCGGCTGAGAATTGGCGTAGGGCCAGCCCACAGAGTCCGGGTGCCAAAGGTCCTTATAGCTGTCCATGTCGAGCGCCTTCACATCTTCCCAGTAGGCAGTCTCGAGCTTCCACACCGCCTTCTCATTCTCAGTCTGCTGAGCGCAAACCGGCATGGCTGCACACATCGCGGCAAACACCAGGATCAGAAGGCTTCTGCCGCCAAGGGCCATTCGGCTTATTGCCGGTGCACCGCATTTTTTGAACATGATTGTTCCTCCATGGAATTACAGCCTCGTTTAATCTCACCCCATTTACTCAAATACTTCACAATAAGCAACTAACTCCGTTTCGCCAGCTTCGCCGGGTGCCCCACCTTCGCCGCGTCTTTGTTTTTGCGGCTAAGGTGGGATAGATCCACCTATCTAAAAGCTTTTTATAGTCTTTTACAAGATGAACCACAACTCTTACCCTGTTAAAACAACTATACCTGATTAACTCACTAACTCTTCTTAGCCAGCATCGCCGCAGCAACCACAACCTGCCCATAACTTAGCCCCCCATCCCCAGGGCTAACCTGCGCGTGCTGAAAGACCTCGAACCCTTCCGCCTCCAACCCCACCCGCAGCAACCGCGCCAGCCGCCGGTTATGCATGCATCCGCCGCTCAGAGCCACCTGCCTCAAGCCGGTTGCCGTCCACGCCAGCATCGCCGCCTTCACAAATCCAGCCACCACACCGGCATGAAACCGCGCCGCAATCCGCGTCTTGCTCACCCCTGCCCGTAAGTCCTCGATCAATCCTCGCCAAAGCGGCCCAGCGCTTATCCTCACCGGCGCACGCGCAACCCAATCTCCACCCACTAACTCCATCGAGTAACCAGCCTCGCTGTCCGCCTCATCAACCGCCATCCCTTCCAGCTCGATTGCCGCCTGCGCTTCGTAATCCACTTGGGCGCGCCCCAGCACCACCGCCGCCGCCGCATCGAAGAGCCTTCCCAAACTCGAAGTCAACGGCGCATTCACTCCGCGCTCCATCATTCGCTCGAGCACCCGTGCCTCTTGCTCCTTCGCGCCCACCAGGGCCAGCGTCTCGCTGGAACCAACGTCAAAGCCCGCCGCACTCAGATGCCCCAGCGCCATCCGCCACGGCTCCCGGATCGCCGCATCGCCCCCCGGCATCGGCACATACTCCAGATGCGCAAAGCGCTCGAAGCCATCCAGCCTGCTCACCAGCACTTCCCCGCCCCAAATCCGCCCATCCGTCCCGTAGCCAGTGCCATCCAGCGCCAGCCCAATCACCGGTCCCTCCAGCCCATGCTCCGCCATGCATCCGGCTACGTGCGCATGATGATGCTGCACCGCGATCAGCCCCAGCCCGCGCTCTCGCGCCCACTCATCAGCCCATGCGGTCGACAGATACCCCGGATGCAGATCATGCGCCACCGTCTCCGGCTCAATCTCGAAGGTGCGCATCAGGTGGTCGAGCGACTCTTTGAAAAACTCCAGCCCAGTCAGATTTTCGAGATCTCCCAAATGCTGGCTCGGATAGACAAATCGTCCCCTCGCCAGCGCAAACACGTTCTTCAAATGCCCGCCCACGGCCAGCAGCGGAGGCGCGTCCAGCGCCAGTTCCACCCCCAGCGGAACAAATCCCCTTGCCCGCCGCATCAACTGCGGCGCCCCATCCACCACCGCCATCACCGAATCGTCGCACCGCTGCAGAATTTCGCGGTCGTGCATCAGAAACGCATCGGCAATCCCTCCCAGCCGCGCCCGCGCTTCCTCGTTATCGATCGCAATCGGCTCCTCGCTCAGGTTGGCCGAAGTCATCACCAGCGCCCGCACGCGTCTGTCGGCAAAGAGCAGATGCTGCAGCGGCGCATAGGGCAGAAACACTCCCAGCCACGGAATCCCCGGCGCAACTACTTCCGCAATCCCGCCGCCCTCTCGCTTCCGTGCCAGCACAATCGGCCGAGCCGCCGTCATGAGCAGCGCTTCCTCCTCGGCCGTCAGTACGCACGCCGCCCGCGCCGCCTCCACATCTTTGACCATCACTGCCAGCGGCTTCCCAAACCGGCTCTTGCGCTCCCTCAGCCGCATCACCGCCGCCTCATTGGTCGCATCCACGCTCAAATGAAATCCGCCAACCCCCTTGATAGCCACAATCTTCCCTGCCAATAGCAGCTCAATCGTCGCCTCCACGCACGCCACGGCTGCGGAAATATCCGTTGGATTGAAGGGTACGGGCTGGCAGGCCGGGGCTTTAGCCCCGGCAACAACGGCAGCAGAAGAATCGAGGGCTTTAGCCCCTGAGGGAATTTCAACAAGGGGATCACTTAGTAAGCTCGCCCCATCCGCCCCCACCAGCCAAACCCGCGGCCCGCAATCCCAGCACGCATTCGGTTGCGCATGGAAGCGCCTGTTCCCAGGATCGTCATACTCCGCCTGGCAAGCCGCGCACATCCTGAACCGCGCCATCGAGGTCTGCGGACGGTCATACGGAATCCGCCGCGTAATCGTGAACCGCGGCCCGCAATTGGTGCAGTTCAAAAACGGATACCGGTACCGCCGGTCTGCCGGGTCCAGCAACTCCCGCAAACAATCCGGGCAGGTCGCCGCATCCGCCGGAATCCCCGTGCTCACGCGGCCTACTACCTCACTGGCAACGATCCGAAACTCCGCCTGCCCGGCAAGGGCCTCCCCGGTCGTTGCCAAATCCCGGGTCACGACAGAATCGATTCGCGCCAAAGGCGGCGCCTCCGCGCCGAGCCGCGCCAGAAACGCCTCCACCCCTCCCGCAGCCCCCTCAACCTCAATCGTCACCCCGTCCGTATCGTTTCCGATAAACCCCGCCAGTCCTTCCTCCAGCGCCAGACGGTAGACGAACGGCCGGAACCCCACCCCCTGCACCACCCCGCGCACCAGCACTTCGCGCCGCACTTGTTTTGGATGGGTTTCTTCAGTCACAATCGCGCCTCACACCGGAGACCAGCATAGCGCATGAGGTCCCATGCATCCCTGCCTCCAATGGTATCCGCGGGCATGATTCCGGCGCTTGCTGAACCGCGGAGAACAGGGTCAGAGAAGCATAAACTGGAAGAGAGAGCGATGCGGGGGTTCGGCATGAACACCTTCAGGCGATTGCGCGCGGCGCGTACGGTTGCGGCCGCAGCCTGCCTGGCCTTGCTCGCAACCGCCGCGCTTCCGGCCCAGCAACCCGACGAGGCTTCGGTCATCCGTCATATCGACGCCGCGGCTCAAGCCCGGTATGAGAATGTTCTGGGATTTACCGTAACCGAATCCTATGCCGTCTACAGGGGTAAAGATGAAACTCATCCCGTAGCTCAAATGACGGTGAAGACAACATACCGCAAGGGCTCCGGCAAAAGTTACGCCATCCTCTCGCAGAGCGGTTCTGAGATCGTACAAAAGTTTGGCTTGCACCCGCTGCTGGACAATGAGAAGAACATCAACGCGCCCGGCAACGTGGAAAAGTCGTGGTTCACCTCCGCAAATTTCGAGATGAAACTGAAGCCCGGCGTGATCCAGCGGCTGAATGGCCGCGACTGCATCGCGTTGTCCGTGGTCCCCAGGCGGAAGGCCCCCAATATGATCGACGGAACCCTGTGGGTGGACGCGAACGATGATTCGATCGTCGAGATCGAGGGAGTCGCATCCAGGAGCCCTTCTGTCTTCGCCGGCGCCACGCACATGATGCGCAGGTACACGAATATGAGCGGCTTTGCCATGGCCGAACACGCCCGGGCCGAATCGAGCAGCATGCTCTGGGGCCGCACCGTCGTAATCATCGATTACAGCGACTACCAGCTCCAGCTTGCCCGGCCAAATGAGATTGCGCCTGTGACCGCCGCCACACCGGTCGCATATCGTATGCGCTATACTGATTTTCGTGATACCGCTCTTAAGTGACTGGAAACTCGATGCCGCGCTGGGCTCCTGCCTGCTGCTGGGGCTGCGCCACGGCTTCGACTACGATCACCTGGCGGCCATCTCCGACATCACCGCCGTGCAGCGCAACTGGCGCAGCGGATTGCGTTTAGGCATGACCTACGCCCTCGGCCACGCTTTCACGGTGGCCGCTCTCGGCATCGCCGTCCTTGAGCTCAACATGGGCCTGCCCCAGGGGCTGGACCACTGGAGCGAGCGGCTGATCGGCCTCACTCTCATCCTGCTCGGCATCGGCGTGGTTGCGGGAATCCTCCGCAAAGACGCCCATGGCCACACGCACGGCCGCATTGAAAGCCGCCTCGCCATCGCCATCAACGGCGTCCTATGGCTGGCCTGGCAAATCCGCCGCTGCTTTCGCCGCGAAGCCCCCAGGCCCCGGCATTTTCAGTGGATCTACAACGTAAAGTCGGTCTTCGTCATCGGCATCCTGCACGGCGTGGGCGCCGAAACCCCCAGCCAGTTGGCGCTCTTCTTCCTCACCGCCAACCTGGGAGGCACATCGCGCGGCATGTTGGGGCTGGCGGCCTTTTGCGTGGGCCTGATCGCAATGAATGCCGTCATGACCGCCTCCATGGGCGGAGCATTCCGCGCCACCGGCCACCACCCCCGCTTCTACCACGCCGTCGCATGGGCAGGCGCAGCCTACAGTTGCATCATCGGCATCATCTTCCTGTTCGGGATCTCCGACCATCTGCCGCCGCTGGGGTAACCGAGCCGGCCAAAGCCTTCTTTTCCCACCCCGGAACGGCCGAAAAGCCGTTCCATAGAGTGGAATAGCCTCCCACCCCAGTGACAGGTGTCACGGTGGGAAAAGCTCCCGCCGCGTAAAAATAAACTAGATAAAGGGCGGAACGCACCGCCACTACCGCTCTGTATCCGGGAGGAACTGTTCCAGCATTCACACCCCCGCCGCTGCCCAGCGACGACAAACGATGGAAGATCGTCAACGGCGCCATGCGCAAAAATGGCTTTGCCCGTTACGCGCTGATTGAGACGCTCCACACCGTGCAGTCCTCCTTCGGTTACCTGGACGACGACTCGATCCGCTTTGTGGCTAATTCCCTGCGCGTGCCCCTGAGCCAGGCCTACGGAGTAGTCACCTTCTACCACTACTTCAGCCTCAAGCCGCCGGGCAAGCATACCCTCACCATCTGCGCCGGCACGGCCTGCTATATCAAGGGCTCCGCCAAGCTGGTGGACGCGGCCGAAAAGCGCCTGGGCATTGCTCCGGGGCAGACCACCGGGGACGGAAAGATCAGCCTGATGACGGCCCGCTGCGTAGGCGCCTGCAGCCGCGCCCCCGTGGTGCTGTGCGACGGCGAAGTAGAGGGCGAGATGTCCGGTAGCCAGATGCTCGAGCAACTGGAAAGGTGGGCCGTGGAATGACAATCGAGGAGCTCGAACAGATAGCGGAGAGCGTCCGCCAGGAAAACGCCAAATTCGACTATGAAGTGAACGTCTGCATGGACCTCGCCTGTGCCAGCCAGGGCGCGGGACAATTGCGGGACGCGCTGGCCAAGGCAGCCGAGGCCTCCGGCAAGAAGGTGCTCATTCGCCGCACCGGCTGCATGGGCCCATGCTCCTCCGGCCCGCTGGTCCGGGTGGACCCCGAGGAAACTTACTATCACCATGTGAACGCCGATCACGCGCAGGCCATCGTAGCCAGCCTGGGCGGCGAACCGGTGCCCGATCTGCAGTGCGAGCTGAACGACCACTTCGATACCCAGGTACGCGTGGTGCTGGAGAACGCCGGCTACATCGATCCGGAGAAGATCGACGACTATATCTCCCGCGACGGTTACAAGGCGCTGCTTACGGCGCTGATCGAAATGACGCCCAACGGCGTGATCCACCGCATCACCGAAAGCGGCCTCAGGGGACGCGGCGGCGGCGGCTATCCCACCGGCCTCAAGTGGAGCACCGTGGCCAAGGCCTCGGGCGACCTGAAGTACGTGGTCTGCAACGGCGACGAGGGCGACCCCGGCGCCTTCATGGATCGCAGCGTCATGGAAGGCGACCCGCATCGCGTCATCGAGGGCATGGCCATCGCCGCCTATGCAGTCGGCGCGAGCAAGGCCTATATCTACGTCCGTGCCGAGTACCCGGTGGCCGTGGCCCGGCTGACCACCGCTCTGCGCGAGGCGCGTCGCCGCGGCCTGCTCGGCAGCGGCATCTGCGGCACGCCCTTCAGCTTCGACGTGGAAATCCGTCTCGGCGCCGGAGCCTTTGTCTGCGGCGAGGAGACGGCCTTGATCGCCTCCATCGAAGGCCGCCGCGGCACCCCCAAGCCCAGGCCTCCGTACCCAGCGATGAGCGGCCTGTGGGGCAAGCCCACGCTAATCAACAACGTGGAGACATACGCCAACATCGCCCCCATCGTCCGCAACGGCGGCAGGTGGTTTTTCAACATGGGATCGGAGCGCAGCAAAGGCACCAAGGTCTTCGCCCTCACCGGCAAAATCGCCAACACCGGCCTGGTGGAAGTGCCCATGGGCATCAAGCTGCGGGAGATCATCGAGGTCATCGGCGGCGGCGTGCCCGGCGGGCACAAATTCAAGGCGGTGCAAACCGGCGGCCCGTCCGGCGGCTGCATTCCCGCCGAGATGCTGGACCTTGGCGTCAGCTACGACGCCCTCATGAAGGTCGGCTCCATCATGGGCTCCGGCGGCATGATCGTCATGGACGATACCTCCTGCATGGTCAATGTAGCCCGCTTCTTCGTCGAGTTCTGCATGACCGAATCCTGCGGCAAATGCATTCCCTGCCGCGCCGGCACGGCGCAGATGTTCACCCTCCTGACCCGCATCTGCTCGGGCACGGGCACCATGGACGACCTGGACCTGCTGGTGGAGTTGTGCGGCACCATCAAGGAAACCAGCCTGTGCGGCCTGGGCCAGACGGCCCCCAATCCGGTGCTCAGCACGCTCAAGTACTTCAAGGACGAGTACCTCGAGCACATCGTGCACAAGCGCTGTCCGGCTGGCGTCTGCAACATTGAAGCTCCCGTGGAGGTGCCGGCATGAGTACCGAGGTGGACGTCAAAACTCTGATCATCGATGAGCAGGAGGTCAGCGGCCTGCGCGGCCAGACCATCCTCGAAGTGGCGCGGGAGAACGATATCTACATTCCCACCCTCTGCCATCTCGACGGCCTCAGCGAAGTAGGCGCCTGCCGCTTGTGCCTGGTGGAGATCAAGGGCAGCAACAAGCTCCTTCCCGCCTGCCTGGCCACCATCTTTGAGGGCATGGAGGTCAGCACCAATACCGAGCGGCTCCAGAAGCACCGCCGCACCATCCTCGAACTGCTCTTCGCCGAGCGCAACCACATCTGCTCGGTCTGCGTATCCAATAACCACTGCGAACTGCAGACCCTTGCGCAGCAGCAGGGCCTGACCCATGTTCGCCTGCCCTATCGCAACCCCGAGTTGCCAGTGGATGCCTCGCACGAACGCTTTACCGCCGACCACAACCGCTGCATCCTCTGCACCCGCTGCGTGCGCGTCTGCGCGGAGATCGAGGGCGCCCACATCTTGGATGTGATGGGCCGCGGCATCAATTCGCTGATCATCACCGATCTGCACCAGGACTGGGGAAGCTCGGCTTGCACCCGCTGCGGCAAGTGCGTGCAGGTGTGCCCCACCGGAGCCCTCTTCGACAAAAGCAAGATCGGCTCCGATCATCCCAAGTATCCCGATTTTTTGCCCTATCTGAACCTCATGAGGGAAGCGCAATGAGCAAACTGAAACTGGCAACGGTCTGGCTGGACGGATGTTCGGGCTGTCACATGTCGTTCCTCGACATGGACGAACGGCTCATCGAGTTGGCGGAGCTTGTCGATGTGGTCTACAGCCCCATCGTCGACGCCAAGGTCTTCCCCGACGAGGTGGATATCGCCCTGGTCGAGGGAGCGGTATCTTCGGTGGACGACGAGAAGAAGATCCTGAAGGTTCGCGCCCACTCCAAGGTCTTGGTTGCCATGGGCGACTGCGCCATTACCGGCAATGTTCCCTCCATGCGCAATCCCATCGGCCCCGAGGCGATTCTGGATCGTGCCTACATCCAGAACGCCAGCGCGCAGCAGCAGATACCCTGCGTCGTGGTGCCCAAGCTGCTCCGCATCGTGCGTCCCATTCACGAGTTTGTGAAGGTTGACGTATTTCTGCCCGGCTGTCCGCCCTCGGCCGACACATTGCACACAGCGCTTGTCGCGCTGGTTACCGGTGCGCCGCTGGATATTCCAGCCCTTACCCGTTTTGGAGCCTGACGTAGCGCCGGTCGTGACCGGTGTAGCGCCGGTCTCCTGACCGGCTGTAGTGCGGGCGTCCGCGCCCGCGCTTATTGAAGAGAATCGGAGCTTTCTATGAGCCAGACCATCACCATCGATCCCGTCACCCGCCTTGAAGGGCATGGCAAGATCACCATCCAACTCAACGCCAAGGGCGAAGTCGAAGACGCGCACTTTCACGTAACCCAGGTGCGCGGATTTGAGCGCTTCTCCGAGGGCCGTCCGTTCTATGAGATGCCCAGCCTCATGGCCCGCATCTGCGGCATCTGCCCGGTCTCGCACCTCCTTGCCTCGGCCAAGGCCTGCGAAGCCATTATGTCGGTGCGCATTCCGCATACCGCCGCGCAACTGCGGCGCATGCTGAACCTGGCCCAGATGGTGCAGTCCCACGCCCTGAGCTTCTTTCATCTCTCCTCGCCCGACCTTCTTCTGGGCATGGAGTCCGATCCCAAGGTGCGCAACATCTTCGGCGTCCTTGCCGCAAAGCCTGAGTTGGGCCGCGCCGGCATCGGCTTGCGCCGCTTCGGCCAGCACATCATCGAGCTGCTGGGCAGCAAGCGCATCCATACCGGATGGGTGGTTCCCGGCGGCGTCACCGAGCCGCTCTCCCCGGCCCATCGCGACGAGATTCTGGCCATGCTTCCCGAGGCCTACGCCAACATCGCCCTCGCCCTGGGCGCATACAAGCAGATCGCCTCCAATTTCAAGCAGGAGATCAAAGTCTTCGCCAACTTCCCCTCCAACTACATGGGCCTGATCAACGAAGACGAGTCCTTCGAGATTACCGACGGCGCTCTCCGCCTCATCGATCCCCGGGGCGCGATCATCGAGGACGGCATCACCGCCGGCCGCTTCACCGAGGTGATTGGCGAGGCCGTCGAGAACTTCAGCTACACCAAGTTCGTCTACTTGAAGTCGCTCGGCTACCCGGAAGGCAGCTATCGCGTAGGCCCGTTGGCCCGCCTCAACATCATCAAGCGCATGGGAACGCCGCAGGCCGACAAGGAGCTGGCCGAGTTCAAGCAGATGGCCACTGGCCCCATCGAGAGCTCGTTCTACTACCATCACGCCCGCCTCGTCGAAGCCCTCTACGGCATCGAGAAGATCGAGCAGCTTCTCGACGATCCCCGCATCCTCTCGAAGCACGTCCGCGCCACCGCCGGCGTCAACCGCCTGGAAGGCGCGGGCCAGATCGAAGCCCCGCGTGGCACTCTGAATCACCACTACAAAGTGGACGAGAACGGCAAAATCACCTGGGCCAATCTGGTCGTCGCCACCGGCCATAACAACAACGCCATGAACCGGGGCGTTCTTCAGTCGGCCAAGGCCTATGTGAAAAACGGCAAGTTCACCGAGGGCGCTCTCAATCGCGTCGAGGCCGTGATCCGCACCTTCGATCCCTGCCTCAGTTGTTCCACCCACGCCTTCGGCCAGATGCCGCTGATCCTCACGCTGGTCTCCGCCGATGGCGAAGTCGTCGATAAGCTCGTCCGCTAAGGAATCCGGCCCGAGAGCATCTCCGTGCCCCATTCTTTCCGCTTTTTTCTGCGGAAAGGGTGGGAAACCACGGAGCATTCGTACTACAGTTATAAATCGAAAATTCCGGAGGGAGCAGGGGGCTTCAGCCCCCTGAAAGAGAACGAATTCGCGGGGCCTTCAGGCTCGGGCCTTTCCCGTTTTTCCAGGATTTGAAGGAAATACAACTGTAGTATCAGGGCAGAAACAGGTACCAGGTGCATCCATGACCCAGCCCAAAGCCCGATGCCTCATCCTCGCCTGCGGCAACACGTTGCGAGGCGATGACGGCGTAGGGCCGTGGCTGGCTGAATGGGCTGAAAACAGATTCCGTTCAGAGATCGATGTCCGCGTCCTCACCCGTCAACAATGGACCCCCGAACTAGCCGAAGAGATCGCCCGCACCCACTCTGTTCTCTTTATCGATTGCTCTGTCGATTCCGCTCCCGGCTCGGTCAAACTTACCTCCGTCGAGCCGGCAGTCGGCAGTCAGGCGCTGGCCACTCATCACCTGGGCGCATCAGAACTGCTAGCCCTGACCCGCGATCTCTACGCGTCCCTACCCTCGAATGCACAACTCCTGACCATCGGCGCCGGCTCAACCGAGTTAGGAGAAGTCTTCACCGACCAGGTGAAAGCCGCACTCCCCGAAGCCTGCCGCCTGGTCGAAGAGACAGTTCTTTTTGTCCTCAAAAATCGAGGAGAACGCCACTGTAGGCCGAGACTGGTAGGCCGGGACTGGTAGGCCGGGACTTTAGTCCCGGCAAATTACGCCACAATTGAAGCGGGGCTTTAGCCCCTGAGATTTAGCATTCAAGAGCAAACCTCAGCGCAGGTAATTGTGGATCTCCAATACGTATGCATACTTGCCCAGCAGGTTTTCGGGGAGGTTGACCTGTAGCTTCTTGCTCGCTGCGTTGATTTTCAGCCGTTTCAGCCGTCCCCTGTTGCCGACGAGATATACCTTCATGTTGGGTGTCCAGGAGAAATCCTCGAAGGTCATGGTCCGCGCCTTGGGAGTTCCCAGCACGATCGCATTGATGTGGCCTTGCCAGGTGAAGCGCAGGTCGTCGCCCTCCGCCGTCTTTCCCTCCGCGCGATCCCAGGGCTGCGTATCGTAAATCGCGCCGCCATTCTGCTTGAGCCATGCGCCCAGAGCCTTGAGCCGCTCCATCTGCACCGGCGCAATCGTCCCGTCGGCCTCCGGCCCCACGTCCAGCAGCAGGTTTCCGTTCTTGCTCACCACGTCCACCAACAGCGCAATCAAATCCCCCGGTGCGATCGTCTCCGCCTCGCCCTCGGCCCGGTTGTAGCCGAACGACCGCCCCAGCCCGCGGCATTCCTCCCACTTCTTCTTGCTGATCTGGTCCATCTTCCTGTACTCGGGCGTAGTGAAGTCCGAGTGCGCAAGGCCGAAGCGATCGTCGATCACGCCGTCCGGAACAGCGTTGTAGTAGTCGGCCTCCACCTCCAGCGCCTTGCCCGTCTTCGGCCAGTTGATATCGTTCCACAGAAGCGATGGATGGTAGCGCTCGATCAGCTCGTGAATCTGCGCATTGGCATATTTGCCGTACTCTTCGCTCTGCGGCTCCACCTTCTTATAGTCCGCGGCCGTACGGATGGGACCGGGCACAAAGGTCCAGTCGTAGCCGCCGGAGTAGTAAAGCCCCATGTGCATCCCCTGCTTCCTGACCGCGGCCGTAAGCTCGCCTACAATGTCGCGCTCGGCGTGCTGCCGGTCCGCAGGCAGCGTGGGATTGGGGATGGAACTCGGCCAAAGCGTGAAGCCCTCATGGTGCTTGCTGGTCAGCACCACGTACCTTGCGCCGGATTGGCGAAAGATCCTGGCCCACTCCTCCGGCTTCCACTTCCGGCTCTCGCGGTTAAAGATCGGCGCGAAGTTGTAGTAGTTGTAATCCGCCCCGTAGTGTTCGCGATGGTAGGCCTGCGTGGGCGAGCCGTCGATGCGCATCACGTTGTAGTACCACTCGGCGTAGGGGTTGTACTTGATGTAGTCGTCCGAGGTGAAGTCGTGATCGGGATGCGTTATCGGCGCCCATCCCGGCACCGAATACAGCCCCCAGTGAATGAAGATGCCCAGCTTGGCGTGGGTATACCAGAAGGGCGCCTCATGCCGATCAAGCGACTCGATCGTCGCCTCATACTTCACCGGGGCCTGCGCCGCGCAAATGCCGCACATCGCCATAACAGCACCTGCAACACATCCGAAAAAACCGTGCTTACGCATCATTTCCGTTCCCCTTACCGCTGTTATTGTATGCCCCGGCAAGATAAAAACGGGGCTTCAGCCCCTGAGGTTCTGCATTTGAATGCATACCCCAGTAGCTAAAGCCCCGAACTGCGGGTGCCCCAGGTCTCGATTTTGAGACCTGGGAGTATCGCCGTTCGCTGTAGCTAGAACGCACCCACCGTCTGGCGCAGGCTGTAGGAGCTGAGCGTCTTGATGTAGTTGCCGCGATCGAACGGAGAGATATCGGGCACTGACCGCCGGCTCAGGCAGCCGCGCGTCTCGTTGAGCGAGCTGTATTCGCGCTTCTCCAGCCAGTAGCTCATATCCGCCAGCACCCGGCCGATGTGCTCGATGCCGTGAATATGCAGAGCCGATGCCATCAACACCACGGTGGCTCCGGCCATGATGCTCTTGAGCACGTCTTCGGCCGAGTGCACGCCGCCGGTGATGCCCAGGTCGAGCTTCACATTGCCGTAGAGGATGGCCACACTGTGCAGACGGGGCAGCAACTCCGAGGGCTTGGAGAAGTGCAGCGTGGGCCGCACCTCCAGGGTCTCGATGTCGAAGTCCGGCTGATAGAGGCGGTTGAAGAGCACCACGCCGCGGGCGCCCGCATCCTCCAGCCGGGCCGCCAGGTGCGGCAAGCTGGTAAACGACTGCGACAGCTTCACGGTGACCGGAATCTTGACCGCGCCGGTGACCGCAGCCACCAGCTCAAGCAGTTGCAACTCCAGCTCCACTGAGGTCTGGCTTTTGTTCGTAGCCAGCGCATAGGTGTTCAATTCGATGGCGTCGGCGCCGGCCTCCTCTACATCCCTGGCATAGCGCACCCAACCGCCGGTGGTGGCTCCGTTCAAACTGGCCAGGATCGGAATCTTCACCGCCGCCTTGGCCCGCCGCAGATGCTTCAGATACACATCATGCGTCATGTGGTAGTCGTGCAGATCGGGCAGGTAACCGAGCGACTCGGCAAAGGACTCAGTGCCGCGCGAGAGGTCTTCGTCCAGAGTCCGCGATTCCAGCTCCAACTGCTCCTCGAAGAGCGAGATAAGCACAATCGCCGAGGCGCCCGCCTCCTCCATGCGGCGAATGTTGTCGATTGACTCCGAGAGCGGCGTGGAAGAAACCACGATGGGGCCGCTCAACTTCAAGCCGAGATACTGTGTAGAAAAATCGATCATTCTTCACCTCCGGCAGCCACGGCCGCCAGTTTCTCTTCAGGCTTTTCGTCGGGAGCGATGTGCGGCGTCTCGCCACGGCCCGGCATCGTCGCCCGGGCAGAGTAAACGCGCCACTGCCGCTCCACGTCGTCCTGCGCTTCCTTCAGCAGTTCCGCCGCCAGCTCCGGGTTGCCCCGCGCCAGCATGGTATAGCGCGCCTCGCGATAAGCATAGTCCTTCAGCCGGATCGAGGGCGCCCTCGAATCCAGCTGGAAGGGGTTCTTGCCCTCCTCGCGCAGCGCGGGGTTATAGCGCATCAGCGGCCAGTAGCCCGACTGCACGGCCAGCTTCTGCTGTTCCAGCCCGTGCACCAGGTCGTAGCCGTGCGCGATGCAGCTGGAGTAGGCGATGATCAGTGACGGCCCTTGGTGCGCTTCGGCCTCCTGGAAGGCCTTCACTACGTGGCTGTCGTTGCCGCCCAGCGCCACCTGCGCCACATAAACCGACCCGTAACTCACCGCTTCCATGGCCAGGTCTTTTCTGCTGTTGGGCTTGCCCGCGGCGGCAAACTTGGCTACCGCGCCGCGTGGAGTAGCCTTGGACATTTGCCCGCCGGTGTTGGAGTAAACCTCGGTATCCAGCACCAGCACATTCACGTTTTTGCCGGAACCGAGCACGTGGTCCAGTCCGCCGGAGCCGATGTCATAAGCCCAGCCGTCGCCGCCCAGGATCCAAACGCTCTTGCGCACCAGCGCATCGGCGATGGCCAGCAGGTTGCGCGCGTCGGACGACTTGTTCCCTTCCAGCCGCTTGCGCAGAGCCAGCACGCGCTCACGCTGCTGGTTGATCTCGGTCTCCGTCTTCTGCGAGGCCCCCGGCAGGTCGGCAACCAGTTCCTCCCCGATCTCATGCGCCAGCCGCGTCACCAGCGTTTCCGCAAAGATCTTCTGCTGGTCGAGAGCGATTCTCATGCCAAAGCCGAACTCCGCGTTGTCTTCAAACAGCGAGTTGGCCCAGGTCGGCCCGCGCCCTTGCGGGTTGCTGGTATAGGGCGTGGTGGGCAGGTTGCCGCCGTAAATCGACGAGCAGCCCGTTGCGTTGGCGATATACAGCCGGTCGCCGAACAGTTGCGTCAGCAGCTTGATGTACGCAGTCTCGCCGCAGCCCGCGCATGCGCCCGAGAACTCAAAGAGCGGCTGCAACAGTTGAATATCTTTAACCTGTGTATGCGATAGCTTCGCCCGGTCCACCTCGGGCAGTCCCATGAAGAACTCCCAGTTGTCGCGCTCGGCCTCGCGCAGCGGCGCCTGGGGCGCCATGTTGATGGCCTTGTGGCTGGCGTCGCTCTTGCTCTTCACCGGGCACACGTCCACGCAAACCGCGCAACCGGTGCAATCCTCGGGGGCCACCTGCAGCGTGTAGCGGTCCTGCTCCATGCCCTTCCACTTGGGCTTGGCCCACTGGAATGTCGCGGGCGTCCGCCGCGGCGGATCGCCCAGCTCCGGCGTGTAAACCTTGGCGCGAATCACCGCATGCGGGCATACCATCACGCACTTGCCGCACTGGATGCACAGATCCTTGTCCCATACCGGGATGAACTGCGCGATGTTGCGCTTCTCCCACTGCGCCGTGCCCGTGGGAAATGCGCCGCCGGCTGGAATCGCGCTCACCGGCAGCAGGTCGCCATGCCCCCCGGCAATCTGGCCCAGCACGTCGCGGACAAACTTGGGAGCCTTGCCGGAGATGGCGGGAATCAGATCGAATTTGGACGAAACGGCAGCGGACAGCTCCACCTTTTCCAGATGCGCCAGCGCCGCGTCCACGGCGGCAAAGTTCTTCGCCACCACCGCCTCGCCCCTCTTGCCATAGGTCTTCTGAATCGCCTTCTTGATCTGCGCGATGGCATCCTCGCGCTTGAGCACGCCGCTGATGGCGAAGAAGCAGGTCTGCATGATGGTGTTGATGCGCGAACCCATGCCCGCCTCGCGCGCCACCTTGTAGCCGTCGATCACATAGAACTCAATCTTCTTGCGCAGCATCTCTTCCTGCGTGGACTTCGGCAGATGATCCCACACCTCCGCCGCCGGGTAGGGCGAGTTCAGCAGGAAGACCGCGCCGGGCATGGCCGCCTCCAGCACATCCATCTTCTCCAGGAAGCTGAAGTTATGGCAGGCCACAAAACTGGCGCGCGTAATGAGATAAGACGACCGGATGGGGTTCGGTCCGAACCTCAGGTGCGAGGTGGTCATCGACCCGGACTTCTTCGAGTCGTAGACGAAGTATCCCTGCGCAAAGTTCGGCGTGTTCTCGCCGATGATCTTGATGGAGTTCTTGTTGGCGCCCACGGTGCCGTCGGAACCCAGTCCATAAAACAGCGCGCGCACGGTCTTCGGGTCCTCAGTGGAGAACGCCGGATCGTAACTAAGACTTGTATGGCTTACGTCATCGTCGATGCCGATCGTGAAGTGGTTCTTCGGCTGGGATTTGCCCAACTCGTCGAAGATACCCTTCACCATCGCCGGCGTAAACTCCTTCGATGAAAGCCCGTAGCGCCCGCCAATCACGGTGGGTTTGGCGGCGAACGGCAGCTTGGCTTCGTTTTCAGCCAGCACAGTCACGATGTCCTGGTAGAGCGGCTCGCCGGCGCCGCCCGGCTCTTTGCAGCGGTCGAGAACGGCAATCGACTTCACCGTCGCAGGCAGCGCGGAGAGGAAGGCCTTGGCGTCGAAGGGCCGGTAGAGGCGAACCTTGAGGAGCCCCAACTTCCCGCCCTGCTTGTTCAAGACGTCCACAGCCTCTTCCGCCGCTTCAGCGCCGGAGCCCATGATCACAATCACCCGCTCGGCGTCCGCCGCGCCGTAGTAGTCGAACAGGTGGTAAGCGCGGCCGGTCTGTGCGGCAAAGCGATCCATCACTTGCTGCACAATGCCCGGAACCGCTGCGTGGAACGGAGTGCAGGCCTCGCGAGCCTGGAAGAATACGTCGGGATTCTGCGCCGAGCCCCGAATCCGCGGACGGTCCGGGCTGAGCGCGTTCTGCCGGAACTCGATCAGGTACTTGTCGTCCACCAGGGCGCGAACGGTCTCGTCGCTGATGGGCAGAATCTTGCCCACTTCATGCGAGGTGCGGAAGCCGTCGAAGAAATGAATGAATGGAATGCGCGATTCCAGCGTCGCAATCTGCGCCACCAGCGCCAGATCGTGAACCTCCTGCACTGAATTCGAAGCCAGCATGGCCCAGCCCGTCGACCGGCAGGCCATCACGTCCGAGTGGTCGCCGAAGATCGAAAGCGCGTGTGTCGCCAGCGTCCGGGCCGTCACGTGCATCGTCGCCGGGGTCAGCTCGCCGGCAATCTTGAACATATTGGGAATCATCAGCAGCAATCCCTGCGAGGCCGTGAAGGTGGTCGCGAAGGCGCCCGCCTGCAACGCCCCGTGCAGCGCGCCGGCAGCCCCGCCCTCGCTCTGCAGCTCTTCCACGATGGGCAATGCGCCCCAGAGATTCTTCTTCCCCTCCGAGCGCCACTGATCCGCCCACTCGGCCATCGGCGACGAGGGGGTAATGGGGTAGATCGCAACCACTTCAGAGAGACGATAGGCCACCGAGGCAGCCGCCTCGTTCCCATCCAAAATCACCATTTTGCCGACCGTTTTCTGTTCACTCATTCCCTTTGCCTCATAGCGCGGCCTGCGGAAAATCAACCGCTGGAATGAGTCTCTTCTCCGGGGGGTGGAGTCGCTGTGATGCGGGGCACAGGACGGGTACGGAATCCCGCATTATGGAATCAATTTCCAATATATGTCAGGTGGCCCAGACTAATGCCCGCTTCGAATGTATGGGTGCCCCACCCTCGCCGCGTTTTTGTTTTTGCGGGCTAGGGTGGGATACCTCAAAGGCGGGTGCCCCAGGTCTCGCTTTTGAGACCTGGGAAACCACAGCCCTCAATAGAGGCCGCTTTGAAAGAGCGCGGCTTCAACCGCGCCTGCAACTCAGCCCAACAGCCCCTCCACCAGCGCCTCCCACTCACCCTCCAGCGTGGCACGCTGAAACCCGCGCCCGGCCCGCCCATACCAGTAGTCGGCGTTCTCAGCCGAGCCCTCTTTGCGGTGCAGGTAGGCGTGAACGGCCATACCCTCCGGAGTCTCGAGCTCATCCACCAGCCCGTGCGCCTGTGTCCAATCCCCTTTGGCGTCCCACCACAACGCCGCCAGGGGTACCGGCAGCCCAGCAGGCGGCACTTCACTAGTCAAAGATGCACGAAACTCCTCAGCATTCATTCAACCGTTCTACCAATCCTCTCTTCACTCCCGCAATCAATTTTTTTCGCGCCTAATGTGATCCTAGTCACATTCAACAACCATTCCCACTGATAAAAACAACTCATCGTTCCGATGATATGAGCAATGAAGTCCACCAAGGGGGCTTGAGAGAGGTTGGCGAGGGGTTGCCAACCACCTCGCCTCACGTAGGTCGAACCATGCGTGCGCCTCGAACGAAAGATCAGCAAAATGCTGTTTGCGGCCCGGAGCCAGATGGTCGTATACTGAAATACGACCATTCCGGTCGTAGTTTACATGCGGGTCTCCGTTTCAGGGTTTTTCACCACCGGCGGCCCCAGGGAGCACGGCAATTGAGCGTTCTGAGCGAATTGAAGGTCGGCGAGAGCGGGGTTCTGTTGGCTCTCGACCTGCCTGACTCCGTGCAAAACCATCTGATGCATATGGGCTTCGTTCCCGGTGCGCTGGTGACGGCTCTGCGCCGCGCGCCGGCCGGCGATCCCACCGTGTATGGCGTCGACGGCATGGAGATTGCTCTGCGCCACGAGACCGCGGAGGCTATCCGTGTGCGGCCGCCCGAGTCAGAATCCGCAAACGCTCCCCCAACCCCTGAATCCCGCAACCTGGAAGCCCCTGAACTGATCGAGGCCGCGCAATGAGCGCTTGCTGCGACGTTCCGGCCTTTGTACCACCCGTCGCTCCGTCGCCTGCCGGAGCCCTCAGAACCGTCGTCCTCATCGGCCCGCCCAACTCCGGCAAGTCCACTCTCTTCAATCGCCTGACCGGCCTCCGCCAGAAGGTGGCCAACTATCCCGGCGTCACCGTCGAGCAGCGCATGGGCCTGATGGCCGGCGTGGGCCGCGACGACCTCACCCTCATCGACCTGCCCGGCGTCTATTCGCTCACCCCCTACTCTGAAGACGCCCGCGTCGCCGTCGATGTGCTGCGCGGCAGGATGCCCGGCACGCCCAAGCCCGACGCGGTCCTGCTGGTTCTCGACTCCCAGCACCTCACCCGCCAGCTCATGCTGGCCGCGCCGGTGCTTGAAGTCGGGCTGCCCACTCTGGTTCTGCTCAACATGAGCGACCTGATGGAGTCCCGCGGCGGCCAGGTGGACACACTCAAGCTGGCCCGCGAGCTGGGCGCGCCCGTGGCCCAGATCAGCGCCGTGCACGGAACCGGCCTCGATGCCGTCCCCCTCTTCCTCAACCAGCAGACCGATCGCAAGACCGCCAAGCCGCTGGCATTGCCTGTGGTGGGCAATGCAGCCAGCACGCACACCTGGGCGGCGCAGGTCAGCCGCCGCACCGGCTACCAGGCTCCCCTCTCGGTCGAGGGCACGCGCAAAATCGACAATATTCTCCTCCACCGCATCTGGGGACCGCTGCTCTTTCTCGTCGTAGTGGTGGGCGTCTTTGAGGTGGTCTTCTCCATCGGCCAGCCGCTCTCCGACGGCTTCGGCGATATCCTCGCCCGCCTCGGCGGCCTGGTGCGCCCCTTGCTGCCCGCCGGCTGGATCCAGTCGCTCGTCCTCGACGGCGCATGGAAGGGCATCTGCTCGGTGCTCGTCTTCCTGCCCCAGATCCTGCTGCTCTTTCTCTTCATCGGCATTCTCGAGGACTCCGGCTATCTCTCCCGCGCGGCGCTCATCGCCGACCGCGTCATGCGCACCACCGGCCTCAACGGCAAAGCCTTCATCCCTCTGCTCTCCGCCTACGCCTGCGCTGTCCCGGCCATCATGGCCACCCGCACCATCGAGAACCGCCGCGACCGCCTGGCCACCATCCTGGTCACTCCCTTCATGACCTGCTCGGCGCGCCTGCCGGTTTATATGCTGCTCATCGCCGCCTTCATCCCCAACATCGTTTTCCTGCACGGCTTTCTCGGCCTGCGCACCATCGTCATGCTCAGCCTCTACCTGGCCGGCTTTATCGGAGCCATGACCACCGCCTGGCTGCTCAAGAGCTCCATCCTCAAGTCCAGCGAAACCCCCTTCATCCTCGAGCTGCCCCAGTACCGCATGCCCACGCTCTGGTCGCTGGCTCTGCGCCTCATCGACCGCGCCCGCATCTTCCTCCGCCAGGCCGGCACCATCATCCTCTGCGTCACGCTGGCTCTCTGGGTTCTCGCTCACCTGCCGGTGATCCAAACCCCCAGCGGCGTATTGACTGCGCCCGAACTCGCCGACAGCGTCATCGGCCGTCTCGGCCACTTCATTGAGCCCGTCATTGCCCCCCTCGGCTTCAACTGGAAGATCGGCATCGGCCTGCTCTCCTCGGTCCTCGCCCGCGAAGTCATGGTCAGTACCATGGGCACTCTCTACGGCGCCGATCCCGCCACCCAGGCCATGCACCTGCAAACCGCCCTCCACCACGACATGACCCTGGGCGGCGCATTGGCCCTGATGATCTTCTTCGCCTTCGCCATGCAGTGCACCTCCACCATGGCCGTAGTCCGCCGCGAAACCAACAGTTGGCGTTGGCCCGCCATCCAATTCCTCTATATGCTCGTCCTCGCCTACGGAGCCGCCTTCCTCGTCAACCACGTCGTAATGGCCATCTTCGGTTAGTTTCGTAATGGCCATCTTCGGCGAGTTTTTCGCTGTCTCTCCCACGCGCGAAAATCTTTCCGTGCCCCATCCTTTTCGCGCCCTTTGCGAAAAGGGTGGGAAACCACAGAACCCTCAAGCCGCCCATATGAGAAACTAAAAGAGCCGAAGTTCTCCGGGCGCATTTGGGGTGCACCAGGTCCCGGGGTCCCCAGCGACAGGTCTTGGTCGCTGGGGTGGAGATCTCGATTCTGAGACCTGGGAAAGCAAGCCCCTCGCCCCAATCTTGACCCAACCCCAGCCTCACCCGGCTCGCCCGCAGCCGATACCCCGCTGCGGCCCGCTCTTAGGAACCAGAACAAGAATGATCAGCGTCAGCAATGTCACCATGCGCTACGGCTCCAAGATCCTCTTCGAGGATGTGAGCGTAGCCTTCATTCCCGGCCGCCGCTACGGCCTCACCGGCCCCAACGGCTCCGGCAAAACCACCTTCATGAAGATCCTCAGCGGCGAGCTCGACGCCCAGAAGGGCGCCGTCGTCCGCCCGCGCAAATTCGGCGTCCTTCGTCAGGACCAGTTCGCCTTTGACGCCTACCGCGTCATCGACACCGTCATCATGGGCAACAAACCTCTCTGGGCAGCCATGGAAGAGCGCGACCGCATCTACGAGAAATCCGAGCTATCCGACGCCGACGGCATGCGCCTCGGTGAACTCGAAGGCATCATCGGCGATGAGGACGGCTACTCCGCCGAGAGCGACGCCGCCGTGCTCCTCCAGGGTCTCGACATTCCCGACCCGCTCCACCAGCGCCGGATGGGCGAGCTCCAGGGCGGCCAGAAGGTCCGCGTCCTGCTCGCGCAAGCTCTCTTCGGCAAGCCCCAGGCCCTGCTCCTCGACGAGCCCACCAACTACCTCGATCTCGACTCCGTCCACTGGCTCCAGGACTTCCTCTCCACCTACGACGGCGCCCTCATCGCCATCTCCCACGACCGTCACTTCCTCAACACCGTCACCACCCACACCGCCGACATCGACTACGAAACCATCATCACCTACACCGGCGGCTACGACGAGATGGTGATGGCCAAAACCCAGATCCGTTCCACCCTCGAATCCCAGAACGCCCAGCGCGAGAAGAAGATCGCCCAGCTCAACGAGTTCATCGCCCGCTTCGCCGCCGGAACCCGCTCCTCCCAGGTCACCAGCCGCCGCAAGGAAGTCGAGCGCCTCCAGACCAACGAGCTGGCCCGCTCCAACATCGCGCGCCCCTATATCCGTTTCGACCAGCTCCGCCCCAGCGGCAAGCACGTCCTGGAGTTCAAGCACCTCACCAAGATTTACGGCGATCTGATAGTAATTGATGGGTTTACGGCCAACGTCCTGCGTGGCGAAAAAATCTGCCTCATGGGCCGCAACGGCGCCGGTAAAACCACCCTCCTCAAGAGCCTGCTCTCGAACTACCCCGGCCTGGCCGACAAGGACTTCGCCCTCGACTCTGGAGCAATCTTCTGGGGCCACGAAGCCCAGATCGGCTACTTCCCCCAGGACGTAGGCTCAACCATCGAGCACGGCCTCACAGTAGCTGAGTGGCTCCATCGCTGGAACCCCGCCGCCCACTCCGAAGACATCCGCGGCATCCTGGGTCAAATGTTATTCAGCGGCGAAGAAGGCGACAAACAAACCAAAGCTCTGAGCGGCGGCGAACAAGCAAGATTAGCCTTCTGCAAGCTAATCCTAACCAAACCCAACATCCTCATCTTCGACGAACCCACAAACCATTTAGATTTAGAAGCCATCAACGCCCTGAACATAGCCCTCCAGCGCTACGAAGGCACGGTGTTACTCGTCACCCACGACCACGATTTAATCGACGAAGTAGCCACTAGGCTATGGGTATTCCACGAAGACACCATAGAAGACTTCCAGGGCCCCTACGCCGAGTGGAAGGGCAAGCACAACTAAGGAAGATTGTAAGGCTGGATGAAATATGGGATAGAAGCGGATACGGGGCGGGGTTTGTGCGTTCGCATATCTCAGGATCGAAGCATAGGGCAACTGGCATTGTGGCGTTTTCAGACTTTAGACCATTTAGTGGCGAGTTGCTTAACTCGGTCGGAAACGCCCCAAGAGCCGCTGACTTGTGTGTTGTTGTCATTAGCGGCCAAAACTCGATTACTAAATGATGTCTCCCAAACGTCCAATTCTTCCAGATAACCTATACGATCTTTTGCTTGTGCGAAAGTGTTGCTTTCCTCGAATTGCCTGATTAGGATGCCGCTCATCCTTGATTGAGTCTGCTTGTTCTTGCGAAATGCGTCAAAGATTTCTTTGGCAAGTACATCAACGGATTTGCTGTTTCCATTGAAGGCTTGAAACCGTCCGATAAATCCATACGGCCTTTGACCAAAAAGCACCGAACAAACTGGAACACCGCGCCCCATTGCAAAGCCGATTTCCTGGTCTGTCCAATTACTTTCATGAAACTTGTCATACAGCAATGCTATCAATGCGTCACAAGTTGATAAGGCTAGTTCAATTTGATCCTCCCATTCGGTTGTTGGCATGATGTCGTTGTGCGCGACGAACGACGATATGCCAAAATACCGTAGTGCAGATTGGATACTCGCAGCAGTTTTCTTGTTAGCGGCTAAATGCGAAATGAAGAGCCGAAACATCCCATCGTCCCAAAAATCTGGTTCGATGTTCGATGCTCTTGAAACATTAAGGTCGAATCCAAGATGTTGCGACAGCTCAATAACAGTTGCGTCTGGAGCTTTTTCAATCATCCGCATTACATACGCTGAATCTTCACCGCTCCAAGAGTTGGAAGTTGGAAGATTGAATTGCTTGAGGGTAAGGTCGATGAGAGCCCATGACTCGCCAGAGAGCCGATTGGCTATTTCCTTCATCAAAGTGACGCGCTGTGATCGTGAAAGTGACATAACAGACCAGACAATCCCGCTCAAATAGACCTAATTGATGGAGTGATCATTCGAAATCTCCAGACGAGATGATGCCCTTGTTGCCGCGTGCCCACGTGGTCCAGTATGGAATGCGATCAATCAGAAATCGACGGCGCTCCTCGCTGATCCATGCGTTCTGTTGAACTGCTTCGGGGATGCCGGTTATATGGAGAAGAGGCTCTGTCACGCTCGGGCCGAGCCTCATCGTAGCCGGAACCGCCAATGCCTGATAGCGGCCGTTGCGTTTCATCGCCGATAGGAAAAAACTGCAATCCTTTGCAGGGCGAAGACGGTCGAACGTCATAACGACCTGCCCATGTCTCTCAAATTGAGCACGAAGCGATGACAATTCGGGACGGTCGTCGAACTCCTTTCGCCGACCATAGATGAGTACGAATTCGGGTCGGAAATTGCGTTGCCGGGCCATGTAGTCCGGTATTTCGAAGGATTCGAGAAACACGGCTCTATTTGCAACCAGATTGAGCCAAACCTGCCACTGAGCCAACTGGTTCATCGCCTGCGTCAGATCATGCGTCGGAATTCCTTGTTTCGTGAACCACCGCTTGCGCGGGCTCTCAATTTCGATGAAGACGGGCGAGAAGTTGAGGGAATCGGTAGCAAGCCAGATGAAATCTGGGACCCTCATACTGATGCCAGAGAGTGGTGATTCGGACAAAACCGCCATCGGGAACGGACTGTGACCCGAGGGGCCGGTCACGCTATACGCGCCCGGAATCATCGAAGGGTGTCTGACCAGGAATCGATGAACGCTCCGCTCATCGCACTCTTCTGAATTAAGGAGCGCATTCCACTGTTCCATGACCAGTCGTTCATACTCTTCCCAAGGCATTGCTGGGGGCGGAGCGGAATGCATTTCGTAGGTCCTTGACCAAACCGGGCTTTCGGAGTTCAAGTCTACCCTTTCGATTTCGCAAGCTAATCGTGGGATATATTTCTACAACCTATGATAGGGTGGGTAGCCCAGGTCTGACCAGTCGAAAATGATTGGACGCCCCTGATCTCGCCTTTGAGACCTGGGATTCTCGTCAATGAGGCTCACGGTCGCGATCTTTCTCCTCAAGCCGCCGTAGGAATCCTAGCGGTAAGCTCGACTCCAAGAGCCTTCATAACCGCCAGTGTAGTCTTCAGCGTTGGATTTCCCTTCGCACTGAAAGACCGATAGAGCCGGGTGCCCCATCCTTGTATCTTGCGGATTGAGGCGTGAAGATAGCATCACGTTTCGGCGGAGAGGCCGACCCCATCCTTAGGCCAGCGCGAGCTGAGCCTGCTGCGAAGATTGGCCGCCGTC
>Ga0187872_10000432_pt1 | contig 49421 bp, 40 predicted proteins | sample June2016WEW_16_4_FD_132973 | JGI IMG/M metagenome (GOLD analysis project Ga0187872, IMG submission 132973) | Peatland microbial communities from SPRUCE experiment site at the Marcell Experimental Forest, Minnesota, USA - June2016WEW_16_40 | ecosystem: Environmental > Terrestrial > Soil >...
CAGGCTCAGTTTCTCTGCTTCGTGCACATGGATGGTCAATCCTCAGCATGCCATCCGCTCCAGGCTCATCTTGTGTTGGAATCTCAACTCCCCTTCAGGCTCATCTTGTATTGGATAAGACTTGATCTTGATCACATTCCGCTGTCCGGCTACTATCTACACTGCCTGTTGTAGCATTGCGGGTCGGGCAAGCCCCCTAGGAGGAGATTATGCGTTTCGTGAAATTCGTCAGCCTGGCGGTGATTTTGCTGATGCTTTCGGCTCTCGCGGTGGCCCAGCAGGCCCCGGCACAGACGCCCACCGTCAAGCATGTTCCCATCACCAACACCCCGTCGAACTCAGGCAAAGATATGTACAACAGCTACTGCGCGGTTTGCCACGGCACTGATGGCAAGGGCAAAGGGCCGGCAGCCTCGGCCATGAAGGCTCCGCCGACGGATTTGACCGCGTTGGCGGCCAAGAACGGCGGCCAGTACCCTTTCGCTCACGTTTCCGCCGTGATCCGCGGCCAGGCTGCGCTGCCCTCTCACGGCAGTTCCGATATGCCGGTCTGGGGACCGCTGTTCTCGAGCATCAGCCAGGGTCATGAGGCCCAGGTGCAGCAGCGCGTTACCAACCTGGTCAAATACATCGAGTCCCTGCAGGTGAAGTAGACGCAGGACCCCTGCGCAAAGGGTCTTCGGGATCCCGGGGCGCGCCGGCCGCGCCCCGGATTCGACTCCGAATCAGCATTTTCGCTTGCGACCTTCGCGCTTCCTGCGCGCATCTCGCGGCGAGATTCTTCTAGCCGTCGCACCCGAAGGGAACCTCCTCAGTCATTCCCCTGCCCGTTGGTAACTGTCCCATGGTCAATCTCTTACTGCCCATTGGCCGGGTGGGCAGTGACTTCAGTACCTTAGTCCTCGCCCCAATCATCGCCTTATAATCCACTCAAGATCAGGAGATTACAGCGTTCTTCCGGAAAGGCTCGCGCCCACGCGCGCGCCTCTCCGTGAGATCGCATCTGAACTCGTGGACCCGCTTTTTGCATCGGCGATTTTTGTCTTCGGGCTGGCGTTTGGCAGCTTCCTGAACGTGTGTATCTATCGCCTGCCCCGCGGATTGTCGGTCGTAGCGCCGCGCTCGGCCTGCCCGCAATGCCAGCACCCGATCGCTTTTTACGACAATCTTCCGGTCTTGAGCTGGCTGATTCTGGGCGGCCGCTGCCGACATTGCAAGGCCCGCATCACGCCCCGCTATCTGCTGATCGAGTTGCTCACCGGCGCGCTGTTTCTGGCCTGCTACGGTTTTGTTGGCTTGACGCTTTCCACGCTGAAATACTGCGTGTTCTCGTTTCTGCTGCTGGGCCTGATCTTCACCGACGCCGAAACCAAGCTGCTGCCCGACAAGATGACCCTGCCCGGCTTTGCGCTGGGTGTAATTTTCAGCCTGCTCGTTCCCGTCAATGATCTGGCTTCGCAGTTCCTGCCCGGCATGGTGAACCTGCCCTTCTCGATCGAGGTGACCGGGCGGCTGCTTTCTTTGCTCGACTCGCTGCTGGGCGCGGCCCTGGGCGCGTCGTTCATCTACGGCGCGGGCGCGATTTATCTGCGCTGGCGCGGCATGGAAGGCATGGGCTTCGGCGACGTCAAGCTGATGGCCATGGTCGGCGCTTTTCTGGGCATGAAGCTGACCATCTTCACCATTTTCACCGCCTCGCTGGCCGGATCGTTGTTTGGCCTGACCACGGTTTTCGTCGTCTGGCTGAAGCGTACGCACCGCTTCATGCGCCGCCTGGCCACTGCAGCCGCGGCCCGCCGCCGCGGCTGGCGGTCGGCACAAATGGTCTACCGCTATTACCAGATGCCCTTTGGCGTCTTTCTCGGCAGCATGGCTCTGGTTGCATTCTTCTTCGGCAATCAGTTCCTGCGTTGGTACGGAACACTGTGGTACAGGAGGCTCTGGTGAAAATCCTGACCAACCCGGTGTTGCTGCGCGCGCTGATCGTGCTGTTCTGCGCCAGCTTCGCCTTCTTTCTGGGCCTGATCTTCATCCGCCTGCTGCGCAAGAGCATTTCCGACGAAGCCGACCTTTCTCCGGACGCGGCGCCTTCGCTTGAGACCTTGCCCCTGCACGTCTACAACACGGTGATCCAGCAACTGAAGCAGCAGAAGCACGAACTGCACCTGCAGTCGCAGGCCGAGCAGCATCGCGCCCGCCTGACCGAGACTTTCAGCCACGCGGTCCTTTCCAATCTTTCCTGTGGCGTGCTGGTGTTCGGACCGAATGGTCTGGTGAAAACGACGAATCCGGCGGCGAAAGAGATTCTGGGATTCGCCTCCACCACGGGCATGAGCGCGGAAGACATTTTCCGCGGCGCGTCTGTACGTGAGGGAAACGGTCATTCGGATAATGCTCCTCCCGACAACGCAAATCCGGACGACACTTTCGAAGTTTCCGACGCGCCCGTGCGCCTGGCCGACGAAGTGGATGCCGTGCTGCATCATGGCAGCAAACGCCGCCAGGCTCATGCGGAATACGAAACGCCCGCCGGCCAGACGCGGTTCCTGGAGGTCACCGTGTCTCCGGTGCCCGGTTCCGACGACGACCTGCTCGGGGTCGCCTGCCTGATCAACGATTTGAGCGAACTGGAACGCATTCGCCGCGAGGAGCAGTTGCACGGGGAAATCTCGGCCGAGATGGCGCTTGAGCTGCGGACCTCGCTGACCACGATTTCCGGCTATGCCCAGCAACTGGCCAACATTCGCGATCCGGAACTGGCCCAGCAACTGGCTGCCGACATCGCCCAGGAAGCGCTGCGCCTGGATCGCACTCTGGGAGGGTTTTTGACCGATAGACGGGCCCCCAACGGGCGGGCCGCGAATGCCGGCGCCAACGGTTGAAAGCGCCGTCAAGATTGAGAGCTAGGGGAAAGACGAGAAACACGATACGCGGGACAAAAGGGTGAGAGCTATGAAACGTATTGCATCGAGTGGCATCGGAATCGCGCTGTTGGTGGGCTTGTTCGGTCTGCCGGCCGGCGCGCAGAATCAAGCTTCGCAAAACCAGGCCTCGTCGAGCCAGGCTTCCTCGAATTCGCAGACTTCGTCCGCGAGCTCGACCGCGGGTTCGTCGCTCGGCGATTATGCCCGGCAGATACGCAAGAATCCTGCCGCCGAAAACAAGCCCAAGGTGTTCGACAACGACAACCTACCCAGGGAAGATAAGCTCTCCATCGTGGGCAACGCCCCCGACGCTCCTGCTGCGGGCACTGAGGTCAAAACGGAGGAAGCGGCTGCGACCGGCTCGGCTACCGGCGAAACCAAAGCTCAGAACGAGGCCACGCCCATCGGGCCCTCATCCTCTAACCCTGCCAAAACCGCTGAGGAAGACTCGGCTGCCAAGCAGGCAATGTGGAAACAATGGGGCGAAAAGATCGCCGCGCAGAAGGAGCAGATTGATCTCCTGTCGCGTGAACTCGACGTGCTGCAGCGCGAATACAAGATTCGCGCCGCCGCTATGTACGCCGACGTCGGCAACCGTCTCCGCAACTCCGCCGACTGGGACAAGCAGGATGCCCAGTACAAGCAGCAGATCGCCGACAAGCAGAAAGCTCTCGACGACGCCAAGCAGAAGCTCGACGACATGATGGAGGACGCGCGCAAAGCGGGCGTTCCGTCGTCAGTCGCTGAGCCGTAAGCCTACTAAGTTGAATCCGCGAGCGCCGGAGCCCGGCTCCGGCGCTCCTTTCATTTCAGCTCATCGTTCTCCCAATTCGCCCCGCCGCCGAATTTCCTCCTGAAGTTTCTTGAGACGGGGGTCCACCAGCGTTACTTACCTTTTTCGCTGCTTCGGGTAGAATGTTCGGTGGCGACAAATTTCATCCAAGAGTTATAACAGGAAGGACGCCATGAAGACGGTTGGCCTCACCCCCACGGAGCCCAGCGCGCCTCGCGCGGAGATGTTGGGAGTGACTTTCTCCCGCGGCTGGAAACACAGTTCGTTCCGGCTTGGGATCACGCATGTGTGGTTTGGTGCCACGCTCATCCTGCTGGCGCTGCTGAGCGCCTGCACTTCGGAGCCGAGCAAGCCCGCCGAAACCGCTCCCAAACCTGCCGAGCTTATCAGCGCGCGTTCCGCGTTCCAGAAGGTGTACGTCGCCGCTCGCGGCTGGAACCAGGACGCCAAGCCGTACCGCCTCGAATCCACTGTGACCACCGATGGCAACGGCCATGATGGCAAGTGGGCGGTGTGGCGGGGTAGCTTCGCCTCGGCTGCCATGCGCTCGCAGAAGTCCTACACCTGGTCGGGCAGTGCGGCCGATGGCGCACCCGAACGCGGCGTCAACCCCGGCATCGAAGACACCTACAGCCCCAGCAACGCTTCCACCCAGGTTTTTGATATCGCCTTCCTCAAAATCGATTCCGATCAGGCCTTCGCCACCGCGCAACAGCACGGCGGCGACAAGATTTTAGAGAAGGAACCGGACACCCCGGTGTTCTACGTTTGCGACTGGAACCACAACACCAATCAGTTGGTCTGGCATGTCATCTACGGCGCCAGTCGCGAAGGCGCCAAGCTGACGGTTGCGGTCGACGCTTCCACCGGAGTTTTCCTACGGGTAGAAAAGTAGGTCTGCTGCAGTTGCCACTGAATCGAGAATCCAAGAGAACCACGGCGCCGCCCGTGCCTACTGCTTGCGCTGGCGGCTGTCTTCTTCGCGTTTGATCTGGGCCCCAAGGTGCGAGAAAAAACGACATAGTGCCTCGGCAGAAACAACGGCTTGCTCGAGCGTCTGCCGGTCGGCAAAACTTACGATGTCCTGCACTGAGTACTGGAGACGAATCCGATCGGCAGCGCATTGCGCGCTCAGTAACTCCACTCGGGCCGCGGCCAAATCGGCCGTCAGGCGCGATAGGTCGATCTGTTTCTTTGGTCCTGACATCATTTGCAAAATACCCCTGTTTCTAATGCACGCAGGCAGGTTCCGGGATCCGTTTTTGGGAGGGCTACCACGTTCGCGGTGTCCGGCGGAACCCAGCCTGCGAGGTCGTCAGTTGGAACTGATGTTGGATTAAGTATACATCGTAAACGAAACGGAGTGCAAGCTATTAATTCGATTTAATTAGGCTTGTTTCTTCTGGAGGAGAAGTGCCCCGTCAACCTGATCCCGCTCTGGAACAGCGCATCCTCGAGGCCGCTTCGCGGCTCTGGGCCCGCGGCGGCGAAAAAGCTCTCACCATGCGTGCTGTCGCCAAAGCCGCCGGCACCACAACCCCCACGGTCTATGAGCGCTACCGTGACCGCGACGATATTCTCCGCGCCCTGCGGCTCCAGACCCGCCGCGAAATGTTCGACGCCCTCAGCCGCACTCGCACCCTCCGCGAGGCGGTGCAGTGCAAACTGCAATTCGCCCTCGATCACCGTCACGCCTACCAGATGCTGATGGATGGGGTGGCCAAACCGCCTTCCCTGCATGAACCCTGGCCTTCGTTCAATCTCATGCGCGAGCGGCTGGCTGCGCACCTTGGCGGGACTCCGCGTCAGCACACGCGTCTCACGCTCGCCGTCTGGTCGCTGACCTACGGCACGGCCATGATCATTATTCGCGGCCAATTCCAGGGGGAGCTTCGCACCCAGACTCTGCACGCCTGCCTCGACGCTGTGGACGCAGTTCTTGAATGCGCACGATCGAAACACTTTGCCCCCACCGGCCCGCAATGGCCGCCGAATCTCATTCTCGGAGAAGGCAGGCAGAGTCGGCTCGGCAATGGCAAGGACAACCGGCGAGGGACAAGGATGAGCAAGCCGCGCTGAGGGATTCCCGGCTATGCGCCCGGCCGCTCACTATAGAGGGCTGGCCCAGCCAAACTGAGGCTGCCCCGAGAAAGTCCGAGCAACCGTGGAAGAGCGGCGCTCCAGCGCCGCGTAGGTAATGATCCAGGAATCAGGGGCTTCAGCCCCGGTGGATTCCAGCCCCTCACTTCGCCGGCTTGCCCTCAGCCGCTGGGTTCGTCAACCGCGCAATCGCTTTCTTCGCGTCTTCCGCCTGCGGACCGTAAGGAAGAATCTTTAAATAACTTTCGTATTCCTGGCGCGCCTCGTCGGGCCGGTCCATTTTTTCCAGGCACACCGCCAGCCGGAAGGTCGCGATCGCGTCGTTGTCTTTGTCCAGCAGCGCCTCGCGATAGCGGCTTTCAGCGCCGGCGTAATTTTTCTTCTTGAAGTAGAAATCGCCCACCTCGACGTCCTTGGCCGCCTTGTGCGGGTTCCAGGGATGAAATTCGCCCACTTCGCCACCGGCGGCGGGACTTTCTGCTTCCGTCACCGCTTCCGCGCTCTTGGGATGCGTCTTGGCATCGTCCGCAGGCGGGCTCAAGTCAATCTCCGTATCTTTGCTGGAGCTTTCGCCGGGTTCATTGTCCAGCGCGCTTACATCGACGTGGTCCGACTGCGGCGGAGCCGGATTCGGCGCGCTGAGTTGGTCCGATTTGGAGGTCGCCTGCGAACTGGAGTCTTTTGTTTGCGAACTCGACGCTGGATTCGACGAGGAACTAGCGGAGCTGGAAGAATTCTGTCCTGACACTGCCAAACTGCAACTGAGCAGGAGTGCCAAAAGGAACGTACGCATAGAGATTATTGTACCGTGCTATATTGCTCTCCGTTCTTCGCGCATCCTTTGCGATCTCTGCGTTAAAACCCCTTTATCGCAAAGCCCGCAAAGAACGGCGCTAAGGACGCAGAGCAGAAATCTCGTCTCACCCGTGCAGCGTGCGATACGCCTCCAGGCAGCGGCGCGCCGTCTCCAGTTCGGAATACCGGCTGCCTTCCTGCTCGATCAGGTAATACTCAACTCCGCCTTCGCTCTCGGCGGCCCGAAAGATGCCCTTCCAGTCGGCCTTCCCTTCTCCAAACAGCGTCTTGTAGCCAATGTTCGGATCGGGCGACCAGTCCTTTAGATGGATGGAGCGAATACGCCCCGGGTTGGCTCGAATCCAGGCCACCGGGTCCGCACCCGCTTCAAGACAGGTGCCCACGTCGAGTTGCAGCATCACAGTCGGCTTCGTGTTCCTGGCCAGAATGTCCATCGGCCGCTGGCCTGCCACGGGCTTCCACTCCGCATCGTGATTGTGATATCCGACCTTCAGGCCTGCGGGCTCCAGTTTCTGAGCGGCGGCGTTCAGATTGCTCGCGAGGGCCTTCCAGCCATCGGGAGTGGACTTGGGATCGCTCCACGCCTGCACTACGTACTTCGATCCCAGAATCAGGTTGCGGTCGCGGGTGCGCTCGATGTTTTTCGCGCTGAAATAATCCTCGTCGTTGTGCGTCGAGTAGCAGTGGATGCCGAGATCGTCCATCAGCTTCCGCATTTGCTTGGTCTGGTCCTCGCTCCATTCCATATACGGAGCGTAGAACTCGACCACCTCATATCCCATTTGCGCGACCGCACGCACCGTGGCGAATGGATCTCTCTGTAATTCATCGCGCACCGAGTAGAGTTCCAGCCCGACCGGAATCGAGTTGGAGGCAACCCCCGCAGTGGGTGCCCCACCCGCCGTTGCGAGACCGGGGAACCGCAGTCCCCTCGAAGCCCACGGCAACATGGCTGACAACACCAGAAACGACCGCCGGGAAAAGGTTATGGGAGTCATGCCTAGAATCCTACTAGGCCGGCGGCGATCTATTGATGAAATAATCGGCCTGCCCAAACTGGGCACCGCCCCAAGAGACTAAGTCACAGCCTTCTTCTCGAACTGCCGCAGTCCAACGACCAGCAGCAGGACGTCAAAACAAAACAGCGCCACCAGAACTGCTGTGATGGATAAATGCTGAAACTGCGGAACCAGAGTGGCGCGCAGTCCTTCGCTGGCATAGACCAGCGGGTTGATGAGCACCGCTTTCTGCAGGACCGGGAAATTCTTCAGAGCGCTCCATGGATAGTAGGTACAACCGAAGAAAATCATGGGGGTCATCACCATGCTGAACATCAACCCAATATGCTGATGGTCGATGCTGCACCCCAGGGCCAGGCCTCCGCATGCGGAAAAACCCGCGACCAGAGCGATGATCACGGCAAAGGTCCAGGGCGTTCCAATGCTGATTTCAACCCCGGGCCGGAGCACGAGCCACGCCAGCGGGATCACGGCCAGTCCGGCCACCAGCGCCTGCAGCATTCCAGCGATGACTTTCTCAACGGCGATCCAGCCCACGCTGATGGGGGCAAGCAGGCGGTCTTCGATTTCGCGCGTCCACTGAAACTCGGCGATGAGCGGCATGGCTACCGCCCAGACTCCAGTGAAGGTCATGCTGATCGCAATAATGCCAGGCAGCAGAAGGCTTTTGTATGCCGCAGGCATATAACCGCTGCCCACCATAACCCTGCCGAAAATAAAGACAAAGAGCAACGGCTGCAGGAAGGTCTGCAGAAAGAGTTGGATCGCGTTACGCCGCGCCACCTGAGCGTCGCGCGCCAGCATGGCACCGAAAGTTTTCCAGTTCAATCGCGCAGGCTCCTTCCCGTGTGATGGAGAAAAAGGTTTTCCAGACTCGGCTCGGAAATGTGAACGTCTGACAATTCTGCCCCTGATTGTGCCGCCACAGTGGCGATTTCCGGGACCAGGGAGCCGCCGCGGTCGGCATATACGTCGGCACCTGTGCCGTCCGCGGCGCGCACCTCGCGGACTCCCGCCAGCACCTGCAAGCGCTCGAGCAGATCGGCAGTTTGCTTCCCGAAACGGAGACGCAGCAGGTACCCCCCGGGGATGGATGACTTCAGCGCTTTCGGAGTGCCCTGGGCAATCACAGTTCCGTGGTCAACAATGGCCAGGCGCTGGCACAAGGCGTCGGCCTCTTCCATGTTATGCGTGGTCAGCAGGACGGTTTTTCCCGCCTGGTGGTACTCGCGAATAATCTCCCACAAAAGAATTCGCGTTTGCGGATCGAGCCCGGCACTCGGTTCGTCGAGAAACAGAACTTGCGGATCGTGCATCATGGCGCGGGCAATGGAAAGGCGCTGCATCATGCCGCCGGAAAAGCCGCGCACCATCTGGTGGGCGCGATCCGTGAGCTTGAACTTCTCCAGCAAAGCGTCAGCGCCTTCGTTTCTTTGCTTCGATCCCATTCCAAAATAGGCGGCGTGAAAAATGAGAATCTCGCGGGCGGTTAAAGAAAAATCCAGGTTGGGACGCTGGGGCACAACCCCGATCAGGCGCTTAACCTGAGCCGGTTCCTTCCACACGTCGTGATCGCCAACCCAGGCTTGGCCGGAAGTTGGCCGCACCCGCGTGGTCAGGACTCCGACCGTGGTGGATTTGCCTGCGCCGTTCGGACCCAGAAGCCCGAAAATCTCTCCCGGATGAATCTCGAGCGAAAGTCCGTTGAGGGCTGGAATCTGGGTTTTGGACTGCTTCGTGCCCTTCGCGTCGGCGCGCGCAATGAATCCGCCGGCAGCGCCCAGCGGAGGGGCAGAATTGTAGATCTTGCGAAGATCCTGGGTGCGAACTCCAACGGCCATCGAGGGAAACCCCACGTTTGAGCAACGGAATTGGTTGGAAGTATACCCGACAGGCCAGTGTGGAACGCAATGCTCCACACACGCCCGGCATGTCTGCGACACAAGAGCCGTGAGTTATAAGGCCAAGAGCTAAAGGATCAAAAGTTAAGAGCTGAAAAAACAGGCCGCTCAGGGGGAGGCGTTGAGCGGCCTGGTTGGCGAAGTCCTCCGAGGAGGAGGAACCCTTGTCATCCTGAGGGCAGGCGTCCTTTTGCCTGTCCGAAGGATCTGGCGCGCCGCGCGAATCCCTCGGAGCCTGCCCTGACAGAGCGAAAGCGACCGAAGGGCGCGTCTGGCGCGCTTTCTACATCGACGACGGATTGCTCTGGCCCGTGGTCGCCGGCGTCGCTGTCGGCGTGCTGCCGCTGACTGTGTTGGTCATCAGCCGCACATCTACGCGACGATTATCGGCGCGGCCGGCAGCCGTCTTATTCGACTCCACCGGCTTGTCCTTGCCCAGGCCAATCACATAAACCTTGTGCGCGGGCACGTTGTACTTCGAAGCCAGGTACTGGATCACCGAATTGGCGCGGCGCTGGCTCAGGTCGTAGTTGTAGTCCGCCGGCCCGGCCGAGTCGCATCCGCCTTCCAGCGCGATAATGTAGCCCTTGGTCGAGGCGATGCTGCCCGCCAGTTGATCGAGCGCTTCCATGGCCTTCGGGGTCAGGCCGTCTTTGTTGAAAGCAAACTTCACGGAGGTCTCGGCCACCACGTGATAGTTGTCGAGATTGGCCACGGTGTTGGTCAGCACGCCCACGCGGCTGTTGGCGGTGTCGGCCACCTGCTGCGCCGAAGCGGCGGTCTGCCCAGCGGCTTGCGCCTTCTGGTCAGCGGCGTCACTCTTGGCGTTGACGGACGCGAGCCCGGCCTGCGCGCGCGCGTCAACATCCTTGATGTCCTTGGTGTTCTTCGCGGTCAGATCGTCGAGCTCATTGGTCTTGTTGATCAGTGGTGTCGTCTGCTGTTTGACGTAGTTCTTGCTGGCGCACCCTACCGTGGCCAGCATGCTGGCCGCCAGGCAAATCACTAACGAAGTGCGGGTCATAGGGATAAGGCTCCTTTTAGTCCGATCTTGTTGTCGCTGCCGGGATTGCCCGACCGGGCTCGCCCCGCTCGCGAAATCTGTACTCTTTGAGGCCCTGGGGAGGCTGAAGTACTACACTTTCCGGTCTCTGACAGTGCACGGCAGATGCCAGTGTTCAGCACCCGGAATGTACCGCATAAGTATAAACGTTTTCAATAGCTTGCGAAAAATAATCGGCCGCCATGCCAGCCCAACCGGCCTCCGGCAACGCAAACCCCACACATGGGAAGGGAAATTTTATACGGTCGGGGCGGAAATCCCGAGGTGCCCTTCACATTCGGCGGGGCGGGCAAAGCAGCGGAATCGCTTCCCGCTTGTTGCGCCGGTAGACTCGAAAATCGCTCTCGTCAACGGTGATCACCACGTGCCCGGGGTGGAGTTCGCTCATCCGGATCAGACACAGGTCGGCCAGATCAGGATTGCGGTCAGCATAGCGCCTCCCCAACTCCAGCAATTGTGGAAGATTCCGCGAGACATCGAACGCCAACAGCAACAGTCCGCTTTCCACCAGCGTCAGCACATAGGCGCTCGACTTGAGGTGAAAGGCCGCCTCAGCCAGAACTGCCTCACAAGTAAGCAGCGGCTCGGTCACAGAATGTGCCAAACTCACCGCCCACTGATGATGCCGGTCGTCACGGTCACCCGCAGCAACAATGAACCCAGTATCGGCAATACCCTTCATTTCCTGGAAAATCCTTTGCGTGAAGAAACATCCGGATCGCCACCGCTGATCGCGCCCAGATGACGAAGGAACCTCTGCTTCCCCCCATTCGCTCTGGCGCTCTCCAGTTGCTGGCGGATGAGCCGCCCTACCGGCACACCCGTGCGGCGGGAGGTATCCCTCAACCAGTCCAGGAGTTCTTCCGTAAGACGAATTGTAAGCGTGTGACTCATATGCTGTGATTGTAACACATCCACGACGCCACTCCAACCTGGTCTGCCCTGGCGCCCTTCGCGAATCCTTTGCGCCCTTTGCGGTTCAGCACCATTAGCGAGCCAGCATTCAGAGTCAAGACCGGCGCAGACCCAACTTCTGCTCAATGCTGAGTGCTCGAACCATTCCCAACGCGTCAGACTCTGGCCTGCCATCGAATAAAATGAATTCATCCACCCGCAATGGATCTGCTGGCCAAAATCCGCACCATCCCCACCGAGCCCGGCGTGTATCTCTACAAGAACGCCGAGGGCGAAGTCATCTACGTCGGCAAGGCGAAGAACCTGCGCAGCCGCGTGGCCAGCTATTTCCACGAGGGCCGCTGGGAGGACGCGAAAACCGGCACGCTGGTGCGGGAGGCGGCGGACGTCGAATACATTATCGTCGCCAACAACAAAGAGGCGCTGGCCCTCGAAAACAACCTGATCAAGCAGCGCAAGCCGCGCTTCAACATCCTGCTGCGCGACGACAAAACTTACCCTTACGTGAAACTCACGCTCGGCGAGCGCTGGCCGCGCGTCTACGTCACCCGCCGCCTGCGCAAGGACGGCGAGTATTACGGCCCTTACTTCCCGGCCAACCTGGCCTACCGCATCACCGATCTCATTCACCGCAATTTTCTGATTCCCTCGTGCAAGGTGGACCTGACGCGTTTTCATCCGCGGCCCTGCCTGCAGTACTACATCAAGCGCTGCCTCGGCCCGTGCGTGAAGGACCTGACCACGCCGGACGTGTATCAGGAAGCGGTGCGCGACGTGAAGCTGTTTCTCGAAGGACGTCCGACCGATCTCTCCCGTTCGCTGCATGCGCGCATGGAGCAGGCTGCCGCTGCCGAGGAGTACGAGCGCGCCGCGCGTTACCGCGATCTGATCTCCACGGTCGAGCAATTGCAGGAGCGGCAGCGCATCGCGGCCGCCGAGGGCGACGACGCCGACGTGTTCGGCTATCACTACGAAAATGCCATGCTTGCCGTGAATCTGTTCCACATGCGTGGCGGCAAGATGGTGGACCGGAGGGAGTTTTTCTGGGAAGATCTGCCAGAATTCATTACAGACCATGTGGGGACGGGCGCATTCGCCCGTCCAGGCGAGCAAAGCTCGCCAGCGCATCTAGCCGTCAGCGCCGATGCGCCCAACCTAACCCCCAGCCGAGCTCCGCTCGGCAAGGACGGGCGAATGCGCCCGTCCCCACATGAGCAATTTCATCCCGGCGAATTCTTTTCTGCCCTACTGAAACAGCTCTACATCGGCCAGCCCTATGTGCCGCGGAATTTGTATATTCCGGTTGATTTCGAAGACCGCGAAGAACTGGAAGACCTGCTGTCCGAGCAAGAAGCGGACAAGAGCGCCCGCCCCACACGGGTGCACATTCTGGTTCCGCAGCGCGGCGACAAGCGCTCGCTGATCGATCTTGCCGGCAACAACGCCAAGCAGTCCTACGATCAGCGCTTCCGCGTGCTCAAGCCCAACGCCCGCCGGATTCAGGAAGAGCTGCAGGAAGCGCTCAGCCTGCCCGAACTGCCCAAGCGCATCGAATGCTTCGACATCTCGCACATTCAGGGCGCGGAGACGGTCGCCTCGATGGTGGTGTGGGAAGACGGCAAGATGAAGAAGTCCGACTACCGCAAGTTCATCGTCCGCACCGTCGAGGGCGTGGACGATTTTGCCTCCATGCGCGAAGTGGTCACGCGCCGCTACAAGCGCCTGCAGGAAGAAAAGAAACCCATGCCCAGCCTTGTCCTGATTGACGGCGGACTCGGCCAGCTTCATGCCGGCGCCGAGGCGTTGGAATCGCTCGAGATCATCAACCAGCCTCTGGCCGCGATCGCCAAGCGCGAAGAGATCCTCTATGTCTACGGGCAGGAGCGCGATCCGATCGCGCTCGACCATCACTCGCCGGTGCTGCATCTGATTCAGATGATTCGCGATGAGGCGCATCGCTTTGCCGTCACGTTTCATCGCAAACGGAGGCAGATGCGCGACCGCTCAACCGAACTGCTGGAGATCCCCGGCGTGGGCGCGAGCACAACCCGGCGCCTGCTCGAACATTTCGGCAGCGTGCAGGCCGTGAAACAGGCCGACGCGGCAGCCTTGTCGGCGGTCGTGACCCGGGCGCAGGCGGAGGCAATCCAGAATCACTTTCGGAAATAGCTGATTCGCTTTCTGATGGTGGATCGAAGAACGCGTGGCGCCGAGATCTCGATCAGCCATCAACAATCGTCGATCAACAATTGCTGTACACTAGCGGCCATCCTATGCATTGCGTTCGTTTCGCTCTCGTCGTTTCCAGTCTGCTCGCCGTTGCCGCATTGCCGGGCGCGCGCGCGCAAAGCGCCAACCCGCCCGATCTTGCCACGCCGCAGGAAAAACATCTGCGGAACGTGCGTCAACTGACCTTTGGCGGGCAGAATGCGGAGGCTTACTTTTCCGCCGACGGCAAGAAAATCATCTTCCAGTCGTCGCATGGCGACGTGAAGTGCGACCAGATTTTCATCATGAACGTTGACGGCAGCGACCAGCACATGGTCTCCACCGGCAAGGGTCGCACCACGTGCAGCTATTTCTTCCCCGACGGCAAGAAGATTCTTTACTCCTCCACCCACCTGGCCAGCCCGGAGTGCCCGCCGCGCCCGGATTTTTCCAAGGGGTACGTGTGGGCGGTGTATGCGGGATATGACATTTTCACGGCGAACCCCGACAGCTCGAACCTGAAGCAACTGACGACCGCGCCCGGTTACGACGCCGAAGCCACGATTTCGCTCGACGGCAAGAAAATTGTCTTCACCTCCATGCGCCACGGCGACCTCGACATTTATTCGATGGACGCCGACGGCACGCACGTCAAGCAACTCACCGACGAACTGGGATACGACGGGGGGCCCACGTTTTCACCCGACCGCAAGTGGATTGTCTATCGCGCCTACCATCCCAAGACCGCGCAGGAGATCGCCGACTACAAGGAACTGCTGACGCAGAACCTGATCCGGCCGACGTCGCTCGAAATCTGGATCATGAAAGCCGACGGCAGCGGCAAGCGGCAGATCACGAATCTGGGCGCGGCCAGTTTCGGGCCCGCGTTCACGGCCGATGGGAAGAAAATCATTTTCGCCTCGAATTATGATCCCGAAACCCACGCCACCGGCGGCATGGGAAATTTCGAGTTGTGGCTGATCAATCCCGACGGCAGCGGACTGGAGCGCGTGACTTATAGCGACGGCTTTGACGGATTCCCCATGTTCTCCGCGGACGGGAAGAAATTGGTATGGGCGTCGAACCGTAACGCCAAGGCGCCGCACGAGACCAATATTTTTGTTGCGGATTGGGTGCCCTAGGGATGCAGAAGTCAGAAGTCGGAATGCAGATTGTTCCGAGTCTGAATCGGATCAACAGACCCAGCGCAGGTTAGCACCTGCGGCCCTGGACAGCCGCCGAGACGGCGGCGCTACTCCTTCACATCTCTGCCTCCTACGCAGGCGATCATCCCGCACCAACCCAAAATGCGCACCAACGCTGCGATCTTCGTGTCGTAGTTGAGCACTCCCAGGCTGGAGAAGATGGCGAAGAAATCGTGCTCGACGAAATCGGAATCACCGGTTGTCACCAGTGGCAGCACCTGCACGCGCGCATCCGCCATATACGTTGCGGTGTAGAGCCAGTTCTCAAAGAAGAAAAACAAGCAGAAGACGAAGCCGGTGGTATGGCGCTGGGTGAAGAAGTACGCGGCCAGGAGAAACGGGACAAGCCACTGCAGCAGCGTGCCTCCCCAGAGGCACAGTGTGGGGCCAAACCAGCCGAACAGATTATGCCCGCCTTCGTGGACGACCAGGTTGGCGTTGTCAATGAAAAGAAACGCGCCGTGGGCGGAGAAGGCGTAGGCGAGGAATACGACGTAGAAGATCAGCCACGCCACCAGCGCCGGGCGGGAGACGGGCTTCCACGGCTCATCGAGAATGGCTTGCAGGTATTCGAACATAAGCTGATGGCACGATTCTAGGGGCGCGAACGAGCGCGGGGCAGATTACGAACGTGTGGCCGTCGCGGGCAGAGTGCATTTCTTGTTACAGTGGTTCGATCATGAAAGTCCGACAATGGATTACTGCAATTGTTCTGCTTCTGCTGGTCGCGGCCGCGATCGTGGCGCTGGTGGAGACCCGGGCGTTGCCAGCGAATGAGGAGACGGCGGTAACACCCGGCAGGAAACTGCTGGGAGGAAAAGCGCCGGCGGCGCAGCATCCGCTGGTGGACCAGCGTCCCCTGGAGACGGCGCGGCGCATGGCGGCGATGGCCGGCACCCCGGAAGAGCAGGCGCTGGCGCAGGCGGCAGAAAAAGTCGCGGATCACGAAGTCGATCTGGCTTTTTTCGACGCCCTGCGTACAGCGGAACAGAATCCTCCGCCGCTTTCGCCGGAAGCCAAGCAGATTGCGGCTCGCAAAGCCAAGGCGGAGCAGACGATCAAGGATGATCAGGAAAACATCACGCTCCTGACCCGAAAGCTTGCTTCGGCGCCCGAGTCGCAGAAAGACAACCTCCAGGATCAGATTGACGTCGCCAAGGCGCAGATGGATCTGGACCAGGACGAACTGGACGACGCCACCGGGGAACTGGAGCAGGCCGGAGGCGATCCACAGTCAAAGATCAAGCGCCTGCAGGCGGAGCACGAGGCTGGCGACCACAACGCGGCGACCGCCGGCTCGGGGGTGAATCCGCACGAACAGGACTACCAGGCGCGCACGCTACTGAGCGTCTTCCGGGCGTGGCAGGCGCTGCGCGAGAAGGCGGCTTTGCTCGAAGCCGCTCGCTACGAGACGGTCGAAAAACAGGCGTACCTCAGGAAGCGGCACGACGATCTGGCGGCGCAGGTCGAAAAGGACAAGGAGAACCGCGAAGCCGCCAAGCAGCAGGCGAAGGGATTCGCCAGCGGCGGCAAGGCGGCGAGCCGGGAGGAGTCGAAAGCGTCGGCCAAGGCGGCTCTGGATGCGCTGAGGCAGTACACGCTCGACCAGAAGAACCTGGCCGACCGGGGACGGCGGCTGCAGGACGAACAGGATCTCAGCGAGATCTACGCCAATTGGATCGTGCTGGCTGAAACCCGCGAGCGGGCGGCACTGCACAACCTGATTGCGGCGCTGCTCTGGATCCTGCTGGTGATCGCGGCGGTGTATGCGGCGCACCGGCTGATCGACCACCTTTTCACCGGGATGGCGGCCGAGAACAAGCGCATTGACACACTGCGCGCCGTGGTGAAATTTGCCGTGGAAGCGGTGGGGGCGGTGGTAATCCTGTTCGTCATCTTCGGCATGCCCACGCAGACGACGACGGTTCTCGGCCTGGCCGGCGCCGGGTTGACGGTGGCGATGAAAGACTTCATCGTTGCCTTTTTTGGCTGGTTCGTGCTGATGGGGCGTAACGGCATCCGGGTAGGCGACTGGGTCGAGATCAACGGCGTGGGCGGAGAAGTCGTTGAAGTTGGGTTACTGAAGACGGTGCTGCTCGAGACTGGCAACTGGACCGACTCGGGCCATCCCACGGGACGGCGGGTTTCGTTTGTGAACAGCTTCGCCATCGAAGGACATTTCTTTAACTTCACTACCTCGGGGCAATGGATGTGGGACGAATTGAAGGTGCAGATTCCGCCGGGGCAGGACCCTTATCCGATCGTGGACGGCATCCAGAAACTGGTGGAAGAAGAAACTCGGGCGAATGCCGGCAAGGCTGAAGCGGAGTGGCAGCAGGCGACGTCGAAGTATCGCGTGCAGGCGCTGTCAGCAAAACCCGCAATCCATGTGCAGCCGACGGGCGGCGGCATTGAAGTGCGGGTGCGCTACATCACGCGCGCCTACGAACGCCACGAAGCCCGCAATCGGCTGTACGCCGCGGTACTGGAATTGCTGCATGGGAAGCGGGAGAAGGCGGGGTAGGGATTCCGATTTCCGATTTCCGATTTCCGATTTCCGATTTGCGATTTGCGATTTGCGATTGTTGAATTGTTGATTGATGATCGAAAGTCTAATCTCATCAGGTTTTCAATCGGCGATCGAAAATCAACGATCAACAATTTCTTCCTCTGCTTTCCAGATCCTTCCGCAAACAAGCTTTGATTTTTTCCGGCAGGCGTGAGGCATACAGCACGTCGCGCAGCTGCGCGGGCGAGAGGCGGCGGGCGAATTCGAGGGCGCGGACCAGCGGCGTGTGCGGGTTGCGCAGCAGGGCAAGGCGAATCTCGGAGCGCACCGACCATTTCGCGTGATGGCAGACGGCTTCGACGAAAGCGGCGCCGGCATTGGGATGTTGCAGCGCCCTGAAGATGGCGGCTTCGGTGAGGCGCGGATTATCCAGTGCAGCCTGCCAGACGGGTGATTCTTTGTCGAGCAGCAGGGCACCGGCCACGAGCGTGGAGGAACGGCGCGCCAGCGAAAGGCGCTCGCCCAGCGTGATGGAGGGGAGCCGAACGACCAGTTGTTCTTCAGCGACACGTTTCAGGTCAGCGGCGACCGCGGGCATCACAGAAAACTGCATCAGATCGAAGGTGTAGAGTTCGCGGATCAGGCGCAGCGTAAGGCGGCGCGGAGCACGGGGATGCGCGGCCAGGGCGAGGCGCACCTTGCGCGATTTCATCACTGCCGTATCTTTGGCGATTCGTTCGATTTCTTCCGAAGGCAGGTCGCGAGTCTTCAGCGCGGCGAGGGCAAGGTCTTCGGTACGAGCAGGGGCCTCCGCTGCCGCCGCGGTCGATGAATCAGGAGTGGATGGAGTTGCGTCTTTGTCGAGGCTCATCCGTTTGGTGGTGTGATGTCCCTACGGGGACTGTGTCGTAGCTTTTCTTTCGCCCCTCCCGGGGCTTGCCCATTTCCCGCTTGGAACCCACGGCTTGCGCCGTGGGCTGTATTCTATCGCCGCTCCGCGGCTTGGGGCAGCCCTGTCTTCCACTCTCCAGGATGCGATCGAGCTACGACACAGATTCCAACGGGGACCCCGTTTTTCTCCACCTTGGCTAGAGTCCGGCCGCTCTGCGGGCCAAGCGCAGCGCGCCTTCGACCGGCTCGACGACCTGCGGATTGATTTCGACCCGGGGGTCGAGTCGTCGCAGCTCATTGCAAAAAACCTGGCGCACCAGCGGAGCGTGACCAAAGACGCCGCCAATCATGGCCACCGGGACGGTCTTGATCTCGCCCACGGGGAACAGACGCCGGGATACAATTGCGGCGACCTGCGCCAGTTCCCCGCCCGCGCGGGTCAGAACCTGCATCGCCAGATCGTCGCGGCTGGCGGCGACGGCGGGAAACAGCGCCGCAAAATTAGGCGGAGGAATGGCGTTGGCAGCCCGGGCAAGGTCGGGGAGCGAGGCGACATTCCAGGCTTTCAGCAGCGCGGCAGCGAGCGTGGGATCCGGCGCTGTGGAATTCTCCGGTGCTTCGGCGTTGCGATCTGCGGCGCGCAAGACGGCGCTGACCGCGGCCCGGCCGATCCAGTGAGCCGAGCCTTCGTCGCCGATGGCGAAACCCCAGCCGCCGGCGCGCAAGGTGTTTCCCTGCGGATCGCGGCCGTACGCGATCGAGCCGGTGCCGGCGATCACGATGACGCCGGGACCGGTGTCGAAGGCGGCTTCGAGGGCGATTTGCATATCGCCGACAACGTCAATGGGAGTGGGCAGAATGGCCGCAAGAATCTGGCGGACCTTCGCGGCCAGCTCCGGATGAGCCGCGCCGGAACCGCCGATGCAAGTACGCACGACTTCGGCGGGCGTGATGCCCGCGGCAGCACAGGCCTGGCGGACCGCTTGTTCAAGCGACGCGCGAGTTTGGGATTCGCCAACCCGGACAATGTTGCTGGGGCCGGCAATGGCCGTGGCGAGAAGCCGTGATTCATCGCCCACGGCGCAGGCCGTCTTGGTACCGCCGCCATCAATGCCGAGATAGTAGGGCATGTGAGCTGTGAGCTATGAGCTTCGAGCAATAGTTTTAACACAGGGGGCAGGGGGCAGGGGGCAGGGCGAGGTTGAGCGGCGCGCATCATCCCGAACAGGAAAAGCTGTGTACAATCCGGCCATTGCATCCAAGATGCGAACCGAGGAATTAGGCAATCGTCTGGTGCGGAAGCTGGTGTAGTCGAAGCAGATTCCTCGCTTCGCGGAATGGCAAGCTCCCCTACAATGACAAGTATCGGTAAGAAGTTTGGTACTTCCCATTGCGCATGGGCCTGAACCGTTTTGATTTTGCCATCATCGCGCTGTATCTGGCGGGGATCACGCTGTTCGGACTGCGCTTCCGCAAGAAACAGCGCTCGCTGCGCGACTACTTTCTGGCCGGACGCGACATTCCCTGGTGGGCGATCGCGCTTTCGATTGTCGCGGCCGAGACCAGCACGCTGACCATCATCAGCATTCCCGGGCTGGCCTATGACACGAATTTCGCTTTCCTGCAGCTCGTCATGGGTTACGTGGTGGGGCGCATCGTCATCAGCCTGGTGCTGTTGCCGCACTACTTCCGCGGCGATCTCTACACGGCTTATGAGCTGATCGAGCGGCGCTTCGGGCGCGGACTGCGGTCCCTGACCGCCGGTTTATTTCTGCTGACGCGGGCGGCGGCGGAAGGCGTGCGCGTGTACGCGGTTTCGATTGTTGTCTCGATTGCCCTGGGGACGGGTGAGGTGGCATCGATTGCCATGATCACTTTATTGACGCTCATCTATACGTTTGAGGGCGGACTGGCGGCGGTGATCTGGACCGATGTAGTACAGACGGTGATCTATGTAGGCGGCACGCTGGTGGGGATGGCGACGATTTTGCACCTCGTGCCCGGAGGATGGGCGGCGATTCATGCGGCGGCCGCCGGCGCGGGCAAGCTGCAGGTATTCGATTTCACGAGAAGCATCTGGATTCCTTACACGTTCTGGTCGGGAGTGATCGGCGGGACGTTTTTCACGGTGGCGAGTCACGGCACCGATCAGCTCATTGTGCAGCGGCTGCTGGCAGCGCGCGGACGGAAACAATCTGCCACGGCTCTGATTTCGAGCGGCGTGGCGGTTCTGGCTCAGTTTACGCTGTTTCTGACTGTAGGCATCTTGCTCTGGGCGTACTACCGGATGCCGTCGGCAATGTTCGGCACACCGGACCGGATTTATCCGACGTTCATCGTCACCCGCATGCCGCATGGAGTTTCCGGGCTCCTGATTGCGGCGATTCTCGCGGCGGCGATGTCGAACTTGAGTGCGGCGCTGAATTCGCTGTCGTCGAGCGCGGTCATGGATTTTTATGTGTGGCTGCGGCCCGAGGTCGATGAAAAAGCCAGGATGCGGCTCTCGCGGCTGGCGACGGTGTTGTGGGCGTGCGTTCTGTTCGCGCTGGCGGTCATTGCCCTGCACAAAGCGGGACGCGTGGTGGAAGTGGGCCTTCAGATCGCGTCGGTGGCCTACGGAGCGCTGCTGGGTGCGTTCCTGCTGGGCGTGCTGACGCGGCGGGCGAATCAGCGCGGCGCGATGACGGGGATGGTGTGCGGGTTTGCAGTGGAATTGTATTTGTGGCAATGGACCCGCGTGCCGTGGACGTGGTGGGTCATGATCGGGACGGCGGTGACGTTCTCCATAGGCTTGGTCGCAAGCGTCGGTCGGACCGACGATAGACTTTCGTCAGCGAAGGACCCCTCTTAGCCGCGAAGACCTCAAAGGGTGACCTTGCCCTTTCTTCGCGAACTCTGCGGTTAAAGGCTTTTCTGGCCTCTCGCGTATACTAGCTCACTTCCACCATGCCCCAGATCGCCACTTCTCGTCCTGAGCTTTCCCGCGAACTGGGCGCGAGCCACGCTGCGGCCGTGGTCGTGGGAACAATCATCGGCAGCGGGATTTTTCTCGTTCCCTCGGAGATGATGCAGGCCGTGGGGTCGGCCAGACTCGTTTATCTGGCATGGATCGTGGGCGGCCTGCTCTCTTTTTTCGGGGCGCTGACTTACGCCGAACTGGGGGCGATGAAGCCGCAGGCGGGCGGAGAGTATGTTTACGTTCGCGACGCGTACGGGCCACTGGCCGCGTTTCTCTATGGCTGGACCTGGTTCGTCGTGGCGAAACCGGCTTCGGTGGCGACGGTGGTCACCGGGCTGGTAAGGATTCTGGCGACGTTTCCCGTTTTCTCTTTCTTCTCGGCCAATGTCATCTCTGCGCCCCTTGGCGTGACCTGGGGACAACTGGTGGCCATCGCCGCCGCCATCTTGATTTCGTTTCTGAATTATCTCGGCATCAAGAAAGCGGGAGAGTTCCAGTTGGTGTTCACGCTGCTGAAGATCGCGATCATCCTGGGAATCGTGCTGGTGTGCTTCGGCGGAGCGGGAAATGTTGCCGGTAGAGGATGGAGCAATTTCGCGAGCACGTTCGCTGGCGCGAAAGGCGGGATCGCGGGCTTCATGGCAGCGCTGGTCGCGGCGCTGTGGGCCTATGACGGGTGGAACGATCTGAACATGGTAGCGGGCGAAGTGAAGCGCCCGGAGCGGAACATTCCGATTGCGCTGATTGCTGGCGTGGCGGCAGTGGGCGTGCTCTACATGCTGATGAATGCAGCGGTCCAGTACGTGCTGCCAGCGAGCGCGATTGCAGCTTCGCCTCGGCCGGCCTCGGATGCGGTGGCGCTGGTGATGGGACGCATGGGCGCGGGGATCGTGTCGGCAGGCATGGCGCTTTCGATGCTGGTGACGCTGAACGGCACGATCATGAGCGGAGCCCGCGTGCCGTTTGCGGTGGCGCGTGACGGATACTTCTTTCGCGCGCTGGCCCAGGTGCATCCGCGGTTTCACACACCGTCGGTGGCGATCGTGGTGCAGGCGGCGCTGTCGATTGTGCTGTTGCTGCTGGGGGCAAATTTCCGGCAGTTGTTTTCGCTGGCGATTTTTGCCGAGTGGCTGTTTTACATGATCGCGGGCAGCACGATTTTTGTGTTTCGACGGCGCGAGCCCCACGCCGCGCGGCCCTATCGGATGTGGGGATATCCGGTGGTACCCGCGGTGTTCGTGGCAGTGGCGGCGGCGCTGCTGTGCTACACGTTCAAGAACGACTGGCCGAACTCGGGGTATGGCGTACTGGTCATCCTGGCGGGAATTCCGGTTTTTGCGTATTTCGCGCGGATGAGACGGCGGTCGGTAGAGCCGAACACTTAGAACCTTGCACCAGCAGAGGAGTCGCCGGGACTCAGTCAAGATGCCGCCGAGGTGTTACTTGCGTCAGAGAAGTAAGACTGCCCTAAAGAAAACCCTGCCTGGAAACCTCCACAGTCGAGAGCTAGTTTTTCACCCCCGTGCTTCCGTGTTTCATTCCTGTTTCGTCCGATAGCTGCCGCAATCATCGACGGAAACGCATGTCCCGCGCCCGTTCTGGGCCAGTTTCACAAAAGGACGTATCTCCAGTTACCGAAGGCCAAGAGCCGTTGACACGTTTACCCCCTGTCCTAACTCCCGTATTTTTAAATCTCCAAGTCCCGGCGTATGCCCTTGCTGGGTCCCAATTTGGAGTGAATTTGCATGGCGACGGCTTACCGCGGATTTCAACTCGGACTACTGCCTGAACGCAAGGTCAACAAGAGGGCGATGGCCGCCAGCTACGGTCTGGTGACACTGGCTGTGCTGATGCTGATCAATCTGAGCCTGCTGCTGCCGGAAAAGCTGCAGCTGGAGACCTACCACGTGACGGAACTGATCCCGATGCCGTCGCTGCGCCCGGAGCCGGAACCGATCAAGCCGAAGCCCGTCGAGGAAAGGCCCCGGCCGCTGCCGATAGTGAAGGCGACGGAGTTCGAGCAGCCCAAACTGGTAGTACCGCACGAGTTGCGGCGGGAAGCGCCGCAACCGGTAGAGGCACCGAAGGTCGTGGTGAATCAGTTCGCGGCGCCGCAGATCAAGATTGCGACCGCGGCGCGCCCGCAATTGGTTCATACCGGAGATTTTCAGCCGACCGGAAGCTCACAGGTCCCGACGGTAAAGGCGCCGATCGATCAAGTGCAGACGGGAGGGTTTGGCGATCCCAATGGGCTGCCGGGAACGGGCAAACAGGGGGCGAAACTTTACGCCGCCTCGCTGGGATCGTTTGACGCGCCCGCAGGTCCGGGGCAAGGCAACGGATCCGGCGGGGCAAAAGGAATTAAGGGTACGGTGGCGAGCGCCGATTTTGGCACCGGGGTCGCGACCGCGCCCAAGGGCGGGGGCGGCCAGGTTCAGACCGGCGGATTTGGGTCGGAGCAGGTAGTGCATCAGGGACCGAAGATCGTGCCGGTGGATGCCGGGCCAACCATGCCAGTAGAGATCACGTTCAAGCCCAATCCGGTCTACACCGCCGAAGCCCGCAGTCTGAAGATCGAAGGTGAGGTTGTGTTGGAGATGAGTTTTGGAGCGAACGGAACGCTGCAGGTGAATCGCGTAGTGAGCGGCCTGGGACACGGGCTGGATGAGGCTGCGATTACAGCGGCCAAGCTGATCCGCTTTAAGCCAGCGCTGCGCAGCGGGCAGCCGGTAGATTCAGTCGCGATCGTGCACGTGAAATTCCAGATGGCCTACTGAGGCCAGCGCGAAGACAGCGCGAAAAAAGTTTGGCGAAGTAGACAGTGCAGTTGAGCAGTGAGTCAGACACGAACTTGGGTCACTGAAACCTGGAGATAAGGGTTATGCGTACTTGGAATTCAGTTCTTACGGCGGTTCTGCTCGGGATGTTCTTCATCGGATCAATGAGCGCAGCCGCGCAGCAGGCGGCGGATTCACAGCCGCTGCCACAGCCGCCCGCGCCGGACGCGGCGCAGACGGCACAACCGGCACAGCCGGCAGCACCGGCGGCACAGCCGGCGCCATCCGCACAACCGGCCCCGGCCCCGGCGCCCGCACCGCAGCCAGCCGCCGAACCGGTCCCGGCCACGCCGGCTCCGACTACGATGGACCAGGTGGTAAATCTGTTCATCGAACGCGAGCACGGCCTGATCAAGATGCTTTCGAACCGCACGCCGGTGGTCGAAACCTACCTGCAGAATCTGGCCAGCGACGCGCAGCTGGGCCCGGTTCCGAGCGAGGATCACTATTTTCTGGGCCGCATGGATATGGGCGAGACCGTGGACCGCAAGGACTACCTGAAAGATGAAGAGTCCAAGAGCATGCAGACCCGGCTGCTGGGCGGCTTCGAGAAGCTCTACAAGGTCCAGTACCAGCCCCTGGGATTTTCCTGGATGGTGTATGCGGACCGCACCGACTTCGACCGCGAACACTACGACTTCCGCTACGTCCGGCGCGAGTTCCTGGGCGAAGTGCGCTGCCTGGTGTTTGACGTCACCCCCAAGAAGAACTCGGGCCGCGGCCGTTTCCTGGGCCGGATCTGGGTGGAAGACCAGAACTTCAACATCGTGCGCTTGAACGGAACCTACTATCCGGCGCCGCGCAATTCCTACTTCTTCCACATGGACAGCTGGCGGCTGAACCTGATTCCGGGCTACTGGGTGCCGGCTTACATCTACAGCGAAGAGGGCGACTTCAGCGCGGGAGTGAAGAACAAGATGGCGTTCAAGGCGCAAACCCGCATCTGGGGTTACGACCTGAAGAAAGGCAGCAAGGACGACGAACTGACGCAGATCCGGGTGGACAGCGTGAAAGACGACAGTCCGACCGCGCAGGATGCTTCGCCGCTGCAGGCCGAACGGGTATGGCAGCAGCAGGCGGAAGACAACGTGGTTGAACGCCTGACCGAAGCGGGATTGCTGGCTCCCGAGGGCGACGTCGACCACATTCTGCAGACCGTGGTCAACAACCTGGAAGTCACCAACAACATTGATCTGCCGCGGCCGGTGCGCACGCGCGTGCTGCTGACGGCGCCGCTCGAAACCTTCAGCGTGGGCAACACCATCGTGATCAGCCGCGGGCTGATTGATGTGCTGCCCGACGAGGCCAGCCTGGCGGCGGTGCTCTCGCATGAACTGGCGCACATCGTGCTCGGCCACAACCTGGGCTCGAAGTATGCCTTCAACGACCGCATGTTGTTCTCTGACGATGCCACCTACCAGAACCTGGGCTTCAAGCACATCCCGGAAGAGGAGCAGGCGGCGGACAAGAAGGCGCTGGAACTGCTGAGGAATTCTCCTTACGCGCAGAAGCTGGACAACGTAGGACTGTTCCTGAAGGCGCTGCAGGCGCGCGCTACGCAGTTGAACGCGCTGCTGACCACGCACCTGGGCAATCCCCTGACGGAGGGCGGCCAGATAACTCGTTTGTCGGCGCTGTCGACGCAAGGGCCGGCGCTCGACAACAACAAGCTGGACCAGATCGCGGCCCTGCCTCTGGGCGGGCGCGTGAAGATCAATCCCTGGGACGACAAGGCAGAAATGGTGAAGACGGCTCCGGTCGCCATCACCTCGGCGCGGGACAAGATGCCGTTTGAAGTTACGCCGTTCTTCCCACGGCTGACCCGGTACGGCGCAACCGCTCCGGCTGCGGCGCCGACCACCACGGCCACGAATTCGAACGCGGGCAATTAACAGGGGCAACCGAGGGTCCGCGTTAGACAATTCATAACCGTCATCCTGAGCGAAGGATCTATGCCGCCAGCATAGATCCTTCCCAGTCTGGAGACTGGGCAGGACTGACGCTCCAAGTTGAGGGAAGACGAGGCAGGGCAAACCGGAGAACACTCTCCGGAATGCCCGGCCTTCGTTCTTTTGGGGCGAGAATGCTAAGGAGGCGAGCCAACCACGCGGTTGGTGCGTCGCAGGAAACGAGACGCTTCCCTGCTCGCCCAAGTCCCTCACTGCGCAACAAGCGCTTGCCCGGGATGACAAGCAGATTGGGATCGGGCAGGGCAATTACTGCGCTACCGGGATCCGCACCAGGATGGCGTCGTCTACCCGCACAATCAGCGACGAATACTTTGGCTTGCCCACAATCTGCATGGCCACGTAGCGAGGGTTGAGCGACTCCACATTCACGCGCAGGGATGCCTTGGGGTCCTGAGGCACGTCAAAGGTGACGCGAACGTCGGACTGGCCGTCGCCGTCAACGTCCACCAGGTCGGAGACATGGGCGGGCAGCGCGCTCACCGGCTTCCAGTCCAACTGCACAAACGGTCGCTCGGTCTGAAAAAAGTGCGGCGACACGGTCCGATGAATGTCGATGGTGTAGCCGGAGGCCTGCACGGTGCGAATTTTCGGTCCGCCGGAGTACATCTCGTCGACGTGCAATCCCAGGCTGGCGAAGCCTTTGCTCAACACTCCATACAGAAAGAAAGGCACCAGCACGGCCGCGAATACAGTGAGTCCCGCTCCGGTGTAACCGAGTCTTGCCGATAGCGATTTCATCGATACCTCTCTTTCCCTCAGCGGCTGAAGCCGCATCCCTTTCCGCTCGCTTATCGCAGCGCTAGAAGCGCTGCGCCACCCAAATCCTGGCTCTTCCGCGGCGTGCCTGGCCTAACGGCGGGCGAGGACGCCCGCCAGACAACCGCCGTCGCTAAACAAACACGTGCAGGATGGTCGCCAGACCCTGCGCGATAATGCTGCCGCCGAACATGATGGCCATGCCCCAGGCCGCGTATAGAAACATGAGCCGCGCGCGTTCCGGCTTGACTGCCACTTCGGTCCCGCGGATGTGCCACACGGCGGCGTCTTTCGGGCAGGCATCGACGCAGGCGCCGCACTTCATGCATGACATGAGCGTTTCGCCTCTGGCGATGGACTCCTCGGTCAGCGCCATCGTGGGACAGCTTTTCTGGCAGAGCACGCACGGGGTGCAGCGGGTCTTGTCGATTTTCACGTCGAATACGCTGGTCTTGTTGAAGAGCGACTGGAACGCGCCGAAGGGGCAAAAGAATGCACACTGCGTTCTCTTCTTGGTGAGCAGCGGCAAAGCGATCACCAGCGCGCCAAACAGGAGGACGAAGATTCCGTTCTGGATCATCCCCACGGTGTTGCGGGCGGCCACATATTCTGAGACCGCCTTGAAGGGGCACAGCCACATGCAGTACGCGGATTCGAACAGGCCCAGCGACAGCAGCGTCATCGCCAGCAGCACTGCCCACGGGCCATAGCGCCAGCGGGAATCGATTTTGCGCACGGTCGCTTTGGCCGGGATCGCGGCCATGCCCTCTTCGATTCCTCCGAAGAAGCAGGCATAGCTGCACCAGCCCTTGCCCACTACGATCGTGATAGCGAGCCAGATGCCGACCATGGCGGCCATTCCGCCGCCCGACATGCCTCCGTTGGGCAGGATCGAACCAGGAAAGACGATTGCCTTGGTAAAGGCGGCGGGCAGAATGAGCAGGGGAATTGGAATGAAGCAGAACGGCGTCCGGCCGGCGATCATCTCTTCGATCGGGATGCCCATCGTGCCCCGCAGCACCATCACAGTGTGGATGAAGCCCACCGGAAACAGCAGTCCCAAGGCCACAAAGAACCAGCGGCGCCAGCGATAGGTGCTCCAGGTCCGCATCATCATGAAGAAAAGAATGACCATGAACGCGGAGGTGACGATGCCGGCAATCAGCTGCGAACGGTTGGGCCGCGAGTACCAACCGTGAAACATCAGGAAAGACCAAAGGGCGATGGGCAAGGTCATCAGAAGAGAGCGGCCGATGCTGCGCGGCTCGCGGGCGGGCAAAACTTTAGTAGCCATACACACTTTTCCTGATCAGGGTCATGAGACCCGCATAAAGGTAATAGAAAGCGATCAGCACCATGGCCATGCGTGCGACGGTGGTCACAGCTTCGTTGCGCCGCAGCCAGCCGAACCCTGCGAAGGGAACGAACCAGACGGAAGTTCCGAGAAAGAACACGGCAAAGAACAGCATGGCAGCCGCCACGTTCGCCGCCTCGGCCGCGCGCACGCCCGCGGCCACAAATGGAGGACAGAGGCTCACTCCGGTCAGGAAACCCAGCACAGCCGCACCCGGGATACGATGCTTCCCTGCCCCGCCGATGGTCACCAGCTCGGGGCTGGCGCAAGAGTGATTACAAGCACGTCCGACCGACCAGGCATAGCGGAGCAATACGCCAGCCAACAGAAGATGAATCACGGCGAAAACCCATGAGCGCTCCGTCGTGCGGAAAGACACGAGCGCACCAAGTTCCCAGGCCACAGCGGCAAACAGCAGGTATCCAAGAAGGCGGGTTGCCAGGAATGCGGATAGATAGCGGCCATTCAGGCGCAGGCCGGTCCGCTCGGCCAACAAGGAAGGAACCAGAACCGGACCGCAGGAGGCCACGCAGGCCGGTCCGGAGGCCAACCCCAAGACCAACGCCTCGCCGAATGCGAAGGGAGTGGCCATGGCTCGGAATCTAGCATCGCCCGAGTCTCCGGTCTGTGATTTAACGCACTCCGGGGAGTGCGAGTGCCGCAGCCCCGTCGGGGGCGCAGCAGAGCCAGGAAATGGGTCCCGGAACGCAGGGGATCGAATTCGGGATCGGCCTTCCTGGGCACCGGCTGCCTCCACATTGTCCCTTTACCGGCTACGCTACGGTAACTTGCGAGCGCTGAAGCCGGTCGTTGACAATTGAGAATTGGCAACCGTGGGATTCGTGTTGCCTCTGAGGATCTCCACTTGAGGCGGTGGCTGAACACACTGCTCCGGCTGGCCGCGGGAACGTATTTCGTTCTCACGTCGCTTTATTGTCTGCTGGCGTTCTTGCCCTACACGTACTTCTTCCTCATCAAATCGCCGGCCGAGGCATGGATGCCGTGGTTTGCGCATCATCAGGCGGCGTTGTATTGGGCTGCGGCGGTGGCAGCGACGTTGGCGAACTGGCGGGTCGGTGAAGCGTGGGCACGGCGGGATCGCCGATTTCTCATTGGGATCGGCGTGGCCGTTGCGGTGGGGATTTACCTGACCCTCCGTCCTTTTCTTCCTTCTGTCGAAGACAATCGCGTGGCGTATTGGTGGAGTCTGGCGGCGCTCGGGCCTTTGCTTGCGATCGCGCTTTGGAAGCGATCCGAAGACACAGAGCCAGACACAGAGAGCGGGGACAACCGGACGCTCGCGTACTCAGCGGGACTGCTGATCGCGCTGGTAATTTTCACACTTTACGCGCTAGGCGCGCGGGTCCGTATGTATAGCGAAACGCGAACGCTGGACTTGCATGGGACGGACGCAGAGTTGACGCTATGGAGTCTGCTTTCGCATCTAGTCGTCGCCCTAGTTATCGTTTCCGTCATCAATCTGATTTTTGCGCTGGCGGCAAAGACCGCGCATCCGCGCTGGTTTCGACGCGCCGGAGCCGGCGCGCTGGTCTTCTTTTCTCTGTCATACGCCCTGGCTCGATTCCTTGGGAGCGGGTTGAGCTTCGGCGGATGGGCAGCCAGAACGTATGCGGGGTCGCTGGCGCTGGGACTCACGCTGCTGGGATGCTCGCTCGTTTTCCCGCTTCTCGACTCACGGCAGAACGCCGCATCGGCGCGGGTTTTCAGCGGGCGCTTGCCGGCGGCAGTGATCTGGTGGATCGCGCTGGCCGCATCCTTTGGGCTCGCCATCGCGGCACCATTCCTGATAGGCGGAGCCGACTGGGCAGGATTCTTCCTGGGCACGGTGACGATCATTGTCTGGATCGCGGTCAGCACCTGCCTGCTCCAGTTGCGACCAGCGCGCGCGCAATATTCTGCGCTGGCGTTGCTTCTGGTGCTGACGGGAAGCGCCGTCGCCTACAAAACGTTGCAGGCGGGCGAGATTTTCTGGAGCCGACCGCTGGGCGCAACCGACGACGAGATTTCGCTGGCCCTGGAGGCTTATGGCGGGCATGACAGCTCGTTCCAGCTGGTGCATCACTTGCTGGGCAACGGGCGCGAGGAAGTGTGCGGCGATTTGTGCCGGATTCTGCGGGAGTACACGAATGTGCGCGACGCCCACACGAGCGCGGAAGTACAACTGGTCGACACCCTGACGCCGGCGCGAGGGACGCTTCCCAACATTTTCATTTTTGTCGTCGACTCCTTGCGCCCCGATTATCTCGGCGCTTACAACCCGCGGGTCACGTACACGCCGAATCTGGACGCGTTCGCCCGCGACAGCGTTGTGCTGCATCACGCCTATTCGCAGTATGCCGGGACGTCGCTCTCCGAGCCGGTTTTCTGGACCGGAGCGTTGCTGCTGCACGCACACTATCTGCAGCCTTTCTCGCGCCTCAACGCGCTCGACAAAATGCTGCACACGGACCATTACCGCACCATGGTGAGCATGGACGACGTGATGACCGCGATTCTGCCGCCCGACGATAGCCGAGTTCCACTCGACACCGACAAGAAGCTGTGGAATGAACTGGAGATCAGATCGACGCTTGAGCAGTTGCGGGCCGCGCTGGATGCGCCGCGGGATCCGGCGCAGCCCGTGTTCTTGTATACGCAACCCAAGAACGTGCATCAATTCGCACGCAACAATGTGCCCTCGCCGTCCTCGCAACACTGGCAGTCGCCGGCGGGCATGAACGCGCGCATTACCTACGAGGTGCATTGGGTCGATCAGTGTCTGGGAGAGTTTTTCAGCGATCTCAAGCGGCGCGGGATGTACGACAACAGCATCATCATCGTGACCAGCGATCACGGCGACGCAACCGGCGAGTTCGGACGGACGAGCCATTCCACGGTGATCTGGCCAGAGGTAATGCACGTGCCACTGATCATCCACCTGCCGGCAGAGATGCGGGCGCAGCTTGTATACGACGACACGCGGCCGGCCACCGCGACCGACATCGTGCCGACGCTCTACTATTTGCTCGGGCACCGGCCGATCCTCGAGAACCCGCTCTACGGGCGGCCGTTGTTTGCCGAAACCAGGCAGGAACTCGACCACTACCCGCGGCGTGATCTTCTGCTGGCTTCGGATGCGAAGGCGGTGTACGGCATTCTGACCGCCGACCAGCGCTATCTGTACGCAACCTATGATTCTCCGGCGCGGAGTTATCTGTTCGATCTGACCCAGGACCCCAACGCCGAGCACAACATTCTGACGGAGCCGCTCAAGCAACACTACGACGAGGAAATCATCGAGAAACTGCAGGAGATCGGGGATTTCTACGGGTACAGACCCGGCATGCGATCGCTGGTGGCGGCGGTGCGAAACAGATGACGTTTGGGACCTTTGCGGTTAACCCGTAACCGTGAAGATCGCTAAGGACGCGCTAATAACGCCGAAGAAACCCAGGTGACAAGCCTGCAGCCTGTGGTGAAATTCGACCCTACGCCCTCGGCGCCTGAAGGCGCTCAGCACTTACGGCATGCCTGAAGGCATGCCCTGATACGAACCGTACTTGCAGCACGGACGGCAAGCCCCTCCTGCTGATTTCTGTCCCCGGCCGACCTACTTCACCCCCAGGTCATCGTGCTCGTGATAATTCGGGTACGGTGGCCGCTTGATCTGCGGGAGCGGATGATCTTTCAGTTCCTGCATCACGACTTCGATGGCTTTCTCGAGTTGCGCGTCGTGGCCCTGGCGCCAGGCAGCCGGATCGAAATCGACTTCAATATCCGGCGGGACGCCATGGTTCTCCACTTCCCAGTCCCCCTTCAGACCGTAAAGCGCGAAGCGCGGCGCAGTGACGTGACCGCCATCAATCAGTTCGGGATAGCCGCCGATTCCCACCAACCCACCCCAGGTTCTCTTGCCAATCAGCGGGCCGAGGCCGGCCTTGCGGAAATACCAAGGCAAGGCATCGCCGCCGGAACCGGACATTTCGTTGATGATCATGACCTTGGGCCCGTAGATAGCCTCCGACGGGCTCGACCAGTCGTGGCCTTCGCGGGTGACGACCTTGCTGCGGAGGGGGCGGCCGAGATAGTCAATGATATAGTCGGCAAGCTGTCCGCCTTCGTTGAAGCGCTCGTCGATGATGGCGGCGTCCTTGCCGACCTGCGAGAAGAAATAACGATTGAAACTGGTGTAACCGCCGCCGGCCGTATTGGGGACGTAGACGTAGGCAACGCGGCCACCGGTGGCCTGTTCCACGCGGCGGCGATTGTTTTCGATCCACGCCAGATGACGAAGGCCTTCTTCGCTCTCGACGGGGACGACGGTAACGTTGCGCGAGTCTTTCCCGTCAGGGTTTGCGCCAACTTTGAGAACGACCTGCTTGCCGGCAGTCTCCTCGAAGAAACTGTAAATATTGTCGGAGGAGTGCAGATCGCGGCTATTGACCGCGAGAAGGTAGTCGCCGGCTTTGACGTTCACGCCGGGCTGGGTCAGCGGCGCCTGCAGGCCGGGATTCCAGTTCTCGCCGTCATACACTTTAGCGATGCGGTAGCGGCCGTTCTCCAGGCTATAGTCGGCCCCCAGCAGGCCTCCTTTTAGCTTCTTCGGCTCCGGCTTCTCGCCGTCGCCGACGAACATGTGGCCGACCGTCATTTCGCCCAGACACTCCTCGAAGAGGTAGGTCAACTCCTCGCGGGAAGCGATGCCGTCGAGATACGGCGAGTATTTTTTCTTGGCCTTGTCGAGGTCGAGGCCGTGGTAGTGGGGATCGTAGAAGAAATCGCGCTCGATGCGCCAAGTCTCGTTGTAGATCTGCTTCCACACGGCACGCGGTTCGACGTAGACCTCCCAGCCGTCGAGCTTGAGCGGGCCGAGACCGGGCTTAGGCGGACCGCCCGGGCCGGGGGGCTCGTCGGTGGCCGCGGTAGCCCACGCTTCGCCCTTGCGGTAGAGGATCTTTTCGCCGTCAAAAGTGACGGCGTAGTCATTGACGTCTTCCAGAAACTTATCCACCTTGCGCTTGCTCAGGTCGAATTTCTGGATCGTCTGGTTGACGTCTGGGCTATCGTCGTCGACGGGAAGGACCATGGGGCCTTCGGAGAGGAACAGAATCCCTGGCTTGCCCGCCTGCATGTTGACGTAGTTCTTGGGAGGAATCGGCAGGGCGAGAATGCGCTGCAGGATACCGTCGAGGTCAATCTTGACGACGACGGGTTCCTCCTTCTTTTCCTTATCCTTGTCGTCTTTGGCTTTGTCGGCGGCTGACTTGTCGTCGCGGTTACCGCTGTCTCTGGCCTTGTCTTTGCTCTTGGCGGCGTCTTTGGGCTGGTCTTTTGTTTTGTCCTTGTCTTTGTCCTGATCAGGCTTCTTTTCTTCTTTGGGCTTCTCCTCATCACTTTCAGGGGCAATCGGCGACTTTTCGTCTTTGCTCAAGACTGCCACGTAGACGCTGCGCGTGACGCGATGCTCGTCGCTCGACATGTCGAAGCCGTTAGTGGAGAGCGCGAGATTAGTCGAGGCGGTGAAATAGAGATACTTGCCGTTCTTGTCCCATGCGGGATAGAGCGCATCGCTCATGCCGTCGGTAATCTGGAAGGGCTTGCTCTGCTCGACCGAGTACACGAAAACCGCATGCTGGCCGCTGGGAAATTGCTTGGTGTAGGCCAGCCACTTGTTGTCAGGCGACCACGTCTGGCTGAACTGCGAACCCTCGAAGTAATCAGTGTCCACGAGCTTGGGCGTAGGGTTGTCAAGATCCAGGTACCACAACTGCAGCCGTTTGTCGGAGTAGGCAATCTTCTTGCTGTCTGGCGACCATCTCGGCGAGTAGAAGAACGACGGCGGATTGCCCAGATTGATGTGGCGCACTGTGCCCAGACCGCTCTGATCTCGGATGGTGAGTTCGTATTCTCCCGATTCATCGGAGAAGTAGGCGATGGATTTGCCGTCCGGCGACCAGGCAGGATCGCGGTCGGCCACGGCGGGACTACGCGTGATATTGCGGATGTCTCCCTTGTCAGTGGGAACGGTGAAAATCTCGCCCCAGGCTTCGAAAACGGCGCGGGCTCCAGTGGGGGAGATGCCGAAGTTCTGGATGCGCTTGGGCTCAACTTTGGCGAAATGCGGCCGTACGGCCTCAATGTCGCCGGCAACGTGAATAGTCACATTTTTCGCCTGATGCGTCGCCAGGTCGTAGAGCTTGATCGCGCCAAACTGCTCGATCACGATCGCATCCGGCCCGGCGGAGGCGGTTTTGAAATCGAAGCCATCGCTGTGCAGGGCCTCGCTGACCTGCTTCGTCCTGGTGTCATAGGCGAAGAGGCTGACTGGCCCATTGCGATCGGAGAGGAAATAAATGGTGTCGCCGACCCACATCGGGTAGTGATCGTTGGAGTTGTCGCGGGGAACTTTTGCAACGCTCGAATCCTTCAGGTCGGCAATCCAGATGGGCGTGATCTGGCCCCCGTGATAGCGCTTCCACGCCGATTGCCACTGAATGTGAGGCACGTAGGCCAGGTGCGAGCCATCCGGCGAAAACGTAGCTTCGGCGCCGATGGGGATAGGAAGTTGCGTGGGAAATCCGCCATCGACCGGCACCGTGTAAAGCTGGAACTCGTAGTGACGGAAACTGTTGCCCCAGGAGGCGAACAGAATTTTCTTGCCGTCGGGAGACCAGCCCATCACGTAATCGTCGGCCGGATGGAAGGTGAGACGGCGCGGAACGCCGCCGCTGGCCGGGACGACGTAGACATCTTTGTTGCCGTCGTATTCGCCGGTAAAGGCGATCAGCGTCCCGTCCGGCGAAAACGATGGGAGGGTTTCTTCACCGACGCCTGAAGTGAGGCGACGGGCGTCGCCGCCGTCGCGGCTGACGATCCAGAGATTGCCTCCATAGTTGAAGACGATCTGCGTCTGGCTGACGGTGGGAAACCGCAGCAGCAGCGGCGGATTGGACTGAGCTGTAACCGGTTGGAGAAAGATCACGACGAGGGCAAAAAGCACGAAGGGCACGAAGCGGCGCAAGCGCATGTGAGCTCCAAAGGGACCGCGAAAATTGAAGGGGAATCTTAGTTGGCGAGAGTGAGCAGGTCAAGGCGCGTCATCATCACCACACAATCAACAGCAGCCCGGTGTTTTGTGCGTTGGACCCAGCGCGGCAAGGGCGAGACGTTGTGGAGGTTGTGTTTTGCCCTGCCCTTTCCCCGGCGCCACCTGAATTGCCGCACCCTACGTGGATTTTCCTTTGTCCCTCCCTTTGCTCTTGCCCGGCATGCTGGCGGGATTCTCGTGAATACGCTCGCGGAAACCGCCGCGCAGGCCTGCGGCCAGGCTGACACTCGATTCTCCGAATTTGTCGCGCAGGCGATCGGCGGCGGCCAAGGCGTTCTTCCACCGCTCCTGGCGCGAACCTTCCAGCAGATCAATCTGTGCGGCTTGCGTCGTAAATGATGACGCATGCACGCGCAGCAGACGCACCTGCGCGCCTGCCTTCCAGTTCTTGCGGAACAAAGCACGGATCTGCTCGAAGATTTCGGTGTCAAGTTGAGTTGGGTTGGGCAAAGAGTGGGCGCGGGTGATGGTCGTAAAGTCTTTGTAGCGCAGCTTGAGCTGAATGGTGCCCGCGTGAAAATTCGATTCGCGCAAGCGGCGCCCAACCATTTCCGACAGCCTCATCAGTGTGGCTTCCAGCTGGCTGGGATCGGCGGTGTCTTCGTTATACGTGTGCTCGTGGCTGATGGACTTGGCTTCGATATCTTCTCCTACTTCTGAATCGAACCAGCCACCGGCATCTTCTCCGCGAGCTTTGCCCGCGAGCGCCAGCCCCCATTTGCCGAAGCGGTCTTCGAGTTCGCCCTCTTCGAGTCTGACCAGGTCTCCGACTCTCTGGATGCCGAGCGCATGCAGCCGAGCCTCCATCACTTTGCCGACACCGGGGATTTCGCGGACGTCGAGCGGGGCCAGGAACTTCGCCTCCTGTCCGGGGGCAATCCAGAGCACACCGTTGGGCTTGGCTTGCGCCGAGGAGACTTTCGCGATGAGCCGCGAAGTACCGATGCCGACCGAGCAGTTCAGTCCAGTTTCGGCTTTCATGCGTTGATGCAGATGGTCGGCAGCTTTAAGGGGCGGGCCGTGCAGGCGCTCGGTGCCGGTCATGTCAAGATAGGCTTCGTCGATCGATGCCATTTCGACTTGCGGCGTAAACCCGCCGAGAACTTTGTAGACTTTCTCCGAGCATTCGCGGTAGCGCTCGGGATGGCCGTTGACGAAGATGGCGTGCGGGCACTGCTTGGCCGCAGTGCGCAGCGGCATGGCGGAATGCACGCCGAACTTGCGGGCTTCATACGACGCAGCGGACACGACGCCGCGCTCGTCACGCTGGCCTCCAACCACGACGGCCTTCCCTTTCAGGGAGGGGTCGTAAAGCTCTTCCACGGAGACGAAAAAGGCGTCCATATCGACGTGGAAGATCGTCCGAGGAAAGCCGGTGCGGGGTAGAGCGGGCTGTTGGACGGCAGCCATGCTAAGCGAATTCTAGCAGCCGTCGAGCACCGCGCTCAGCGCGGGGGGCCTTCGCCGCGCTCGCTGCCAGTATGCTAATCTCAAAATGACTCCGCTACTGGTGAACATTGACTGACCGCTCTGGGGTTCGACGCCGGTTGTTATCAAGGCATTGTCCATCGCTCGGCCGCACGGCCGCGGCGGCAGTTCCACTTTTGGTGTTCTTGGCCTCCCATCTATCTGCGCAAGCGCCGCTTCCAGTCATAGAAGTACTTTCCATTCCCCAAGACAAGCAGTCAGGCAGCGCGCAGACACCGGCCCCGCAGTCAGCGGCCGGCGCCGGGCCCAGTCCTCAGGCTCCCTCATCGGCGCCAGCGCCTTCCGGCGGACAGTCCACCAACGATTCGGATGGTCAGCAAACGAAACGCATCCTGGGAATACAGCCGAATTTCCAGGCGGTGAGCGCCAACACCGTTCCTCCTCCGCTGTCGGTCAAGCAGAAGTTCTGGCTCGCCACCGAAGGCAGTTTCGATTATTCGTCGTTCATCTCCGTCGGAATTCAGGCTGGGGTCGAGCAGGCGACGAAGACGTACCCGGAATTTCGTCAGGGAGCGGTCGGCTATGGCCGCTACTACTGGCACACGTTTGCCGACTCCGGGATCGAGAACTATCTCACCGGAGCCATTCTGCCGGCCATGACGCATGAGGATCCGCGTTATTACACCCTGTATCGCGGAGGGTTTTTCCGTCGCACGAATTACGCTTTCAGCCGCCTCTGGATCACCAAGAAGGACAGGGGCTCCCGCACCTTCAACTTCTCTGAAATCTTCGGCAGTGGTGTGGCAACGGAAATCTCCAGTCGTTACTACCCGCGCCACGAGCGCGAGGCGGGCGAAATTCTGGAGCGGTGGGGCAGCCAGGTGTTCAACGATGGCGTGGGTAACGTTTTCGAGGAATTCTGGCCCGACATACGGAAAAAGTTTTTCCATCGCCACGAGGCGCCGCGGGCAGAACCGCACGAAAGCCGCTGATTTGGGACGATCCGACTGTTCCACAAGACTAGACCAGCACTTTTTCTGACGTGGCTGGCGTCGCCCCGCGTATCTGCTTGACCCGTTCGTAGACCTTGCCGTACTCGCGGGCGGAAGCGGTCCAGGAAAAGTCTTTGCTCATACCATTGCGCATGAGCACCTGCCACGAGGTCTGGTCGCGATAGGCTTCGAGCGCCTGCTTGATCGTCCGCAGAAGCGCCTCGCCGTTGTACTCGGTGAACTTGAAGCCGGTTCCCTTGCCGCTGCGGGCGTTCCAGGGTTCGATCGTGTCGTCGAGGCCCCCGGTGGCGCGCACGATGGGCACCGTGCCGTACTTAAGGCTGTAGATCTGATTCAGGCCGCAGGGCTCGTAACGTGAAGGCATGAGGAACATGTCGGCTCCGGCTTCGATTTTGTGCGCGATGGCGTTGTCGTAGGCGACTTTGACTGCGATCTTGTTGGGAAACTGCTTATTGAGGCGGAGAAACAATTCTTCGTAAGGTTTGTCGCCCGCTCCCAGCGCGACCACGATCATTTCTTCCCGCGCGAGACGATCCATGATCTGGGCAATCAGGTCGAAGCCCTTCTGCGCGGCAAAGCGCGAGACGATGCCGATCACCGGCAGTTTCGGGTCGGCGTTGGCGACGCCGAAGGCGGCCAGCAAGTCCTGCTTACACTTGGCTTTCGCGGAGAGATCCTGCGGAGAATACTGGGCCGTGGCGAACTTGTCGGTCTGCGGGCTCCATTCGTCATAGTCCACGCCGTTGAGGATGCCGGTCACCGTGGCAGCCCGGGCGTGGAGCACGCCTTCCAGGCCGAATCCGTACTCCGCGGTCTGAATCTCCTGGCTGTACTTGCGGCTGACCGTGGTGATGAAATCGGCGTAGGCAAGCGCGCCCTTGAGGAAGTTCACCTGCCCGAAAAACTCCATCTTTGACATCGTAAAGAGGTCCCACGGCAGCATAAGCAGAGGGAGGGTTTCCGGCGGGAACAATCCCTGATATCCCATGTTGTGGATCGTGAAGACGGTGCCGACCCCAACGAAGGCCGGGTCTTCGGCGTAAATCGTGCGGAGTAGCACCGGCACCAGTGCCGACTGCCAGTCGTGGCAATGAAATACCTGGGGCACACCGAGGACCTTGGAGGCTTCCAGCACGGCGCGCGAGAACAGGGCAAAACGCTCGGCGTTATCGGGATAGTCGCCGGCCGGGTTGCCGTAAAGGCCATCGCGGTCGTAAAACTCCGGATATTCAACAAAATAGAACTTGACGCCTCCCTGGCTGCCGCCGGTCACGATCGAGGCAAAGCGGTATTTGTCATCGAAGGGAACCGTGATGCTGCGAACCACCGTGGCCGGATCGGCCAGCTTCGTCTGGCGATACCGCGGCAGATAGACGCTAACCTGGTGGCCGAGAGCAGCCAGCGCTCGCGGCAGGGCGCCGACTACGTCAGCCAACCCGCCCGTCTTGGAAAAAGGAACGCCCTCGGAAGCGGCGAATGCGATATGCATGAGTACAATACCTCCAGAGCGCGTTTTCCCCTGCGCACGTTATGATGAGTGAATGTTGGGCCCAGGTTTCCGGCCAGAGCGCCACGAACTTGTCAGTCTAATTCCCGAGGAAATAAGGGGTCAATGTGCCAAAGGTATCTGCTGCGCGACCGCCGCGAGCCAAGCCTAAGTTGGGACAGCACTTCCTGAACAGCCAGGATCTGGCTGCCCGCATCGTGGAGGCCCTCGGCGACATCTCCCAGGACACGGTGCTCGAAATCGGTCCGGGACGGGGAATCCTCACTTCGCTGCTGGCCAAGCGGGCGCGACGCCTGATCGCGGTGGAACTGGATCGCGTTCTGGCCGCGCAACTGAGCCTGAAGTTCGCCATGGCGCGGAATGTGGAGATCATCGAAGCCGACATTCTGGCGATCGACTTCGATTCCTTTTTCGGACCGAGGCCGGGATTGGGACGCCCCGGAATCGAGATCAAGCCGGAGCCCGTGAAGGTCGTCGGCAATCTGCCTTATTACATCACGTCGGACATTCTGCTGCGCCTGTTTGAGTTCTCGAAGCATTTCGAGAGCATTGTGATCATGGTGCAGCGGGAAGTGGCCGATCGGATTGCGGCCGAACCGGGCGGGCGCGACTACGGGGTTTTGTCGGCGACGACGCAGTTGTATGCCCGGGTGGAAAAGCTGTTTACCCTTCCGCCGGGAGCGTTCACGCCTCCGCCCAAGGTTTATTCGACCCTGCTGCGGCTCACGATTGACCCACAGATGGGAAAACTGGGCGTTGCAGGCGATGGGTTCATTGATTTTCTGCGGCTCTCGTTCGGGCAAAAACGCAAGACTCTCTGGAATAACCTCAAGAGCAAGTTTCCCGACACGGAGTTGAAGCGTGCTCTGGCCGAAGCCCGGGTGAAACCCACGGCGCGGGCCGAGACGCTGAGTCTGGAAGAGAGCGCGGCCGTTTATCGCGCCTTGCGCGACGGCGCGGGTGCTCGTAGGATTACCTGAGAGCAGCGCGTCTGGTCCAGGAAGCCTAACCGCGAAGTACGCGAAGGAAGTCCGCAAAGATCGCAAAGAAATTTGGCAATGTCCCGGAGCTTTCTCGACCCCAGATATTTTCCTTCTCGGCTGCACCGGAAGGAGGGCCTATGGCTACCGTTACTCTTCGCCATCCCGCGGTCGCGGGACGGTTCTACCCTCGTGATCCTGAAGATCTGCGAGCCGAGGTGCAGGGTTATCTTTCGCAAGCGCAATCTGCGCGGCAGACCCCGGTCAAGGCGATCGGCTGCATTGTTCCGCACGCCGGCTACATGTATTCGGGACACGTGGCGGGCGCAGTGTTTGCCCGGATCGAGATTCCCGAGCGCTGCATTGTAATGTGCCCCAACCATACCGGCATGGGGCGCGCGCTCGCTATGATGAGCGAAGGAGCATGGGAAACGCCGCTGGGTGAGGTGCCGATTGACACGGAGCTGGCTACGGCTCTGAAGCAGCGATACTCCGCCCTGCATGACGATGCCGCGGCGCATCGCGCCGAGCACGCCGCCGAAGTGGAACTTCCCTTCCTGCAACTGCGTCAGCCGGAGCTGAGGTTTGTGCCCATCGCCCTCGGGACAGGGCAATTCGAGCCTCTCGAGCAACTGGGCCTGGCGTTGGCCGACGTGATCGCAGCCCAAAAAGAGCCGGTCCTGATCGTGGCCTCGAGCGATATGAATCACTACGAATCGGACGCTGTGACGCGGGTGAAGGATCATCGGGCAATTGAAAAGATTCTCACGCTCGACCCGCGAGGGCTCTACGACGTGGTCACGCAGCAGGACATCAGCATGTGCGGCTTCGGCCCGGCCGTGGCGATGCTGACGGCAGCGCGGCGGCTGGGAGCAAAGTCAGCGGAGTTGGTGAAGTACGCCACCTCGGGCGATATCTCAGGCGACCGGGACATGGTCGTGGGGTACGCGGGAGTGGTGGTGAAGTGAATGGTTGATTCATGATTCTTGGTTGTTGATGGGAAAGCGCCCGCTCTGCGCGCTCTTCGATCGTCAAGCAAGATAGCTCTTCGATCGCACCTGAGTGGAAGCACACTCCGGATTCCAAAACAACCGCATAAAACCAGGCAATCCCCGCCAAAATCGGGCATCCGATCAAGTACATCAGTAACTTTCTCCCACTTCCAGCGGCGATTAACCTACCCGGGAGGGCTATTTTGGAGGATTGTTTATGAATGGCCGTTACTGGCTTTGGGTGGGAGCCCGTCTGGTCGTGGCAGTCGCCATTGTGGCTTGGGCGGCAAGCTACCTGACGACCGGCAGCGGAGAAAAAGAGTTTCAGAAAACGCTGGCGGCGATGAAGCAGGTACGCAGCTTTCGCGCGGCCATTTCGTCGACTCCATACTCCCAGCGCAACGACCTGCTGTGGGAAGTTGACTGCAACCGCAACCTCGTGCACCGCCAGGAGCATTACGTCAATACTTGCGCCGATCCCCCGGCCTGCACCCAGCAAAGCGATATGAGCCTGGACCAACTGGATTGGACCGTCTACAGATACGACCGCCAGGCTGATGGCTCCTGGAAGGGTGGGCATCTGACAACCAATCAAACCAGGTATCTTTGCGGGCATCTGGCGGAGGGCACGGACAGCAACCTGATGCCGCCCATCGCCACCATGATCAAGCGCGGCATCATTCAGAAGGGCGACAAGAAGACGGTGAACGGCGTGAAATGCCGCGAGTGGTTGGTCACGCTGAAAGGCGGTCCGGGCGGACTGGAGCATGACACGCTCTGCCTCGGGCTGGAGGATTATCTCCCTTATGAGATGACGGTGGATTGGGAGCATTCTCGGGCGCTGTTCTCCGACTACAACGCGGCAATCGAATTCGATCTGCCGGCGGAGGTGGTGCGGGCGACCAGCGCAAGCGGGTCGAACTGAGCCAATCCTGCGCACAGAAAAATGAATGGCGTCATAATTTTTTTCAAGCCTGAGCGCGTTCGGTAGAATGTCATGAAGACTTGGTTTTCATTTCGCGGAGCATGGGCGGGAATTGTCCCGCTGATCTGTCTGGGTGTAGCCGCGTGGGCGCAAGACGGCCAGGCGGCGAGCCCCTCGCTGGGTGATGTGGCGCGGCAGAACCGCACCCAGCATGCTACGGCCGATGAGAGCGCTCCTAACAACGCCCAGGCACTGGCTGAGGAAATGCAGCAGGAGCAGGAAGCGTCAGAGACCGCACCCACAGGTTTCAAGAGCTACGACGCGGGCGAATACCGTTTGTTCGTGCCGTTTCCCTTCAGCCTTGAGGGCCGCGACAACGGCGGTCCGGTGCTGCTTGGCTCGCGTCTGGGTGTGACCAATACCGAAGTGCTGGCGGGAACTCCCATTCCGCTGCCCGCCGACGTCAGCCCCAGTAATCTCATGAATGGGGTGCGACAGCTTGCGGGGCTGCACGGGAGTTATCCCACCTGCTCTGAAACCAAGCTGGGCTCGCACAAGGCGTTTCGTTGCGCATGGAACGGCAGTCCGTACCTGCTGGGCCATCAGGTGTGGGGCACGATGGTGTTCGTGATCGGGTCGAGCAGAGTGATTCCGGTGATGTGCGTCAGCCCCGACGAGTTTCAATGCCTGACCCAGGACAAGTGGGGCTACCACACCTGTAATAACGCCAACCCTTCATGGCAGGAAGTGCAGCAGACCAAAACCGCCATCGACACGCGCTTCCGCGATGAAAAAACTACCGCGCAGATGTGCGATCAGGTCATCTATCCCTCGATTCAATTGAAGGAAGATATTGTGGTGCACCCGGCTAAGATCGCCGAGAGCAAGCCGGCCAAAGTAGAATTGGCGGCGGCCAACAGCACGGCTGCGAGCGCGACTCAACCAGCTGGCGCGTCCGGCGATTCCGGAGCTCAAAGTCCGTCGCTCGGGGATTTGGCCCGTCAGGCACGGCAGGCGCCCCACGCCAAGGCCCAAACCAAGCTGGACAGCTCGGAAGGAGCAACCGCGGCTCCCCCGGGTTTTCAGGCGTTTACCCTGCAGTACTGCCACAACCCGGATGATTGCTGGGAGGCGTCGGTCGTGATCCCGGAAAAGGCTGAGGTGGTGTCGCGGGTCAACGGGCAACACATTTTCAAGACGATGTTGAGCGGCGACCCCGTGATGCTTTATGCCGGCCCGGCGGACGTGAACGCGCCCTACCGCAGCCTGACCCATCCCGACTTCATCCGTATGCGGGACCTGGCTAACTCCAATGGCTGGTCGCGGGAGAGAACCGACGGCGTCAGCACCCAGGAAATGACCATCGAGGGACGACCCGCACTGATGACCCGGTTTCGCTACCAGCGGGAACCGAATGTCTGGTGGATTGGAGAACGGGCACTGATCGAAGACGAGGACATGCAATTCCTCGTGGGATGCACGGCACCAGAGCAGCGCTTCGCGGATGCGGAAGCGTTGTGCACCACGCTGGTGAACTCGCTGCGACTGCCATGAGATATTTGCCGATCACAACCTGCTCCTGGGTCGCGCTTGCCATTCTGGCTCTTTACACGGGATTGGGAGCATGGGGGCAGGATTCCTCCGATCAGTCTTCTGGACAATCTCTGGGCGATGCGGCCCGCAAGGCTCGGCAGGAGCACTCGGCCGCCGGCCATGTGGCGGCCAAGCAATCCGTCAACGAGGAAGATGACGGTCCGGACCCCGGCGGCGTGTGGCGGGTGCGCTTGTGCACGCGCACGCCATGCTACGAACTCTCCGTCGCGCTGCCCAAGAGCCCGAAGTGGAGCCGTTCAGCGGTTGAACCGAGGCCGGTGCTGATTCCTCTGGCGGGCCATGAAGCGGATATGGATCATGCCATCCGCATTTACCCTGGTGAGGGGCTTGCCCCGATGTTCGCGCCAGTCGACTTCGCCAAGAGAGGGCTCCTGCAGGAGTTGTTCGCCCGTCCGGAATACTTTGGCCAGGCGGCGCGGTTGCTGCGGGATTGGCATGTTCAGATTGACGGCTCCGCCGGGCTTATTACCCAGTTCACCGTACTCAGCGGCACGATTCATTACCGAGGACTGAGCGTGGTTGCGGCTTCTCCCAACGGCAGTTACGGTTTTGCCTGCGTATTTCGTGACGAGGATGCGAACGCGGCGGCCAGCATTTGCGAAGCCATCGTGAAATCGGCCAGAACCCAGGCGTTAGAACCGGCGAAGTTGCGGATCTATCCGACTTATCAGGATCCCCCGCCAGACGATCCCGACGATCCGGCGGACGATCCCCCGGATAACGGCGATCCGCAGTGAGTATGGAATATTACGCATGAACCGGAAGCTTCCCATCTTCGCGACAGCCGCCCTCCTGGCAACGTTGGGCGTCGGACCGGCAGTCGAGCGCCTCGAGGGGCAGTCGCACACCACGACTGCGCCGCGCAAGATCCTGCTGCGCGCCGACGTAAAGCCGGGAGATGTCTTGCGCTATGAGTTAGAGGCCGCAGCCTCGTTCCTGCCCATCGCGGATGCCAGCGGAGCCAATCTGTTTCCGCCGCGGGGACCCTGTGATTATGCCCTGGCGGCCATCGTCACGCTCCGCCCGCAGGCCGCAGACAAAGACGGCAACTTTCCGGTCGAGGCACGCTACAGCGAGATGCGCGTGACCAGCGTGCGCTGCGCGCTTTTTTCTCCCGCCGATTTCCAGAAGCGCCTGGCCGCGCTCGCATCTTCTCCGGTCATGTTCCGCGTAGGACCCCACGGCGAAACACTCCTGAGCCACGCCAACGACGGTTATTTCAAGTATTGGGACGGGGGTGACCTGCTGCGCAAGGTGACCGAGGACCTACTGCAGACGCAGTTCTCGCCGCAGCCGGTCGCCGCCGGCGACTCGTGGAAGCCGCGCGGCCAGTTCGCCTATCCGCACGACCGCGCCTTGAAGGACCTGGAATTGAGCGGCGCAGACCTGCGCTTCCGGAACCTGGTGCAGGTGGATGGAAAATCCTGCGCCTGGGTTACGTCGCAATATGTGTTCTCGCCGATCGACCTTCCGGCAGCAGGCACGGCCAGCGGAGGACGCGTGGTGCCGGCAGCGGGCAACAACGCGGTGGCCGCGGTCCTGCATATTTCGCTGTTGCTCGATCCGGCGAGTCATCATGTCGCCTGGCTGCACCGCTCGCAGACGATTGACAACAAGCTGACGCTGGCTTCGCCGTTTGACGACAGCGACCCGGCCGACGATCCCCAGGGGCCCGAGGATTCACCGGATGGGCAGAATCCCATGCCCGATCTTTCCAGCATGCGTTCCGACAATCCCGGGCGCTATCCCTTCATGACGTTCCATTTCCAGGAGGAGGCAAGGGCGCGCCTGCTGCCCGACGAGCGATCGGTGGAGTGGCTGGCAGCCCTGAAGACGTTTGAAGCGACACCCGAGCCGGAGAGCGGAAGCGTTCCGGTTCCGGCCACGAAAACGCTTCTGCCCAATCCCGTGGTTCAAGCCGCAAAGCCGGCGGTGGTCAAGCGAACGACTCGGGTGGTAGTGGATTCTGAGTCGCTGGGGGCCACACCGACTGGCTTCACTCGCTACGAAAAGGGACTGTGTCGTGACGTCTGGTTCTGCGCAACCGTGTCGGTGGCGCTGCCGGGAGATGTGCAGGTTTCCGAAGACACGCCGCTACGCACCGTGTATCTGGCACAGAAAGGCGACCTTCTGGTCAGTGTTGCGATTGGCCCCGCGCTCGATCTTCGCGCCATGGGCCTGACCGACGACGAACAATTGAGGAGACAGGCCAGCTATTACCTGGACAACTATGTGTGGCTGGCGGCCAAGCCGGGGATCGGGACCAGTTTCCAGAGCGCCACGCTCGATGGATATCCCAGTCTGATCGCCGAATTCAACGCCACCCAGCGCGACCTGGCCAACATTCACGGCGTCCTCGGACTGATGCTCACGCCCTGGGGGAAAGTCGTGCCCGTGAGCTGCAGTGCGGATCGCTCCTCGGCCGAGTTCGAGGAGCTGTGCCAGAAGGTGGTCACGTCTGTAAGTCTGCGGCGATAACCGTCCCTGACTGGGCGAGGCGTTCCCCAGGGGACGCGAAACCTATTGCGTGGTTCCAGAAGCGGAAGGGCGGCCGAAAGGGCCGCCCTGTCTTGCTTTTGCCGGACTATACGCGCTAGTGATGTACCGTCCCGCCTCCGGTAGCGTGTCCGACTGAACCAGAGGCATGTCCTATCGACGAACCAGCCGTCGTGCCGTGGGGCGCGCCGAAACCTGAGGACCGGCCTGAGGTCGCACCGAACTGCGGTCCTGGGTGCACCGCGGCGAATCCATTTTTCGCGACCTGACGGTTCAGGTGGCTCAGGTTGCTGACCGAGCCCCGCGGAATTCCCATACCCGCGGAACCCGCTCTCACAAAGAGATGCGACGACGCCACCGGCGAAACCGCACCGCCTCTTCCTACTGCCACCGTCTTGACTGTTCCCGTGGGCGCGACCAGCGGGTGAACATGAATGGTCGTCGGCCCGGTATACCGCGGCACGCCGAGCCAGTTGCCCCATCCTCCGGGCTGCCACATCCAGCCGAAGCCGGGAACGAAAATCCAGTTCCCGTACTGGTAGGGCATCCATCCCCAGGGATAGGCCGAAGCAAACATGTAGCCGTAGCCGGGATACCAAGACCACGCGCCATCCATGAAGGGATCCCAACCGATGCCGGTGAAGTAGGGCTGCCACATCATGCCGTACCCGGGGACGTTGCTGTAGGCTCCGTAGTAGCCCATGTCGGCAGCGCCGTACCCGTAGGGCGAGGAATTATTCTTCGCGTACTGGTCGTGGTAAGCGACAGCTTCCTTGTCCCAGGAGTCCAGCGGAGCTTCCTCGATGTTGTTGGCCAGGTTGGATTTGTCATCGTTGGCGGCATCGAAGGTTGCGGTTTTGTTCTTGCTCACCATGATCTTGCCAGCCGGGCCTTCCACCTCAACATCGCCCTTGAACACCGCCAGATTGGCGACTTCAGTCGAGGCATCCACGCGGAAGTGAGCAGCTTGATCGAGCGAAATCTTCTCACGCGAGAAATTGAGGCTGAACTCGTCTCCACTCTTACCCAGCCAGTCAACGTAGGCCATGCCTTCGACCAGGTTGATGACCGAGAGGTGTTTGCCGGCGTCGCTCAGACCCAGCGTGCTGAACTGGACGTTCGAATTGGGCGCCAGGCGCAGCGTGCTGCCGTCTTCGAACTCGACTTCGGCGCGGCCGTTGTCAAGCGTCTTCAGCTCCGTGCCTTGCGTGATGGGAAGGTTGAGGAACGCGTTTTCGAATCCCAGGCCGGTGTTCTTGTCAATCTGAACCGTACCCTGCACATCGCTCAGGCGAACGATGCGCGCCTGCGAATCAGCCACAGCGGGCAGCGCCAGAAGCACGCAAACCGCCAGAAGAACCAAACTGAATCGGGAAAGAGACGCTTTGGACATAGCAACCCCCGAGTACTTCTTTGCTTATTAGAACACGGTTTGGGGACAAGAGTTGCAAAAGTTGGGTCTGGCGGTACATGGCCGGCTGGCGGGATCAGTCGATGTGCCATGTCCCGAGTATGACCGCGAACCGGGGAGGGGCTAGCGCGGCCTGGCCGCGTCGCTCTTGCCCATTTCCATGATGCGCTGGGCGCGGGCCCGCACCACGTTCATGACGGAAGGATCGTCCAAAATCTCCTCGAGAATCGGCCTTACTGCTTGCAGTTCGGCCAAATCCCCGCGCCGGGCTTGTTCTTCCATGCGCTTCAATTCGTCGTCCAGCGCCAGCTTCTGGTAGCGGTGGTAGTAAGTGAGCCGGCGGCCGAAATCCACGGTAGCGGCTACGCTCTGGAACAGGGCGGTCAACTGCTGCACCGCCGGCTGCGGCGAGAAATTGTAATCCGCGACGAAATCGCGTTGAGCGTCCTTGTACGCCAGTCTCTTAGAGCCGGTGAAGGCCAGGTTCTTCTTGCCGGAATCGATCTTGCCGGCGAAGTAGCCCGCCTGCGCCGCGAGATCGAAAATCCGGGCGCGAGTCGCCTCGGTGAACTTGAACGCGGCCTGGTACGTCTCTCTGTCGTCAGAATCCTTCGAGATCTTTCCCGAACACTCGTACACCGCATTCCCGTCGGACTGCACCGAGATCGAATAGTGGTCAGGATCGGAGTCGGGGAAATTCAGCGAGAACGTCACGGTGGCCGGCTGGGCACCAAGCAGCGGAAGGCTGCCGAGGAGGAGAAGTCCGACAAATGCAATTGAGCCGGGAGCGCGCCGTAGTCGCGGCCGGCGATGGGAACCTGCCTTCTTCGTGCAACCATCCGTGCCTGGCATTTCTGATCTGGGCAGTTCTAGGACTGCGGCGGAAAAACGCCGCTGTAAGAGATTATGCCAAAAATTGGCGCAGGGTTGCCGGGATACGGGCCTGTCCGCTCACTAGGCCAACCCGGTTTCTCACCACGGAGGCACAGAGGCACGGAGAATTAAGGTCAGGCCGCGCGTGAGCCGTGGCCAAGCCTTTCTCTGTGACTCCGTGGCTCCGTCGTGAAAATGGCCCTTACGCGCGCTGGCGGACGAGGGTTGCCACAGTATGCAAATGGCAAATCGCGATGGCCAGCGCATCGGAGGCATCCATGGGTTCGGGCGGCGTGGCCAGATCAAGAAGCCGAGTGACCATCTGCTGCACCTGCTGCTTCTCGGCGCGGCCGTATCCAACCACCGACGACTTGATGGTCAGCGGCGAGTATTCGGCGACTTCCAGCCCGGCGGCAGCCGCGGCCAGCATGGCGACGCCGCGGATTTGTCCGAGCTTCAGCGCCGACTTCACGTTGAGGGCGTAGAAGACGTCTTCGATCGCGACTTCTTCGGGATGGTGCTGGGCGATGATTTCGCCGAGTTGCGCGAAGATACGCGACAGGCGCCGGGGCAGCGCTTCGCGCGGCGAGAGCTTGATCGCGCCACAGGTCAAGCAGCAGAGCCGGCCGCGCGCATCCATCTCGACGACGCCGTAGCCGGTGTATTCTCCGCCGCAGTCAATCCCGAGGACGCGCATGTGAGTGCAGTGTAACGCGGAATGGGTGGAAGTCCTAGTGGGCAGGGTTATGCGTGTCGGCCTAGTTGCTCGACAGGAAAGAACTTAACTGGAAAGGACGCGAACTTGCGGTAAAGGCAATCTTGACCGCAAAGGTCGCAAGGGTTTCGCGAAGTTC
>Ga0187872_10000437_pt1 | contig 49239 bp, 41 predicted proteins | sample June2016WEW_16_4_FD_132973 | JGI IMG/M metagenome (GOLD analysis project Ga0187872, IMG submission 132973) | Peatland microbial communities from SPRUCE experiment site at the Marcell Experimental Forest, Minnesota, USA - June2016WEW_16_40 | ecosystem: Environmental > Terrestrial > Soil >...
AAGGCTTCTTCCGGCGCTCAAGGGTCCGTGCCTTTTTTGGCTCGACGGCCACGACTTCGACATTTCGACGCCGGTCAAGCAGGAACTCGATGCTCTCTTCAAGAATCCCGCTCAGGGCCACGTGCTGTTGATCGACGATGCCAACTGGTTCGACGGCCGCGGCGACTACCCGTCCCTTGAAGAATTGCGCCAAAGGGTTGCCCGCGAATATCCCGGCCGCCAAATGGAAGTGACGGACAACATCATCCGCATCTGCCCGTCCAAGCCTCAGTCCTCGGCATCTCACTGATTTCCGTTCCGCCGCAGCTTTGACTCCGTCCCGGCAAGCCTTTAGACTTAGAGGCGTGGGTTCCTTTTCGCGCGGCTACGGCTACCGATTTGATTTGAGCGGGTACTTCCCGCGCGCCGTCAAAACCCTTTGCATCGCCTGTGTCAGCGTTTTCCTTCTTCAGGAAATATCTCAATTCATCTGGGGTGCCGCAGGTGAGAGATTCTGGCTGGACTGGTTTGGACTGGTCCCCTATGCGGTGGTCCACGGGTTCCGCCTCTGGCAACCGTTCACGTATCTGTTTCTCCACGCGGGAATTCTCCACATTCTATTCAACCTGCTCTACCTCGCGATGTTCGGAGCGGACCTTGAGCATACCTGGGGCTCGCGGAAGTTCTACACCTATTTCTTCCTGTGTGGGGTGGGCGCGGGCGTCATCAACGTTATTGTGAAGCTGGCCCTCGACCCTCATGGTCACGGGACCGCTTTGATTCCGACGATCGGCGCATCCGGAGCGATTTACGGGATTCTGCTCGCGAACGCGGTCTTGCTCCCCCAGCGTCGCGTTTGGATGTTTCCCCTGCCGGTCACGGTATCGATGCGGGTTTTCGTCATCGTGATGGGCGCGATCGAATTCTTCGGCACCATCGGCGCCTCCGGCGACAACGTGAGCCACGTCTGCCACCTCGGCGGGATGCTCGTGGGCTACATCTACCTTCGCCGTGGCTCTTTCCTCTACAACTTCCGCAACTATTTTTCGGATTGGAAGCGCCGCCGTCTTCGCAAGAAGTTCGAGGTCTACGTGCGCGACCACCAGGACAAGCCACCCTCACAACCCGACAACTGGATCAATTGAGCGACGCGGATGAGCCACCGTCGTGTGAACTTCGGTTGCGTTACTTGGCAACCGCGAAATCGTTGACGATCGCGTAGAGGAATTCGATTCCCTTGCGGAACGAGTCGACCGGAACGCGTTCGTCGTCCGCGTGCATTCTAAGATAGTCATCCTCCGTCAGTGGAAATGGCAGCACCCCATAAGCCTGTACGCTCCGAATCCGCAGCGGCATCGAATCCGTCGCACCCGTGGACATCAGCGGCACCACCGCCGCGCCCGGAAATTCTTTCCCCGCGATGCGCGCGATCGAGTTGTATAGGTCCGACGTCTGCGACGACGACGGCGCCGACTCGCCCGCGCCCGGCTCAATTTCGAAGTGAATTTGGGGATCGTTCACGAGCTGTTGCAGCTTTCCAACCACCGGGTCGATCATGTTGCCGGGAAGCAGGCGAATGTTCAGCACTCCGCGCGCCTCCGAAGGAATCACGTTCTGCCGCACTCCGGCCTGCAGCATCGTGGGAGAGATCGTGTCGCGCAGCATCGCATTCCAGGTCAGGTTGGCGCTCGAAATCCATCGCGCCGCGTGGTCGCCACGGTCCGGCGATTCGAGCGCGCGCATCCATTTGCCCGTCTCGTCGTCTTCGATGGGCGCGAGGCCCCCGAAATATGCCCGCGTTACCGAATTGAACTGGACCGGCGCCTCATAGGTCCCGATCTTCGCGATCGCCTCAGCCAGGTGTACCACGGCGTTGTCCGGCCGCGGCATGGACCCATGCCCCGAAGTACCTTTCGCGATCACGTCCACATTGACTGAGACCTTTTCGCTTGTTTGTATGCCGACGTATTGAATCTTGCCGTCCTTCACGACGACGCGTCCGCCTTCGTTGATCGCATATCCGGCGGCGATCTTATCCCAATGCTTCTCGACGGCGAACTTCATTCCCTCGGCGCCGCCGGCCTCTTCGTCGCCTTCGGCGAGCAAAATTACGTCGCGGTTCAATCGCGCGTTCGCGCGCTTCAGCGCCACGAACACTGCCAGATTCGCCGCCGTCATGCCTTTGTCGTCGAACGCGCCGCGGCCGTAAACGTAGTTGCCCTGAATCACGCCGCCGAACGGATCGACCGTCCACTTCGTCTTGTCCACGCCGACCACATCAAGATGCCCCATCAGGAGCAGCGCTCGCGAAGGGTCGGGCACGGCGCTCGACGAAAGCCGCGCGACCAGGAAGCCGCGCCCGGGTGTGCTTTCGAAGATCTCCGCATGGATTCCTTCGCGCTCGAGGATGCCCGCCACGTACTTTGCCGCGGCCAATTCGTTGCCGGGAGGGTTCGTTGTGTTGATGCGAATCAGCCCCTGGAGCCAGCCCACAGCTTCGCTTTCAATCTGAGAGAGGTCGGCGGACGTCGTGGGCGGGCCTTGCGGCGGCGTGGCTTGCGCTCCAACAGGTCCGACGTAAGCGACCGTACCGAGAAGCACTTGCAGCACAATAGTCACAATCCTGCGCGCCATCCTTTTCGCCTCCTGGTGAATCTGAAAGTTTATCGCACCGCCGAGACCCGTTGATACGATCGTGAAGACACGTGGTGTCCGGAATGCACACGGACGGAACCCGCGGGCCACGAAACGCTGGTGCGCTCCGAGCGAGACCGGGATTGACCATCCGGGGCGGCCCGTGGCAGCATCCAAATCAGGTGAGGCAGCGATGAAATCGAAGACGTGGTTTCGCGTCGTTCTAATGGGATTCCTCATCGTCGCGTTGGGCGTGCCATCCAGCGCCTGGATGGCGCTGGCACAGCAGGAAGGCCCGCAAACACCTCCTCCAACGCAACAGCCCCTCCCGCCCACGCCCCCGAGCGGGCAGCCACAAGCACAAACGCCTCAACAGCAGGCCCCGCCGCAGGTAGCGATTTCGGTGCAATCAAATCTGGTCACCGTCGATACAGTCGTCACAGATCAGGACGGGAATCTGGTGACGGGCCTGAAGCGGGAAAACTTTCGCGTCCTTGACCAGGGCCAGCCTCAGCAGGTCACGAACTTTGCGCCCACGGATGCTCCCATCACGATGGTCATGCTCTTGGAATTCAGCGCCCGCATGGGTGGGTACTTTGGATACAAGGCGCAGTATTGGTCAGACGCGTTCCTGAGCCATCTCCAACCGAAGGATTGGGTCGCGCTGAAAACGTTTGATTTGAACACCACGCTCCAGGTCGATTTCACTCAGGACAAGCGCGAGGTCGATCAGGCGATTCGGACCCTCGGTTTTCCCGGATTCCACGAGGCGAATCTTTTCGATGCGGTCTACCAGACGGTCGATCAGCTTCGCGATGTGAAAGGGAAAAAATCGATCCTCGTGATTGCCAGCGGCTACGACACCTTCAGCAAGCACACGCTGGATCAAATCCTCCGCCGCCTGAAAGAAGCCGATGTGACGATTTTCTGTGTAGGAACCGGCGAGGTGGTTGACCTCTATTCCCGCAACGGTGGCGGCGTTGGCTACCTCCAGGCGCAAAACCAGCTGAACACCTTCGCGCGCATGACCGGAGGCTACGCATGGTTTCCACGCTTCGACGGCGAGATCCCCGGAATATTCGGTTCGGTCGCCGCTTTCCTTCGCAACCAGTACACGCTCGTGTTCTCGCCAAACACTCCTCAGGACGGCCGGTATCACAAGCTCACGGTCCAGGTGCTCGACGATCAGGGAAATCCGCTGGAGCTTGCGGACAAGAAGGGCAAGAAGAAAAAAGCCGTCGTCGTCGCCCGAGAGGGTTATACGGCCCCCACCGCCCCCACCGGAAATTGACGATCTGATAAGGATCGTCATCTGACGCACAGTTTCTCTGCGCGTCATCTTGTCTTTCCTCCGTAGCGGCACGGCACGCCGTGCCCGGCGCGCATCCTTGGCGCACGTTCCATGTGGGAGCGGTCTATGTAGCGCCGGCATCTTGCCGGCTCTTTTGCAGCAGTGCGATCCGACAAGGATCAGGCCGGGGCGCGTGGGCGACGATCAGTCCCGACACAGTTGGGAAGGATCTCTCTTCACGATCCGCCTTGGGTAATGCGGCCGTCCAACAAATGTACGGTCCTGTCGGCGATGCTGGCGTAACGCGGGTCGTGCGTGACCATACAGATCGTGGCGCCTTCGCCGTGCAACTGCCGCAAGAGATCGATCACGGCCTCGCTGTTTTTTGAATCGAGATTGCCGGTGGGCTCGTCGGCCAGCAGGATGGACGGCTGACCTACCAGGGCCCGCACCACGGCCACGCGCTGCTGCTGACCTCCTGAGAGTTGCGACGGGTAGTGCTTCGGGATGGGCACCTTGCGGAGCAGCGTCGCGGCTGAATTCTGACGAAACGAGGCCTTGTGCGGATCGAGGCGGCGGACCTACTCAGCGGCGGGTATGGTGGTTCACGAATTTATCGAGCAGAAGGCGCGTAAGCTGCGACTGGTCGTGACGTACCACGCCGTCTTCCTGCAGTAGATCCCCGGTAACGTAGCGCAGCCCCATGCGTTCGAGCTCGTCAAGTGAAGGATCGACGGGTTCGGCGCCCTGTGCTGCATAGCGTCGCCGTAGACGCATCGATACGGGCGCGCGATTGATCACGACAAAATCGAAAAGGCGCCGCCGCGTGTGGTCGTAAATTGCGCGGACATGGTCGGCGACCGAGTAGTGCTGGGTCTCACCGGGCTGCGTCATCAAGTTGGCGATATACACGCGCGTCGCGTGAGAGTGCGCGATCACGTCCACCATCTCCTCAACCAGCAGGTTGGGGAGGATGCTCGTGTAAAGCGAACCCGGGCCGATGAGGATGAGATCGGCTTCGCGAATCGCCGCGAGCACTTCCGGCAACGGCCGGGCTCGGCGCGGCACCAGTCGAACTCGCGCGATGCGCTTTCGCGAGCGGGAAATATTCGTCTCGCCCTTCACCACGGTACCGTTCTCGAGCTTGGCTTCGAGCGTCACGTTCTGCGCCGTCGAAGGAAAAATCTGGCCGCGAGTTGCAAGCACTTGCGCCGACACTTGAACGGCGTTCGCAAAATCCCCGGAGACGTTGGTCAGGGCCGTAAGAAACAGATTGCCGAAACTGTGCCCGGCCAGTCCGCCGCCCGCTGGAAACCGATACTGGAAGAGCCTCCCGAGCAAGTGCTCGTCCGTCGAGAGCGCCACCATGCAATTGCGAATATCGCCCGGAGGCAGAACGCGATATTCGCGCCGCAGTCGCCCGGAGCTTCCGCCGTCGTCCGTGACGGTCACGACTGCAGTGAGATCGGTAATCGGCCGGTTCGGCGCGTGTCTCCGCCGCTCGGCCACGTATTGTTTCAGGCCGCGCAGCACGGTCGAAAGGCCGGTCCCGCCGCCGAGCGCGACCACGCGGACGGATCGGGAACGAGATTCCGGAAGATGTTTCATGGGGGAGAAGGAAGTCAGCCGGCCGAACCGTCTCGCTCGGGGTAGAGCAATTCGGTGAAGCGCGGGTCTTCCTGCAAGAACGCGAAATCTTCGTCGTTGCGCGCGTGATAGCGGTTTTCGGGGCGCAACTGGATGGCGACCTTCAGGTTTTGCATCGCCGAGTCGGCTTCGCCGGTAAGGCAATCGAGCGCCGCCATCGCATAAACGATATGGTCGGCCTTCGGAGCGGCTTTGTGGGCGCGATCGAGGTGCTCGCGCGCCTCGTCCCAGCGGCCCAGGTTCATCAGCGCGACGCCCTGCGTGTAATGGTCCTCCGCTGACTTGAGAACCGGAACGGGAGGGCGGGAAATCCGCTGTTCGCAGATGCGCAGATGGACTTTCGCACGGTCCGCCAATTCCTTGCTCGGCCCTGTGAGCACGCGTTCGAGCGATTCCTTGGCACGGTGAAATTTTTGCTGTTGAAAGTGCTTCAAGGCCTCTTCGTAGGACTTCAATTGCTGCTGCTTCGCGGGGGCGTCGGGATCGGGGGGGACAGCCTTGGCTTTCGAAGACAATGCTAAGCCTTTCTTATTCAATGACTTATGACCTGTTTGAGAGGAGGTTGAACTTCGGACTGCGCGACGCTTCAAGCTGCACCCCGGACAAAAGCGAACGAGAAACATACCAAAATTGGCAATTTACGTCAATCGGGCGTGCGTTTGTGGCTTTTTCTGGTTGCATTCATTTCATGCCTCTTGACCTCGCTCGAAGCCGTGGTCACACCATGGGCGCGGGAATTCCGACCTGGATCTGGCTACTGTCGGAAGATGATCTTCAAACCGCGGCGCCAATTTTCGCTCAGACCGACCCGCGTGATCTGAATCTCGGGTGAAAGATACCTCAGCAGCGTGTCTGTGGCGGGATGAAAACGCAGCCCCGGGGCTACGATCCAGACGAGCGGTGGTTTCGGGTCGAGTTCCACGCCGACGAAATAGCCATGCCGGTGAAAATCGCCCATGAGCTGGTGCCGGCGGACGCGCAGCCAATAATCGACGGCTTGCATGGGCAACTGAATGTCTTCTGTTGCCTTCAACTCAATCACGACGAGCCGGCCGCGGCGCGTCACACCCAGCAGATCGAGGACACCACGGCTTCCCGCAAGAAGAGCGGGGACCTGCGAGTAGACGTGTTGCGGGTCAAGTTGGGCGTCGAGCTTTTCCGAGCCTTCCAGCACGAGACTCTCGAGCCACCTTTCAGGCGCCGCGCGATACAACGAATGCTTCGTGTCGCTCGCGACGGAGCTGCGATGAGTCACGAGTTGGTGGATCAATCTTTTGAGAGCGGCTTCGGTGGTGCCCGTAAGTCTTTGCAATCGATCGCCAAGACCAAAACGGATGCCGTTATCCCGCGACCAGCGAGCAAATGCGAGGCCGTAGAAACAAAAGGCCACTTCGTTCACACCAGGCAGAAGGTTCGCCCGAATATGCCCCGCAGACTCACCGATTAGCGGGACAAGCGCAGGGACACGCGCCGCGGCGTCTCTGGCCGCACAGAGCATCGATTCGACGTCTCGGCGCGCTGTGAGCCGGCTTGCGACGTTCCCTACCTCGGCGGGATCCATCTTCTGCATCGGGCCGCCGGTCTCCTGGAATTCGAAAATCTCCGTACGGGCACCGGAGGACAAGGCCAGAGCACGCTCACGCAAAAACCGGCTCGTGCCCGCAGGAACGAACAATCGCAATCCTTCGACCGCATGACGCTCGGAGTGATCCCGCGTCCAATCGAGCCAAAGAATCGCGAATGTGAGAATGCCCTCGATCGCGGCAGCGTTCTCGGCCGACGAAACTGCCAGAACAGCCCATACGCTCGAGCCTTCCCGCATGCGCCCGCGAACGTACAGCCCGGAGAACGAATGTTCGAGGTCGGGCGAAGCCGAGAGCGAATCGACGATCGCGTCGGGAAAACGCTCGGCGAGAATCCGCTGGAAGCGCGCGCGAAATTGCTCGCGCGTGATGCGGCCGGGCGAACGCGGCGAATCGGCGCGCAGGAATTCGAGCCGTCCCGGCTTGGCGCGGCCGAATCGCCGGACCTCCAGCACGATGCGATCCCGGGAGTGTTCGCGAACGCGCAGGACGCGGCGCGTGAGGTTGCGCTCATCGGACCAGAGGTGAACCAGGGGGGTCTTGCCTTCGTGGCGCAGTTCGTAGTGCAGCGCGGCGAGCTCCGCAAGCCACTCGCCGTCTTCCCGAACCTCCGCGGAACCGGACGAAGCGATCGCGCCCAGAGCGCGATCGAGCTCGAACCAATCAGTCATAGACAAACCACCCAGCGTTTAGAAACAGTTCTTGCCGAACTCTACTCGAGAACCAGACCCGTGACGCGGATAGAAGGATACTGCTGATTCCACTCCGCGGGAAGACGCTGTTCGATCGTGACCTGGAAATTGCGCTGCTGCTTGGGACCAAGCGGCTGGTCGGTAGGCTCAATCAGCCGGTCACTCTGGCGCAGAATCACTTGATTGAACGGATCGTGAAACTCAACGGTGACCTGGAGCGCTCGGATCACCTTGACGTCATCGTTCGAAACCGTTCCCGTGACGTACGTAAACTCCTGGTTCAGGAAGTTGTTCGCGTGAGACAGGGCGAGGTCCTGAAAATGGATCCGCTCCGCGTAAGCTTGCTCATAGGAGCCAAACGGGAGCTTCGCGGCCGCGACGCTCCGCTTGGGCTGAATCGAGCGGTTCAGCAATAGGAGGCCCGCGAGCAGAAGCAGAACGACGACCGCACCGATCGCAAAAGCCGCCGGAAATCGGCTTCTTTCTTCGCGGCCCGCAGTGTCTTGGTTATCCACGGCTTTCTGTTCACCTCAACTGCCGAACGAGAGGCGCAAAATCAGCGGCTCGGGAAGACCGGCCTTTGTCATGCGGTTCTGTACCGCCTCAATATCGTAGGGGATGCGCCAAAACTCAACCGACTGGTTTTCGAGGTCGGCGATCGCGAAACCCAAGCGGGGATCGCCGTCGCGGGGCTGACCGATCGAGCCAGGATTCAGCAAATAGGTCGTGCCCGGCTCGACCCTAAAGATCGAGAACGGGTTGCCTCCCGTAGGTTTGAAATACAGCACGGTCACGTCACCGTTTCGGAGCGAGAAGCCGCCCTGAAGATGCGTGTGACCGAAAAACGACACGGGCGACGGAGCATTCAGCAAGCCGTCCAAGGCCAGCGCCGGCGAGAAGACGTACTCGTCCTCGTCGTAGACTGAGCCGTGGAGGATGGAGAAGCCGTCGACCGAGACCGGTCCCCTCGGGAGTGTTTCGAGGTATTCGCGATTCTCGGGGCGAAGCTGCTCTCGCGTCCAGAGCAGCGCATTGCGTGCAATCGGATTGAACTCGTCCGCCTCGACGGCGCCGCTGACCGCCTTGTCGTGGTTGCCGCGGATCGTCAGGGCTCCAAGCGAGCGAATGCGGTCGATGACCTCATTTGGATCGGGGCCGTAGCCGACCAGATCTCCCAGACACACAGCGTTCTGCCATCGGCCCTCAGCCGCCTTCAAAGCGGTTTCGAGCGCCGTGAGGTTCGAGTGAATGTCGCTCAGGATCAGGTAGCGCATAGTCCGCCGCCGCATCGGCGGCACGCGAAATAATAGCAGAAGAAATGGGCGGGGGCACTTTCGCGGATCGCGCGTAGGACGTCCGGCGGAAGGGATTGAGGTGCACGCTCGCAAAACGGCCCCCGGCGCTATTATGATCGGGCATCGAAGAGGCGATCTCGACGCCCGGTGCGGCGCCTCGTCTAGCGGATCAGCATGGCGTCGCCATAGCTGTAAAAGCGGTAGCCGGAGTCCACGGCGTGGCGATAGGCGCGCAGGACTTTCTCGCGGCCGGCGAAGGCTGCGACAAGCGCAAGCAGGCTCGAGCGCGGCAAGTGGAAATTCGTGAGCAGCTGATTCACGACGCGGAACGGCTTGCCCGGATACAGGAATATTTTCGCTTCAGCCTTCCCCGGCGCGACAACCTCGGACCGGCCGAGTCTCTTTTCGGCGGCGTCTTCGAGCGCCCGGACTACCGTGGTGCCGATGGCCAGCACCGGACGATTCTCGCGTTGCGCTCGCACGATAGCGGAGGCTGCCACTTCGGGAATCTCGTAGGCCTCCGCGTGTATTTTGTGGTCTTCGAGGCGCTCCGTGCGAATCGGCTCGAATGTCCCCAAACCCACCTCGAGAGTGATCTCGGCGATTTCAATCCCCCGCCCGCGGAGCCGCTCGAGAATTCCGGAAGTGAAATGCAGTCCGGCGGTGGGCGCAGCGACTGCGCTTCCCTGCCGCGCAAAGATTGTCTGGTAGCGCTCGCGGTCGAGCGGCTCATCGGCTCGCTTGATGTAAGGCGGCAGAGGAATGTGCCCGAGACGGCCGAGCGTCTCATGAAAGCCGTTCTTCGATTTGAAACGCAGCACGCGGAGACCGTATTCACCTCGCGCCTCCACTTGGGCTTCGAGTTCACCTTCGCCGAAGATGATTCGTTCGCCCGTAGCTACTTTTCTTCCGGGCCGCACCAGCGTCTCCCACGTGTCCGCTCCGATTTGCCGAACCAAAAGCACTTCGATGGACGTCTGCAGGAATTCGCGGCGGGCCGGGTTGTGGCGGCCCAGCGTCTGCGCATGAATACCGGAGCGCCGGCCGAAAAGCCGGGCAGGCAAGACCCGGGCGTTGTTGACGACGATGAGCTCGTCGCCGTGCAGCAGCTCCGGCAACTCGCGAAACCAGCGGTCTTCCCAAGCGCCTGTCGAGCGGTCGAGCAGCAGCATTCGCGAAGCATCGCGTTCTGCGAGCGGCCGCTGCGCGATGCGTTCGGCCGGCAAATCGTAATCGAACTCGCCTACGTTCATACGCGGCTACGGTTTTCCGGCGCGCTCGGCGATGGCAGCGACTTCCTTCATCTCATCGTGAATGAGACCGTTTGACGCGAGCAGATGGGGGCCACCCAGGTGATACGGCCCGCCGCCGAGATCAGTCACGATTCCACCGGCTTCGCGGACGAGCAGCACGCCGGCAGCCGTGTCCCACGAATTCAGGCTGAACTCCCAAAAAGCGTCGAAACGCCCGCACGCGACCGAGCAGAGATCGAGCGCAGCCGAGCCGTCGCGGCGGACACCATGGGAGCGCAGCGTGAACTCCCAATAGTAGTTCATGTTGGCGCTCCGCTTTCGCTGGTGGGTCGGAAAGCCCGTGGCGACGAGACTGTTGGCCAGTTTATCGACGAGTGAAACACGAATGCGCTGTTCGTTGAGGTACGCGCCCTCGCCGCGCGCGGCCGTAAAAAGCTCTCCACTCACGGGGTTAAACACGGCGCCCGCGATCGGCTCGTTGTCCTCGCTGAGGCCGATCGACACCGCGAAGCAAGGATAACCGTGCGCAAAGTTGGTCGTGCCGTCGAGGGGATCCACGTGCCAGCAGTACTTTGCACCCGCCGCCACTGCGCCGCCGCCCTCTTCGGCGACAATCGCGTGGCCAGGAAAACGTTCTTTTAGCCGCGCCACGATCATGGCTTCGGAGCGGCGATCTGATTCGGTGACGATGTCGACTTCACCTTTATACGAAATCTGCTTGGGGCGTTCGAACTCGCGGCGCAGGACGGCACCCGCCTGTTGGGCCGTTTCGATGGCGAATTTGAGGAACTCGTTCATCGCGGTGCGGCGGACGTGAAATACTCTTTCCGATAGCGCACGACGTAGTCGCCCTTCACGGTGAGTTGCACGTGGCGGTTGCTCGAGGGCGGCGGCGTGGGCTGAGGATAATAGCCCAGCAAGTACTGCGTGCGCAGTTCGCGATTGATCCGGTCGAACATCTCGTCGATTTGACTCATTTCGTCGAGAATGAACATCGCGCCGCCGGTGCTGTCCGTAATTGTAATCAAGGCATGTTCTCCGGCGGTGTTGCGGCCGCTTTCGTTTTTCACGGGGCGGATGACAATCGAATAGAGCAGCGCGCCGGACAAAACGGCTGCGTGCCGCGCGTCGTCGAATTTCAAAACGCTCGTCGTCTCGCCTGCATCCGTGACGAGCACGATTGCGCGCCTCCGCCCCTCCGGGCGCCGCCTAAGCGCATTCGAGCCGAGAACGACCGCGTCGTAGATCGACGTTCCCGCGCCCGGCGCAATGCGGCGCACAGCCGCCTCCAATTTCGCCACATCGTCGGAAAAATCGGAAAGCTGCGTCACCGACTCCGAAAACTCGAAAACGCCGAGCGTGTCTCCCGGACGCACGACCTGCCGGATGAAATGCGCGGCCGCTTCCGTCTCAAACCTGAGGTCTTTGAACGCGCTCATGCTCGAATCGACCATGAGCGCGAGATCGAGCGGGCGGTTGGTCTCGGCTTCGAAGCGCTCGATCTTCTGCGGCACGCCTTCTTCGGAAATTGCGAAAGCGTCCTGGGTGAGATCGGGAACCGGCCGGCCGTTGGCGTCCGTGACGCTCGCCGGAATCGTGACGAGATCCGTCTGCACCCGGATTTCGCCGCCGCGCCTTTGCTGTCGAGCGGCCAGGGGGATCGACAGAGCAGTGATGCCCGCAAAGGCGCAAAAGAGGAAGGCATCCATTGCTGGCCGAGATCGCTTCATCTACGAAGTAGATTCATCCGGGCGGGAAATGGCTTCCTGCGAGGGTACTTCGCCTTCGGCCCACACGGCGCCGCCGGCGAAGTATTCCTTCTTCCAGATGGGCACGGCGCGCTTGAGGGTGTCGATGGCGTAACGGCACGCGTCAAACGCGGCGCGGCGGTGCGGCGAGCTGACGGCAATCAGCACGCTTGTCTCGCCGATCTGGAGCCGGCCCAGCCGGTGAACGATGGCGAGCCGGTGCACCGGATATTTCGCGCGAATATCGGCGCCGATGTCGCGCATCTTGGCAAAGGCCATCGGTTCGTAGGCTTCGTAGTCGAGATAAAGCGTCTGCCGACCCTTGAAGTTGTTGCGCACAAAACCGTCGAAAACCACCACAGCTCCGTCCTCCGGCGCCTTCAGGCTTTCGACGATCTCGAGCGGCTGGATCGGCTCACGCACGAGGCGGAAGATGTCTTCCGCAACGGCCGCCTGCTGGCCGCCGCTGACGGGCGGCAGAAAAGCCACTTCGTCGCCGCTCGAGAGCGGCGCGCGCCACGATGCGTACTCCTGATTCACGGATGCGGCAATAGACGCGCGGAAACCGGTGAGCTTCGGGAAACGCCGCCCATAGCGCTCGAAAAGGTCTTCGACGCGCGCGCCGTCCGAGAGCTCCGCGTCCTCTTGTGCGACGCCGGTGATCTCTTTGAGCTGGCCGAAGAACAGAACGCGAACACGCATGCAGTCATTCTATCGCGCTGCCGCGCTAACGAGAAGCGCACTCGGCTCGAACAGGTTCTGTTTGCCTCGGCGATTCGTTCGGGGTAGAATGCCGGGCGTTCGTCGTTCGTTGGCTTTCCACTCGCTCCGGGCGCCCGCAAGCGTTCGGATCAGAGGGGCGGTCTGAACGCCATGAAGGTTCCCATCCTAATCCTCGCGTAAGTCAGCACCGCAAGTCGTTCGCAGTTTCGCGTCCTGAATGGTTCCTTTTGTTTAGCAGCGTCAGCGTTGCGCCCACGTTCCCCGCAGCCCGACGCAGAAAGCTATGAATAGCCATGAACCTGGCCGTTGCAGAGACATCACGACCGAGCTTGTGGAGTTCGATCCGCGAGGCGCTTCGCGGGTCGCACCAGGACTTCACCACAGGAAGCCTGAACCGGGCCATCCTGCTGCTGGCCATTCCCATGGTGCTGGAAATGGTGCTCGAGTCGCTGTTTGCCGTCGTGGACGTTTTCTGGGTGGCGCACGTCGGAGCGAACGCCGTGGCCACCGTCGGTCTGACGGAGTCGCTGCTTACCTTGGTTTTTGCCATCGGCATGGGTCTGAGCCTTTCGACGACCGCCATGGTGGCGCGGCGCATCGGCGAAAAGAACCCGGAGGAAGCCGCAGTCGCGGGCGTGCAAGCCATCTTCCTAGGGCTCGCGGTCTCCGTACTGATCGGCGTGCCGTGCTTCATTTTCGCGCCAAAGCTGTTGCAGCTGATGGGCGCCTCGCCCGAAATCATTGCGACGGGCGGTTGGTATGCCCGGATCGCGCTGGGCGGCGGCAGCGGCGCCATTGTTCTGCTGTTTCTCAACAACGCGATCTTCCGGGGAGCAGGTGACGCCGCGATCGCCATGCGGCTTCTGTGGGTCTCGAACATCATCAATCTGACGCTGGACCCCTGCCTGATTTTCGGTTTGGGACCGTTTCCGCGTCTCGGCGTCACAGGCGCGGCTCTTGCAACGTTCACCGGCCGGAGCATCGGCGTGGCCTATCAATTCTATCGGCTGATGCGCGGCTCGGAACGCATCCGCGTGCTCCGCGAGCAAGTCCGGCTCAACGTTGAAGTGCTGCTGCGGCTGATCCGCTTGTCGTGGACCGGCATCCTGCAGTTCTGCATTTCGCAGACGAGCTTCATCGGCCTCGTGCGCATCGTGAGCATGTTCGGCGGCGCGGCCCTGGCGGGGTACACGATCGCGATTCGTATCGTGATATTTGTGATCTTGCCTTCTTGGGGACTGAGCAACGCGGCAGCCACGCTCGTCGGCCAGAACCTGGGCGCCGGGCAACCGGGCCGCGCCGAAGCTTCCGTTTGGCGCACGGGCCTCTACAACATGCTGTTTCTCGGCAGCGTTGGCGTGGTGCTCGTTGTGTTTGCCGGGCCGATCGTACGTCTGTTTACCGACGATCCAACGGTCGTCTCGCTCGGAGCGTCCTGCCTCCGCATCGTGAGCTACGGCAATGTCGGCTACGCATACGGCATGGTGATGCTACAGGCGTTCAATGGCGCGGGAGACACCGTCACACCCACAATCGTCAACTTCTTCGGCTTTTGGGTGCTCGAAATTCCGTTGGCTTATTGGCTGGCGATTCCCCGGGGACTGCATGCCAATGGCGTGTATCTTTCAATCGTGATCGCCGAGGGAGCAATGGCGGGGGTGAGCATCCTCCTGTTCAAGCGCGGGCGCTGGAAGCTCCGTCAGATTTGATGCGGAGCCGTTGTCAGTGACCGGCGGGCGCCGAGTTCGCCGCTTCGCGCGCCAGACGGGCTATATCATCCAGGCGCGATGAAGCTCGCAGCAGCGCTGCCGCGAGCGATTCGGCCTCGTGGTGCAGCGCGGCCGAATCCTTCCGGTCAAGCGCTTCGGTTTCGCCGGGCAGCATTTCCGCAGCGTAGCCCGCATAGCTTCCGGGAGCATAGATCACATGCTTGAACCAGGGGCGCCCGGCGAGTCCCCCCGGCGCGAGAAAAGCCTGCTCGACACCTGCGAGCGCATGATTGATCTGCCCGGCTTTGGCGGAATCAAGAGGCGCGCCCGAAATGGCGCGGAGCGCCTGCGAGGCGCGCGCGGCAGAAGCCGAGAGGTGCGCTGCGGCGTCCAAGACTGGCTCCATACTGTCTTCGTCCGTTTGGCTGATGGCGCTGGCACGCGTGAAAACATCCGTTGCGGTGTGCTCGATCTTCGAGGCGTAGGCCGGATAGTCAAACGGCAAGATGTCCGCCTCGTCGAGCCGCAGCGCGACCGTGCCGAGAATCTGCGCGAGTGCAACGTGATAGCCGAACGTGGGATCGCCAAAATGTTTCATCCAGTAAAAGTCGTCATAGAGAGAGTGATATACGCCGTAGTCGCCGCCGAATCCCATGTCGATCGAGGGAATCCCGGCGTAATCGAAGAATGGACAGAAATCCGATCCTGCGCCGAGATCCTCGACCGGAGCGTCGTTTGATGCTTCCGCCTGTGGCGCTTGCCGCCCCGTTCCCGAAATCTGTTCCTTTTCCCTGGCCCTCGCAACCTGTTCGCGCCAGGCATCGTAGACGCTGCCGCCCGTCTCCGGATCTCGCACCTCGCGTGCCACTTCGCGCAGCAGCTCCTTGAGCGACGGCGGGGCTGACGCGGCAAAGTCCGGGCCCGCTACGCCTACGTCGGTGTTGATGTAGGCAAACGCCTTCGCTTGCAGCTCGGCGCGGTTCGCCTCGACCCACTCGGTCGAGCCAAGAAGCCCGGGCTCTTCGCCGTCCCAGTGGCAAATCATGATCGTGCGCCGCGGCTTCCACCCGGATCTTACCAACTCGCCCAGCGCGCGCCCGGTCTCAAGCATCGCGACCGTTCCGCTGCCCGGATCGGCGGCGCCGAAAACCCACGCGTCGTGATGATTGCCCAATACGACCCGCTCGTCGTCCGATGTGCCGTGCAGCGTAGCGATCACGTCGTACAGCGGCCGCTGCGCGTAGTCCATCACGAGCTTCATGTGAACCTCGGCATCGCCCGGTCCGACGTGATAGGTAAACGGCAGCCCTCCCTGCCACCCGTGCGGAACGTGCTTGCCTCCCAGACTCTCGAGAATCAGGGAGGCGTCCTGGGCATTGATCGGCATCGTCGGAATGCGCGGCAGATCGGCGGCGTCAGCCGGGGCAATGCGCTTGGCACCCGGTATCGCAGCAACTCCCGGCGTCAGAGGGTCTCCCGGGTACAATTGCGTATAGACGATCGATCCCCGCTGGATGCCGCTCATCGGCCTCCAGGGTCCGCGCGGATATACATCGCCCGCGACGTAGCCATCTTGTTCCGGATCGGAATACAGGATCAGGCCGGCGGCTTTGTGCTCCTCCGCCAGCTTTGCCTTGATGCCGCGATAACCCCGGCCGTAACGCGCGAGAACGACCTTGCCGTCGACGCTCACGCCGAGCGCCGCAAGCTCGCGGTAGTCGTCCGGTGTGCCATAGTTCACGTAAACAACCTGCGCGGTCACTTCGCCCGAAGGGGAATAGGCGTTGAATCCGGTGACGGCGCGCTCGTCGTAGGTGGCCTTGTCGCCGTCGAAAGGCTGTTCGGGTGAGGCCAGAGGCTTATGTGCGGGTTTCGTCAGCTCGAGTTTCACCTCACGAGGCTGTGGCAGCCAGACGTTGTAGCTGACGATCTCGACGTCGAAGCCAAAGCTCCGGTATTGGTCGCGCAGCCATTCCGCCACACGACGGCTCGCCTCGGTCCCGGCCATGTGGGGTTCGCTCGTGAGATGCCGCGAGTTATTCTCGGCATGAGTGGCGTCGGGGATGCTCCGAAATTTTTCCTCGAGCTGCCTCTCCATCTCGGCGCGCGCGGGCACAAATCCGGGAATTCCCCCGATCGCTTGCGCGCCGCCGGGAATCACAATCGGAAATAGAAAAAAGCCCGCGACCAGAATGGCAGCCGCGCAGCGTCTCAATGCACAGCTCATCCGCACCCCACCAAAGGAGCGGCTGATTCTACCGCATCGCAGTGTGTGGCGTCTGGGCTGGGCCCGTTTGTTGACGCAAAATTCAACAAGGTCATTAGGATCGGCGGCGCTGAAATTCCCGCGCGGCCTATTGCGCGCTTGACGCAATGAACTGCGGGCCGTAGCTTAGACTCTTCCGCGTCGGGGGGCGCGTGCGGACGACACCATGAGAATCCTAATATCAGGCGCGTCCGGCCTTGTCGGCGGGGCGCTCGCGAGCGTTCTGCGCGCGGAAGGCCACACGGTCACGCGTCTCGTCCGTCCCGGAAGCGTGGCTTCTCCCGGCGATGTGTCCTGGGACCCGATGGCCGCAACCGTAGACGTTTCCGCGATGGACGGCACCGACGCCGTCGTGCATCTCGGTGGAGCCAACATCGCAGCGCGCCGCTGGACGCCTAAACGGAAGGCACTCCTCCGAAGCAGCCGCATCGACACCACGCGGGTCCTGGTGGATGCGCTCGCGAACTTGCGGCGAAAGCCGTCCGTGTTCGTGTGCGCCTCTGCAACCGGCTACTACGGAAACCGCGGCGACCAAATCCTGACCGAATCGAGCGGACCGGGCACGGATTTTCTCGCGCTTCTTGCGCGAGACTGGGAGGCGGAGGCCGCGCGCGCCGAACTGAGCGCGATCCGCACCGTGATCCTCCGCTTCGGCATAATTCTTTCAGGCAAGGGCGGTGCTCTCCCGAAGATGCTGATGCCCTTCCGATTTGGCTTGGGCGGCCGCCTCGGGACTGGCAATCAATGGATGTCGTGGATTGCGCTCGAAGACTCCATCGATATCATCCGCTCCGCCATCGCGAACGCGCGGCTCCGCGGCCCGTTGAACGTCGTGGCGCCGAATCCGGTGCGGAACGCCGAATTCACGCGAATCGTGGCGGCCGTTCTGCACCGGCCTGCGGTCTTCCCGGTACCTGCATTTGCCCTGCGGATCGCGGTCGGCGAAATGACCGACGCGCTGCTCGCGAGCCAGCGCGCACTTCCCGAGCGGCTTATTGAGGCGGACTATCACTTCCGCTTCGACAATCTCGAAACCACGCTGCGAGCGGCGCTGGCCAAGGCCTAGCCCGCCTTTCCTGACGGGCACCCCCGTCCCAATCCGGACAGTCACCGTTCCATTGTGGAGCACATTCGCCCTCCCGCCCCGTGACGCCCGCCGCCCCTACGCATAAAACAGAAGCGGCTCCCGGAAAGGGCGGGAGCCGCTCTGGGGTGTTGCGGGTATCGATCAATTAGCGTCGCTGGTCGGCATGATCTCCTCCGAGAAGCCGACCGTGTTGATCGTTCGCAAATTCGGCGTCAGCGGCGGCAGCCATTGCGTCCCGTTCGTGAAGTTTGAGTCGAAGCTGTATTGGCGGCTGGGCGGATCGTAGACGGTATTGCTATCGCCTTTATATGGTTCGATCGCCTGCCGAGTATAGTAGAAGCTTACCAGTGAGCCTAGGTAGTATATGTTCTGTTGGCCCGTCGCCACTCCAGCCGGCATGCCGCTACCGGAGGCAGGACTCATGTTCTCAAGGAATCTCAAGAAATTGTGAAGTCCGCCATCCGTACCATAGTCTTCCGGCTGGCCGCTCGGCTGAGGGAACGGTATTCCCTTCCCGCCGATAATCGCAACTCGATACGCGGTCTGTACCCCGGGCCGACCGTTGGCATCGTACGGGTAAATAAATGAATTGATGTCGTTCCAATTGTCAGAAAGTAAAGTGACTGCGTCGGCCGCAACCGAGGCAGCCACGCTGGTGCCGCTCCACGATCCGTTGTTCGGCGCGTTGTAATCGCCCTGAATGTAGACTGGATTTTCGGCCGCGATCGTCAAACCGCAAGGCGGGTTCGGACTTGCTCCATAACAGGATGTGCCAAGGTTGAGCGAACCGCCGTTCACGACTTTTAGAGCCTGGCGGAAATACACTGGCGGATTCTCGCGTGCATCCTGCCTGTTCACGTAGACGGCGCCGGGCCAGTTCATCCCAGTTGATGTACAAAACGTCGGGTTTGGTTCGAGCACTTGGTTTGAACCGCTCGCGACCGATGTCAGCAGAGTGCCGCCAGGAGCCAGCAGATTCGGGATGGTGTTCACCTTGTTTCCGTAAGTTCTTAGGTTGCCATCGCCTTCGAAATCCTCCCCCTGGTCCATAATGCCATTCGGGCATGCATTATTCGCATCGTTCAAGTTGATGATATCGTTGTAGCCGAAGGACCCTGTCCGAGCGTTAATGCCCGACGTCGTATCGATCTGGTTGCCGCGCCGGTCGGAAAAGTACACGCTGAAGCCTGTGGTGTTGTTAAGCTTCAAGCCGGATTGGTTGTTCTTGAACCATGCCGAAAGATTTGTTGCATCCAGCTCGATGTAATCCATCACGCCTTGTGCTGTCAGCAGCGGCCTGCCGGAACTATCCATGGGATATTCAACGGTGCGCGTTACGGCCTGTTGCGCGTCAAACAGGACATTTGGCCAATAGTCGGTATTTGCGAAGCCGCTTGTTCCGCCGCAACCGCCGCTTGATGCCGTCGACGGATTATCGCGAACCCGCTCAATGCGGATAATGGCGCCGCCATCAGGATCGCTGCAGCTCGACGGCCCTTTAATCACGTATTGGTACGTATTGGTTGCACCAGAGGGGTTAGCGTACGGATTCGGCAAAGTTGGAACCTGATTGGACGGAACGCCTGACGTCTGGGGGTAGGTGTTCCGACCGCGGTAACCCAGGCCCAGGATTGTGCTGGTGTAGTCGTGGAACTTTCCGCTAGTGTCCTGGTATTCGATTTTGATGCACCCACTGATCGTCGCGTTTTGCGGGGAAGCTTTTGCTATCCAGTATCCATCGGATGACGTATAGCTTGTCGAACTAGAAGCGTACGATTTCGCTATGTTTGCAAGAGTCGTCAGATCCGTCGGGTTTGTGCTGGTATCAATTCCGTCCAGGCTCATCATATCCGAGCCTGCGCAGCCGCTGCTCGGAGCCCCCGGAGTCTTGTAGTCGTCCAACAGAATCCGAAGCGTGACCTGGGAGAAATATTGCTGGCTGAATTCGGCTGGGTTGCTGGCAAGCTCACCCGGAACAGGCCGCCGGATCAGCGAGATTGGCTGTGTGATCCCGCCCAGAGCTGTGGACGTCAGGCTGAGAGACGCCACACCGTTCACCAGCTCGCCACTCGCGCCGCCATAGCCCGCCATGATGGTGCCCCACGCCGGATTCAGGGTGGTGCTCACGTTTCCATAGACGCTGCTGCCCAGGACGCTGCTCTGATTCAAGGCCAGCGGCAACCACGGCGAGTTGTTGTAATTGGGTGATGTGGCTGCGGTCGACGTACCCTCCGTCGTTGAAATCGACACAATCCCGGAGTAATCATTTCCAGCCGCAATTGTAGCGCCGCTTCCGGGCCAGCCATTTTCAAGGTTGGTCCGGATCACCTGGCCGACTACCGTCACCTTGTCGTTAATCAGCAATGGGCCCGAATTCGGCGAGAGCCACAGGTTGCCGTTGGTGTGAACTCGCCCGCCGAAATTGAACTGGGGTCCGTTGAAGAACGCCAGGTCCGAATCGGAATAAATGCCGAACTGAAACACCGGAATCGACACAAGCTGAACCTGCCTGTGCAGCTTCACTTCGGAGCCGTTGGCTGCCTGCGCAGCAACCGACAGCGTCAGCGTAGTGATCAGCCCGTTCATGCCTGCGTACGGGCTGGGCGACACGACCGTGGAATTCGTGGATGTGGGAGTGCAGGGAGACGCCAACGGCGAGCCGCACTCGACCAGGTACGTCGAATTACCCAGGGCATTCTGGTACGTGATGCCCGTCAAGACCGGATAATTCGAAGTGATCGTCGCAAGGTTTGCGGCGGAGACAGAACCCTGCGTTGCAAATTGGTTTCCCAGGTCGGCCGTCAGCTTTTCCATGCCGGCTTCCGCGCCGTAGAATGCCGCTTCCCGGTTTCCGTTGTTCCCCCCAAGGCGCCCGTCGGTCATCACCATCCAGGACATTCCCACCACCATGGCGGAAATGAGGATCAGGACCAACATCACGGTGATGAGGGCAACTCCGCTTTGCATTCTGGTTCTCACAGCGTCTCTCCTTTGGAAACCGTCACGTTCCGGCTCAGCCTCAAGGCCCCGGGGTGGCCGTGGTTTTCGTCGTGAACTGGTTCACGAACGCCAGGTTTCGGATGCTCGTCTGTGTGCTGAGGCTGTTATGAAAGTAATCCGAGCCGGGTGCGGCTACGAACGGGTACTCCGATCGTGCTTCCAACGTCACATTGACCGCGCGAATCTGCACCGGTGAGTCCGCACCCGCGGGCGGCCCGGCCCATGATGCCGGAGTGGGCGCGTCACCCGGTCCGTTTGTGTACGTCCCGGTCGGAGCCCCCGAGTTGACAAGATCGTAGCTAAAACTCAGGTTTTCGACGCAGTCCGCGATGGGTGTCGGGGGATTGGCGGGAGCGGCGGATGGATAGCCGGGATAATTCACCTGGCGTACCAGTTGGGGCTGCGAGGGATTCGTCGTCGAATCGATATAGTAAGTCACCATCCAGACGCGCGTAATCGTTGTCGTTGTCGTAGACGCCTTGATTGCCGCGACCGTCCCGTTCGGATACGTCGCTGCGCTCAACCCATTCAATCCGGCAGGATCGCCGGCGGCAAAATTGATCGTTTGGCCGGATACGCTCGTAACGTACTCGAGCGCCGTGCCATTCACATTCGTAAACAGGATCAGATTGCCGGGCGCGATTGGCGTGGGCCCGCCCGGCATCGTGAAGCAACTCGCGGCCAGCGTCACCGAAGTGCCGCTCGCATTGATCGTACCGCCGCAGACGGGAGCCGCCGATGCGACCGGGTGACTGTTCAGATAGTTTCCGCTCGCATCGATCAGGGTATTGTCGGCATAGACCACGTTGATGATGTCGGTCGCCAAACCGCCATCCAGAACAGCGTTGGTACTGGCACTGACGGTCTTTGCGTCCTGGCCAAGCCCATATCCGGGGCTGATGACGTACAACAGCGTGTTGGCGGTGGGAAACGTCGTCGCTGGAGTGATGATACCGGGACGATTGAGGTTCGAGGCGCCTGATGTGTTGGTAGGGATCAAGATTCCCCCCGGGGGCACTCCCTCTCCCGCCTGCATCAAATCTCGGACCAGGAAGTGCATTCCGGCGCGGAGGTTTTCCTGTGTATTCGCCGCCAGGGCCACTCCATTCGCGGCCTGCTGCGCCTTGATCAGGACGCCGACGGTCGCGGCAACCACGACCGTCAGGATCGCCATCGCTGTCATCAATTCGACGAGTGAGAATCCGTTTCCCCGTTTCATTCTGGCTCCTCGCGGCGTCAGTTGAACGCCGAAATCAGCGCGTTCAACGTATAGCTGCGTGTAAAGCGTCCGGCCGTGTAATTCACCGTGACGCTGATCGAGCGCAGGTTCGAATCGCCGTTGAAATTCGTAATGGTGACCGTGCGGGTGTAGTTCCCGAGCGGGTACTTTTCGTCATCCGCCGTGCCCAGCTTCCCATCCGGACCGGGATAAAGGATGTAGTCCAGGGGAGCCGAGTTGTCGTTGATCGAGTTAACCAGCCCGTCAGCGCCCGGTTGCCGAATCGGCTGCGGCGTCGAGTAGAAAATGCCCTGCGGATTGCCCACGCTGTTGTTCGAAATCTGGGCCCACGTGAGCGTGTTGTCGTATTTTGCCGTGAAAATGGCTTCGACGGCCTGCTGCGCCTTCTGCTGGGCGATGAAATCGGCCTGCGAACCCGCCATGTAAGCGAGTGAATCCGCGAGCATTGCTGCGAGTCCCAGGACTCCGATCGCCAGGATCGCCACCGCGATCATCGTCTCGAGCAGCGTGAAACCCGACTGTCGAACTGTTCGTTGCCGCATGGTCGCCCGTCTCCTTCAGAAGCTAAACCAGGCCGTGGCCGACGTGGACCCGGCTCCAGTGGACCTCCAGCCGCGGACTCGCCCGGTGGAGCCCAAGACTGTCACCGCCCGAGCCGAGGACTTATTGCCCGTCACGCCCAGGAAGATTGTTCCGTCGATCGGGTTGTTTGTCACGCTGTCGATCAGCTCACCGTCGCTCTGGAAGAGCATGTTTCCCGTAGGAGCCGTACTTGTGCCTTCGATCTTGAACGCGATGGCCGCACCATTTCCGAATCCGTCCGGCGTGTCCGGCATGCCCGAGACCACCGTGTACTGCATCGGCGATGGAACATAAACGGTGCTCAAGACCGGATTTGTGGTTCCTCCACCGGCCGTCAGAGTGTTCCACTGCGTAATCACGATTTGTGGCTGGCTGGATACGGTCGAGAATGCGATCTGCACGTAGCGGCGATTGGTGATCGAGTACTCACGCGCCTGCCGCAATTGGTCCAGCACGATGCGCATGGCGTTGTCGGAGCGCGCGGACTGTAGGCTCGGATTGATTTGGATCAGCGCGATCGCTGCGATGGTGCAGATGATGATGCAGACCATCACCAGCTCGATCATCGAAAACCCGCGCTCGTGATTGTGGCTCCTGCGCGCAGTCGTGGATTTCGGCTTCGGTTCGTGATTTTTCACGGTCACACCCTCGAGCAGCCCGAAACCGCCGGGGCTGGCTCTTCCGTCTGCAGCTATTTCTGCATGTAGCACGCCATCCTTGGATGACCCTAAGGCACTAAAGGAAGGCTACTTAGACGCCGTGACGCAAATTGGCCACTGGCGATCTCGAATCCGCGGGGTGGAAATGTAACCGATCTGGATGTCGTCTACAGGGTTTCGTGCATCCCGGTCAGGTGCGGGTCTTCGGGGGAAGCAGCATCTGGGATCGAAACTCAGGCGAGAGGCGCGCTTGTGTTTGGTGCGCCGTGGGCACTAGACTATCTGCGTTCGGATCCCGTCTCTCCTTGGAGTCCTATTCCTGTTGCCATGGCGCCATCTCGAACTAAAGAGAATCGACGGAGCCCGCGTATTGAAGTGTCCAAGGGGATTTGGGTGTCCTGGCAGACCAACGGGCCGCGCAATGTTTCGCGGGTGAGTGACCTGAGCGCCGGTGGAGTTTTCGTCTCCACGCCCACGCCAGCCCCTGTCGGCGCCGCCGTAAAGCTGCTGTTCGCCCTGCCCGAGGGCGAAGTGCGCATTCAGGGAGTCGTGCGCTACGCGGACCCAAAGCGAGGAATGGGGGTCGAATTCACGCGCATGGGTGCCGGAGACCGCGCGCGCTTGCAAGAGCTGCTCCGGCGTCTGAACGCCTGAGCCCGCCGGCTATTTCAGCGTCTTACCCAGGAACGTGACGGTGCGCGTCCACGCGTCCGCAGCGGCTTCCGGACGATATGCGGTCGCGTTCGTCGAATTCTCGAACCCATGCCCCGCCCCGTCGTAAATCTTGACGTCGATCCTCCGGTTGAGCCCCTTCATCGACTTCTCAAATGCGTGGACGTCGTCTGGCGTGATGCCGCGGTCCTCGGCGCCAAAATTTCCAAGCACAGGCGCAAAGATCTGCTGGATGTCGTTCGGATCGGTGGGCAGCGCGCCATAGTTCACAACGCAGGCCGCGAGACGCCGCTCGTGGATCGCGAGCTGCAGTGAATATCCGCCGCCCATGCACCACCCGATCGAGCCGATGCGGTCGCGATCCACATCCTTCCGCGTGGTCAGGTAAGCGAAGGCCGCCTTCAGGTCGCTGACCGCGCGGTCCTGCGGCAAGCCGCGCATCAACTCGTGCGCTTCTTCCGGATCGGACGTCACCTTCCCGCGATACAGGTCGACCGCGAGCGCGATGTAACCCTGCTCCGCGAGCTTCGTCGTCTCTTCCTTCACCCAGTCCGTCAGCCCCCACCACTCATGGATGACGACAACCGCCGGGTAACGCCCTGCCTTCTGCGGCGTCGCAAGGAACCCGCCGACCGTTTCCGTGCCGTTCGGAATCTGGACCGTCTCCGTCTTGGGCGCGTCGCCCCGCACCACCAACAGCGCTGCGACCAAGCCGATCAGAAGAACTCCCGCCAATATTCTGAGTGCGTGCTTCATGATTTCTCCCTCGAATCTCGCCCCGGCCATTCTAATCCCTGCCACATCCTTCTGCCATCTCATCACCCTCGCACTGATGTCATCCCGCTTGTCCTGATTCGTCTCGCCGCTATGACGCGCGTTCCACCTGAACGGCGGTTCCGTACGCGATCACCTCAGTGACGCCCTGCATCACCTCGTTCGCGTCGTAGCGCACTCCAACCACGGCATTCGCTCCGCGCTCGACCGCGTGCTCCATCATCACGTCGAGTGCCTGTTCGCGCGTCTTCTCGCACATATCTTCGAAGAGCGTGATGTTCCCGCCTACAATCGTTTGCAGCGACGCCCCGAGCGTTCCGAAAATGCTGCGCGACCGCACCGTGATGCCGCGCACGAGCCCCAGGCTCTTTACCACGCGATATCCCGGCAGCTCAAACGTCGTCGTCACCATTTCTGGATTCACGCTCACGTTCATTCCCGCTTTCTCCTTTGCGCTTGGGCCTGCTATCGCGCCGTGGCTCGTTGCTCCTGAATCGGCGCCTTCTGCCTCAGCAGCTTGATGAATTCCCGCATCCACGCAGGATGGTCGGGCCACGCGCGCGCCGAGATCATCTGCCCGTCGATCACCGCCTCGGAGTTTACGAACTCCGCGCCTCCCGCCCGCACGTCGGGCTCGAGCGCCGGATACGCGGCCGTCCGTCTCCCTTTCAGTACGCCCGCGGCCAGCAGCGCCAAAGACGCGTGGCAGATTTGTGCTACCGGCTTATCCTGCTGGAAAAAGTGCTGGATGATTCGCTGGCAATCCGCGTTGTTCCGGATGTACTCGGGCGCCCGTCCGCCGGGAATCACGACCGCCGCGTATTCGGAGGGGTTCACATCCGCAAAAGCCAGATCGGCGTCCCAGCTATAGCCGGGTTTCTCCGTGTAAGTATCGTAGCCGGGCTCGAAATCATGCACCACGAAGTGCAGCTTCTTTTTCGTCGGCGCTGCAATCTTCACGTCATATCCTTCTTCCAGCAGCCGCTGATACGGATACATCACTTCGAGCGATTCGCCCGCATCCCCGGTCAAAATCAAAACTTTGGGCTTTGCCATGATCCACCTCCCGGATTCCGCTTCAGCCGCGAGAATATCACACCCGTCCCCGGTGGATAGAACAGCGTCGCGGGACTTTAGAATCTGTGTGGCAACGCCACCATTTCGGAACCGCGAGCGAGTCAAACGCGAGCACATGTAGCTCAGGCCCCGACCGTCGCACAAGCCGCAGCGACATGGACGAATTGAAACTCAGTCCAAAGATCGGCTGCTATATACTTTGGAACTCACAAACGACGGAGGAGCCGAATGCCCGACCTTGCCTCAACCGTTACTTCCACCCTCGCGGCGTATTACGAAGAGGTTCGAGAGAGAATCCACGAATTGCTCGCGCCCATCTCGACCGAGCAACTCTGGCGAAAGCCGTACCCCTATGGCAACAGCATCGGCCATCTGCTGCTGCACCTCACCGGCAACCTGAACCATTACATCGGCGCTCAAATCGCTGGAACCGGTTACGTCCGCAACCGGCCTCTTGAGTTCACCGATACCTCAAAGCGCGCGAAGGAACAGGTCCTCGCCGATTTCGACCGCGCCATCGACATGGTCGCCGCAACGATCCGGGAGCAATCCCCTGACGATCTGGTCGCACCCTACTCCGATCCTACCGAGCCTCACTCCCAAACCCGCTTCGGCGCCTTCATGCGCATGGCCGCCCACGCCTACCATCACACTGGCCAAATCATCTATCTCGCGAAGGAACTCACGAAACCCGCCTCCTAGCCGCACGTGTTGTCAGCAGGGTCGCTGTTTGCTGAGGTCGTCTTCTTACTGCCCCAGCCAGCCTCCTTGACGGCGCTCTCGGCACTTAATAGTATCAACGTGCGAAAATGAACCAGGATCAGCTCATCGGCCAATCGCTCCTGCACTATAAGATTCTCCGCAAGGTCGGCTCGGGCGGCATGGGTGTGGTCTATGAAGCCGAGGATTCGCAGCTTGGCCGCCACGTGGCCCTGAAGTTTCTCCCTCCCGAAATGGCCCAGGACAGCCAGTTGCTCGAGCGCTTTCAGCGCGAGGCGCGCGCCGCTTCGTCTCTGAATCATCCCAACATCTGCACCATCCACTCGATCGAGCAGCACGAACGCCGGCACTTCATTGTTATGGAGCTGCTCGAGGGGAAAACCCTGGCGCAGACGATGACCCGGCAGCCTATGGAAATGGAAAAGCTGCTGCCGCTGGCCATTCAGATCGCCGACGCGCTCGAATCGGCCCATGCCAAGGGGATCGTGCACCGGGACATCAAGCCGGCGAATCTTTTTCTAACCGAGCGCGGGCAGGTAAAGATTCTGGACTTCGGCCTGGCCAAGACGAGCCGCGTCGAGATCGCGCAGGGAGCTTCGGCCTCGCAGGGGGAGACCCTGGTTTTCAGCAATGAACTCACATCGCCGGGCGCGGCCGTCGGCACCGTGTCTTACATGTCGCCGGAGCAGGCGCGCGGGCAACTCGTGGACGCCCGCACGGACCTGTTTTCCACCGGGACCGTTCTTTACCAGATGGCTACTGGAACGCTTCCGTTTCCGGGCGACACCTCGGCGGTCATCTTCGACGCCATCCTGAACCGCGACCCCAAGCCCGCCGCGGACCTGAATCCCTCGCTGCCCGCCGATTTCGTGCGCATCCTGGAGAAGGCTCTCGAGAAAGACCGCAATCTACGCTGCCAGACGGCCACCGAACTGAAGACCGACCTCAGCCGACTGAAGCGCGATCTCGAAGTTGGCAAGCGGCGTGCGAAGGAGAAAACCGATTCTGACCCCGCCGTCCAGAAGCAGACGGGAAAATCCCTGGCCGTTCTGTATTTCGAAAATCTGAGCGGCGCCAAGGAAGACGAATACCTGCGCGACGGCATCACCGAGGACGTCATCACCGAGCTTTCCAAGATCCGGGGACTGAACACTTTTTCCCGCGCCACCGTTCTGGCCTTCCGCGACAGGCCGGTGACCCCCACGCAGATCGGCCAGCAGCTCGGCGCGGCCTATGTCCTCACCGGCACCTTGCGCCGCGCCGGCGCCCGCCTGCGCATCAATACTCAACTCGTGGACACGCGCACGGATTTCCCGCTCTGGTCGGAGCGCTTCGATCGCGAAATGAAGGACGTTTTCGAAATACAGGACGAAATGGCCCGCAAGATCGCCGAGGCCTTGCGCGTCACACTTTCCCCCCAGGAGCTCGAGGCACTGGCCATCAAGCCCACGGAAAACCTGCAAGCCTACGACCTCTACCTGCGCGGCAAAAGATACGCTCGGCGGCAGACCCGCCAGGACCTCGAGTTCGCCTTGCAGATGTTCGAAAACGCGGTGGCTATTGACGCCAGCTTCGCCTTAGCCTACGCGGCCTGCGCTAACGCCTGCGCTATGTTCTATTGCAACTACAGCCGCGATCAGGTTTGGGTCGAACGCGCGCGCGAAGCCTCCGGCAAGGCCGTGGCTCTGCGCTGGGACCTGCCCGAAGTGCAGGTGAGCCAAGCTTGGGTTCTCTATGCAGCCGAGTTGCACGACGAAGCTGTGCGCATGGTCAAAAAAGCCATCGAGCGGAAGCGTGATTGCGAAGGTGCCTATTACTTGCTCTGCCGAGCTCTCTTTGCCGCGGGACGCTATCAGGAGGTTGTCGACGTTACGGAAGCGGCCATCGAAGCAAGCGGTGAGGATTACAACGTTTATGTGCCCATCGGGAACTCTCTCGGCGCCATGGGCAAAACCGAAGCCAAGCGAAACATGACCCAGCGGAGGATGGCGGCGCTCGAAAACCACTTGAAACAGGTGCCCGAGGACGCGCGGGCGCGCGTCTTGCTCGCCGGTGACTACGCTGCTTTGGGACGCCCGGACGACGCCCTGCGCGAACTTAACCTGGCCGTTACCTTGCGCGCCAACGAAGCCTCGATTCTCTACAATGCGGCTTGTGCTTACTGCGATCTGAAAAGAAAGGGAGAGGCCCTGGATGCCTTGCGTAAAGCCTGGGAAGCGGGATTCAGAGACGCGGTATGGGCGCGCCGCGACCCGGATCTGAACCTGCTTCACGACGACCCGGAGTTTGACCGCCTGTACCCGGAAAAGCCAGCTTCACCTCCCGCATCCGCTTCCCACTAGCAGTCAGTTTCCGAGTGGTCGACAATCCGCTTGCACCGACCGAAGTTAAAAGTCCACACCAACAACCACTTGCGCTCTGCTCGACAACGTGCCAGCCTGAAATCTGCTTTGCGAAGTAAGGAAAGGAGAAAGAGAAAGGACGACAGATGAGACGCGACGGTGGGCTCAGCTTCGAAGGGGCGCTGCCCCATGCTCGTCACGAATTACTCGCCACTGCGTCCTTCTACCCGCAACTGGGTTCCGAGTAGAAATGGCTGGAAACCTGCTGAAAACAACCGATGGGTGTGCTCTTACCCGCAACCGGAATCGGCACCCTTTGGCGGCGTTGTAGCGTCCCGCTGGCGCCGCGAAACCGCTTCGCCGACCGCGTCTCGACGCGGTAGAATCCCACTCTCGAATCGCATGCCCGCAAAGGAGCCATCCCGATGAGCGCGATCTCTTCCGCAGCACCCTCCGCTTCAACCGTGGAAGCCATTAAGGAAAAAGCTCGCAGGCTGAGCATCCTCTCGATGATGTCCACCACCGCTGCGGGATCGGGCCATCCGACTTCCTGCATGTCGGCCGCCGAGCTGATGGCCGGAATCTTTTTTTACGCGATGAAAATCGATCCGAAAAATCCGAACTCTTCGGATTCCGATCGCTTCGTGTTGTCGAAGGGCCATGCGGCTCCGGTGCTCTATGCCGCGCTCGCGGAGGCGGGCGTCTTTCCCGCGTCGCGCGTGATGACGTTGCGGCAATTCTCGAGCGAGATCGAAGGCCATCCCACGCCGCGCATTCCCGGCGTCGACGCAGCCACGGGCTCCCTCGGCCAGGGACTTTCGGTCGGCGCGGGGCTTGCGATTGGCGCCCGTATGGACAAGAGTCCGACGCGTGTCTACGTCCTGCTCGGCGACGGTGAGATGGCCGAGGGCCAGATATGGGAAGCGGCGGAGTTCGCCGGCCACTACAAGCTCGACAATCTGACCGTGTTCGCCGACGTGAACGCACTCGGCCAGAGCGAGCCGACGATGTATCAGCACGACATGGAAATCTATCGGCGCAAATTCGAGTCGGAGGGTTTTGCAGCGGAAGTGATCGACGGCCACGACGTCGCGGCTGTTCTCGCGGCGCTCGACCGCGCCAAGGCCACCAGAGGCCGCCCGCAGGCGATTCTCGCGCGCACCGTCAAGGGCCACGGAGTCAGCTTTTGCGCGGGCAAGGAGCATTGGCACGGCAAGGCATTCTCAAAGGACGAACTCGCGACGGCGCTCCGGGAAGTTGGCGAGACCATCGCAGTTCCGCCCGATCCGGGAAAATCCTATGCAAGGACTTCCCTGCCTCAGCCACCGGACTTCCCCGCTCCCGCCGCGCCCGATTACGATCCCGCGAAGCCGGTCGCGACGCGCGAGGCTTATGGCTACGCGCTCAAGCGTCTCGGCGCCGTGAACCCGCACATCGTGGCCATTTCGGCCGACGTGAAAAATTCGACGTTTTCGGAAATCTTCGGCAAAGCCTTCCCGGATCACTTCTATCAAGGCTACATTGCGGAGCAGAACATGGTGAGCGCGGGCGTGGGGCTGGCCGCGCGCGGCAAGGTGCCTTTCCTCGATACGTTCGCCTGTTTCCTGTCGCGCGCCTACGACCAGGTGCGCATGGCCGCCATCAGCCGGAGCAACATCAACCTCTGCGGCTCGCACTGCGGCGTTTCAATCGGCGAAGATGGCCCGTCGCAAATGGCGCTCGAGGACATCGCGATGTTCCGCGCCGTGCACGGTTCGGCGGTTTTCTACCCGAGCGAAGCGGTTTCCACCGAGCGCTTGACCGAAACGATGGCCCGGCGCAGCGGAATCAACTACTTGCGGACCTCGCGTCCGAAAACTCCGATTCTCTATCCGAAGGATGAAAAATTCCCTGTTCCCGGCTTCAAGGTTGTACGGAAGAGCGCACAGGACCGCGTCACCGTCATCGGCGCGGGCATCACGCTCCACGAAGCGCTGAAAGCAGCGGATGAACTGAAGGCACAGGGCACCGCAGTCCGCGTGATTGATCTCTACTGCGTGAAGCCGATCGACGGCAAGGCTCTTGCCGCGGAAATCAGTGCGACCGGCGGAAAACTCATAACGGTGGAAGACCATTGGCCGGAAGGCGGCCTCGGCGAAGCGGTGCTTTCCGCGCTCGCGCAGGCGGGCGTCGCGCCGTCAAAATCGCGGCTCATCGCTGTGAACGGCATGCCTCACTCCGGAAAGCCGGAAGAGCTTGTTGACGCGTTCGGAATTTCCGCGCGCCACATCGCCGCGGCCGTCCGCGAGATCGTCTGAATTCCAAAGACTGGAAAAACGAGTGGCTGCTGAAAAAATGGTATTGGTGGGAGTTCTGCCCGAGGTGATTGCGATCGACGCGGGCGAGCAGGTGGTCTGGTTCTCAAACGCGGGAAACATCAAGGTCGAATTCGATCCGCAGCGCTGCCCGTTTGCTTCGAATGTTTTTCAGGCGCCGCCCGGCGTGCGCCTCTCGAGCGGCGCGGCGCGTCCCGGCCTCAATCCCGGCTCCTACAGATACCGCCTCTCTCTCAACGATGTGATCGTCGCCCACGGTGAAGTGCTCCTCCGCGGGAAATAGCTTGGCGGCGGCCACGCTTTCAAACTGCGGAAGCGCTGATCCTAGTCGCTGGCAAGGGCCGCGCGATCGCGAAGATGGGCGGGCCGCTCCTGGGCCACGGAATCCGCAAGAACGCGGCGGAGCGGAGCGAGCATCGATGCGGCAACGGGCCGCTCCCGCGGGACGCTCAAATCGGCGACTTTGCGCGGGAATTCGCGGCGGCGATCGAGCCATAGACCGAATTCCTGCAAGAGGTCGCCCGCGAGGTTCGGATCGTCGCTGTGCTCGACTCCCCAAAAGCAAAGCCGCTCCTCATTTTTCTGCAAAAGCTGGAGCGACTCCTCGAGCTTCTTCATCGCCGCGTTGAACGACGACGCGAGGAAGTAGACAGGAAGAGTCCACCTGCCCTGGCGACCTGCGGAAAAAACGGCCCGGACGCGGACGTTGTACTTGCCGTTCTGGTTCCGCTCGACGGCGCAGCGGTAGTCATTCGTGTTGGCTGTGGTCTTCGCGGACATGCTGCTCCTCAGTTTTGCACTCCCACCGATAGAACCAATTGCCCGATTGGATGCGCGCCGCAGGCCTCTACCGGCGGCAAGGATTTCCGGCCTGCTCGCCTTGAACCTCTTCATTGGCATGGTAGTGCTCCTCAGGAAAAGGGGGTCATCTGTTACGCCAAGACTGCTCAGGCTGGGTGGAGGCTCCCGCCTGCCGATCAAACCCCGCTGGCTCCGGGGCTGGCTCTGCGGAAGCCGTATTCTATCGAAGTGACGGGACGCGGGGCAAGCGCGTAATTAAGTAGCTTGTTTTCTGTGGCTTAGGTACTTGCTAGGTAGGGTGCGTGACTCGGTTCACGGCCTCGGAATTAATCGTGAGCTTCCCTTCCTTCTTCAGGCTATCCACGAGGGTGGTGCGGAAGGCTTCGAAAGCCGCGTTCTGTTTGGTCTGCAAGAGCTGCGCCTGGATCGCGTCCTTCTGCTTGGCGAGCTCGTCGGGATCGGGAGCCTCGTGCGAGTTGATGCGGTAGACGACCCAGTTCTCCCCAACCTGAGTGGCTGGGCTGACCTGCCCGGCCGACATATTGAACGCGGCTTCCAGCTGTTTGCCGGTGCCGACATCCGGGATGGAACCGGCGCGCGCGATCGGATCCGAGGTCTTTACAGTTAGACCAAGCGATTTCGCGGCTTGGTCGAGAGCTTCCCCGGCCTGTACGCGCTTGGCGAGCTCCTCCGCGCGGGCGCGGGCAAGATCGACAGATTTTTCCTGCTGGTAGTCCGTAAGAACACGGTCGTGCACCTCGGCGAGCGTGGCCTGATGCGCCGGGACAATATCCTTCACCGTAAGAATCACGAAACCGCTATCGATCTGGATCGGCTGGCTCAATTCGCCGGCACGCATCTCGAAGAGAGCGCGATGCAAATCCGGAGAGTTCCCGAGTTGGCCGACCGGGTCGGTGGCGGCAACGGGAGGAATCTCTCCCAGATCGAGGCTGAATTTCTTCGCCAGGTCGTCCAGAGGCTGGCGATCCGACTGTCGAACGGCGGTGGCCAGCTTGTCCGAAATATCGTTCGCTTCAGCGTTCACCTTTTGGTCAAGCACAGGCTGGAGGATGGAATCGCGAACTTCTTCGAAACTCCTCGTGTGGGCCGCTTCGCGATCAAGAACCTTTATGATGTGGAAGCCGTATTCGGTCTTGACGAGGTCCGAAATCGCGCCTTTCGGCAGGCTGAAAGCGGCCTGCTGAAATTCCGGCACGGTCTGTTTGTCGACGATCCAGCCCAGGTCACCGCCCTTCGGTTTCGTCGCGTCGTCTTCGGAGTATTTCTTCGCGAGTTCCTCGAAATTCGCACCATGCTTGGCCTGCTTCAGCACGGCCTCGGCCTTCTGACGAATTTCGGCAACTTCGGCATCGGTCTTGCCGACTGTCTTGAAGAGAATGTGCTCGACATGAACGCGGTTCTCGACCTTGTACTGGTCGATGTTCGCTGTGTAATAGGCGCGGAGGACGTCATCGCTTACCTGAGTGTTTGACCGGAGTTTCGCGAGATCGAGCAAGGCATAGCGGGCCGAGCGCTTCTCCGGTATCTGATAGCGCGCCGAGTTTTTCGCGAACCAAGCTGCGAGATCCGCATCGCTCGGATGGATCGAAGGAGCGAGGTCTGCGGGCTTGACCAGTACGTAGTCGATTTTGACTTTTTCGTTGCGCCACCGGAATTCACGTTCGATTTCGGCAGGGCTGACGGTGAGGCCGTCGGTGACCAACTGCCGGAACTTTTGCTGGAGCATCTGGTCCCGCACGGCACTCTCGAACTGCTCGACCGTCATGCCCATGCGGTTCTGGACTTCATCGACGTAGCGATCTTTCTGCCACACGCCACCGACCCAGGCCGCCGGTAGAATCTGTCTCAGCTGTTCCGTCTGTTCGTCCGGAGTGATTTGGATGCCCAGGCGGCCCGCTTCATATTCGAGCGCTTGCTGAAAAATCATTTGATCGAGAATCTGGCGGGCGTAAATGCCCCTCATCATGTCGGGGATGGCCTGGTTGCGGGTTACTTCATTGAATTCCCGTTGAAAGTCCGCGACGGTGATATCGTGTCCGCCGAGAGAGGCGACCGCATCCGGGCTCCCGCCGACCGTGCCGCTCATCAATCCAGGAATCAGCGTCACCACCATGCTGATGATGATCAATCCGAGGATCACTGCCATGGAGACCTTGATCCACCGGTTTCGATCGAGATCCCGCTGCTGAATGCTTTTCAACATAAAGTGACTTGCGTGCTCCCCAAAACCTTCGAATGCAACAATTATAGAAGACTCCCTGGCATATTCCCAAGGTGAATCAGGCGCAGTTGGTGCGCAGTGGCGGGCGGCAACTGAGTCAGTTGTGCTGTGGCGATTCGGAGAGTAGCTTGTGAATCTCGTCCGCCTGGCTGTATTTCGGGTTGATCTGGAGCGTGTCTTCGAACTGCGTCCTGGCCATGGCGTAGTTGTTTGCCTTCTGGTAGGCCATGCCGAGGTGATAGTGGTACGTGGGATTCTTCGGGTCCTGCTTGATGGCCTGCTGGAGCATGTCGATTGCGGCGTTGTAAACGCCCTGATGATAGTAAGCCCATCCGAGCGTGTCCGCGGAGGCCGGCACATCCGGCAGACCGCGACGCCCCGTTTGCGCGAGCGAAAGCGCGGTGTTGAGGTCGCCACCGTGCTCAAGCATCAGATATGCAAGATTGTTCGCCGCCGCGGGGTAATCCGGCTGGATTTGCAGCGCCTTCTGGTACAAATCCTCCGCCTTCTGCCATTCGCCACGGGTTTCCAGGAGAACTCCGAGAGCAACGTAAACATGGACCTCGCGCGGATTGGCTTGAATTGCGTTTTGATAGTTCGCGATCGCCTGATCGACCGATCCTCGTGCCACTTGCACGCGTGCGAGGAGGAGGAACGCGGCAACATTGTTTTTGTCGAGATCCACTGCCTTCTGAAAAGCTGCTTCCGCCTTGGCCGAATCCTGGTTGCGGAGCTCGACCTGTCCCAAGACGAAGTACAAACCACCGCTGTTTGGTGCGCGGGCGATTTGATCCTGCACAAGGCGCAACGCCTGGGCGGGCTGCTTTCGCACGAGGTTGATGTTGACGAGTCCCGCGAGCGCATCGGCTGCGGAAGGATTGAGGGCGAGCGCGCGGCCATAAAATTTTTCGGCTTCGCCAAACTGCTGCTGCGCCGCGCGCAAGTCCCCCATTCGCGTATAAGCTGCTGGATTCTGCGGAGCGAGTTCGATCGCCTTGTTCAAATCCTTTTCGGCCCCGGCTGTGTCTTTTCTCGCGAGAAGCGCGTTGGCGTGGTAGAGGTAACCCTCGCCTGACCGCGGTTCGATCCTTATCAACTCCTCGCTGCTATCGGCCAGCAAGGCAACGTTGCCTGAGCGCAAAGCGTAGGCGGCAAGCGCGCGCTCCGGCTCCGCCATACCCGGACGGAGACGCGCAGCCTGGAGCCAGTGGGCCTGAGCCTGGCCAAAATTCGAAGCTGCTGCGTAAGCCACGCCCAGGTGGTAGTGACCGAGGGCGTTATCCGGCGCCGATTTCACTGCTGCCTCCAGAACCGGAATGGCGTCGTTCGCCTTATTCTGGCGGGTCAGAATCTCTCCGCGAAGAACCTGCGCGTCGTAGTCGGCAGGAGCGCTCTTCAGAACGGCGTCGTTGATCTTCACCGCATCGTCCAGATGATTTTGGACAAGGAGAACTTCGGTATACGTGTTCGCGAGGAGAAGATCTTTCGGGTGCGCCGAATGAAGGGAAGCAAACTCCGCCGCGGCTTTATCCACTTCACCCTGGCTTAAGTAGAAATCGCCGAGCAACCGATAACCGGCTGGATTGTCCTTGAGCGACGTTGACGTTTTGGCGTCTCGCAGGACTTGCTCGGCCATGTCTTTCCGGCCTTCATTCAGATAAAGGCCGGCGAGCCTCGCGCGAAGTCCGGGATTGCCGGGGTCGAGCGCGATGGCCGCCTGGAATTGCTTCTCGGCTTCCTGCCCGCGCTTCTGAGCTGCGTAGAACTGGCCGAGGGCCACAGTTGCTGGGACGGACTTCGGATCAAGAGCCAAGGCTTTCTGAAAGTTTTGTTCCGCGGCAGCAGCGTCGTTGCTCTTTTCCTGGAGCAGCGCGAGATTCAGATAGGAAGTCGATCGGTTGACATCCATCTGGATGGCCTTCTGAGCCTCGTCGATGGCCTTCGCGATGTCTCCTTGTACGGCGTCCACCTCAGACAGGATGACTTCTGCTGGTGCGTTTTGCGGTTCGCTCTTCAGGACGGTTTCGGCGTGAGCGCGAGCGTCGGCGGCCTTCCCGCCGGCGAGCAATAGATTCGCAAGATCAAGCTGCGCCTTTAGGTTGTCGGGCGCAATCTCAACGGTTCGCGCCAGTTCCTGGTAGGCCCGCTGTAGAGCGCCGGCCTTCAGATAGCACTGGGCGAGTTCGTAATGCGCTTGGGCGAATTGCGAGTCGATCTGGATCGCATTCGCGAACTCGATCGTGGCCTCGCGATATTTGCCCTTCTCAAAATACGCCATCCCCTTGTCGAAGTATTTCTGCTTCACGACCTGGGGATCCCGCGAACAGCCCGCCAACGCGCTCGCGAGGACAGCAACGCCCAACCAAGAGCACCAGCGCTTGAACAGCCGCTTCTCGAGTCTCATTCTCGGTGTGCAAGTCATTTGGTCGGTTTCCGCCCCCGGCGCATCCGCGGCCACGCCATAACCAAGACTCCCTGGTCCTTATTATGATTATGCAGGATTAGGCGCCTGCAATTGGGTGCGCAATGTACAAGCATTTGCTCGGGACCTAGCAACCTAAAGTATCTCAAGTAAGTGGCTCCCAAGCTACGAACATCAAAGCCGGTTCCACCAGAGCAAGGAGCGGAAAAGAGTTTCTCCAAAGTGACAGATGTGGGCATAGTTTTTCCTCTTTCTTGCCATAATTTGGCACAGAATCCCCTAGGAAATCCCACCTCCCGACGCTATTGGTTCACCAATCCCATCATAAGTCCACTATTTCCAGAGAATTGTGGAATCGGCTGAGGACTTTCACAGGCCCCTGAGCTGGATGCCGGTTGGTTCGTATGTAACTAACTTGTAAGAATAGGCTTAGCAACACTCTCATAATGATCCAGCCCTACCAGGTCGTGGCCCCCGCATTGCACCAGCAGCCTAAGAAGCCAGACTCCTCGACGGGGGCAGAACAGGTTACGACTTATGGATTCCAGATTGGATGCCGATATCACTGAACACACCCAAACCCTCATCGACGCGACATCGGCCAAAGGCACACAGGGCTTCCTGAGCGGGTTGAGCCCGGCGATGTTAACGCTCGAAAGCGTGATCGGGGACATTGCACGGACGAACATACCCGTGCTGCTGGTTGGGGAAAGTGGCAGCGGGAAGCAGATGTTCGCGCACCAGATTCACCATCTGTCGCCGCACCGTGAAGAGGCGCTCGTGACGATCGCCTGCGCGGCGATGACGCCGGAAACGATTTCCGGCGAACTGGGACTGAACGGGAAGGGACGCACGGCAGAGACCGCTGCCGGAACAGTACTTTTCGACGAGATCAGCGAACTCGACGCCGCCTGCCAGCGTTACCTGCTGCACGCGCTTCCCGACGGCGAAGAAAAGCCGCGCGCCGGAATGCTGACGGCGCGGATCGTGTCGACAACGAGCCGAAATCTGGACGAGGAAATGCGCGCGGGACGATTCCGAAACGAGCTCTTTTACAGAATCAACGGCGTCTGCCTGCGATTGCCTCCGCTGCGCGAGCGCAAGAGGGACATTCCGCTCCTCGCAGATTTCTTCATGGCGAAGCACGCGGCGATTTTCGGGCGGCCGCGCCGCGCGCTGAGTTCGCGAACACTCCAAATCTTTGTGGCGCATAGCTGGCCAGGGAACGTTCGCCAACTCGAAAACGTCGTAAAGAACATCGTGGCTCTTGGCGAGGAAGATTTGCTGGTCGCCGAACTCTCGGCCGTTCCGCCCGAAAAACGGCCGGTTGCGTCCGGCACGCGGTCCGACTCCTTGAAAGTAGCGGCGAAGGCCGCATCACGCGAAGCCGAACGGGAACTGATTCTGCGGGCGCTCGAACGAACTCGATGGAATCGGAAACGCGCCGCGCAAGAACTCCAGATCAGCTACAAGTCGCTGCTATACAAACTGAAGCAGATTGGATTGCAGGATGCGGAAACAAACTAGCGAAACAGGTGGAAAGGCTATGGCGAAGCGATTGACTCTGTGGGCGACGCTGGCGCTGTTGCTGCTGGCGACGCCGATGCAAGCACAAGACGATGCGGCCAAGAAACAGACGCCGCAGGACGGTACGGCGGCAGCTTCCGCGACTCCCGATCCGAATTACGTCATTGGCCCGCAGGACGTGCTCGACATCAGCGTGTGGAAGGAAGCCGAACTGACGCGGTCAGTTCCGGTGCGGCCGGACGGCAAGATTTCCTTACCCCTGCTCAATGATGTCCAAGCGGCCGGACTAACGCCAACGGAACTGGCGGAGCAGCTAACGACGAACTTGAAGAAATTCGTGACCAACCCTCAGGTGACGGTGATTGTCACGCAAATCAACAGCCAGCGAGTGTACATCCTCGGCGAAGCAACGCGGCCGGGGGCTTATCCGCTGCTGCCCGGCATGACCGTGTTGCAGGCGCTTTCGAGCGCGGGTGGTTTCACACTGTTTGCCAAGTTGAAGAATATCTATGTGCTCCGCAAAGAAGGCGGAAAGCAAGAGAAATTCCCCTTCGACTATAAGGAAGTCGTCAAGGGAAAGAATACGGAGCAGAACATCGTACTGAAGGCGGGCGATCAAATCGTCGTGCCGTAGGAGAAGGGATGCGTATTTTGCGCCACAATTCGTGGACAGCCGGCCTGTTTGTTCTGGCGCTCATCACACTGATGGCGCTGGCAGCCAAGGCTCAAGACCAACCGACTCAGGGTCAGGAGAGTCAAGGCCAGCAGAACCAGAGCCAGCCGACTCAGGATCAGTCCGCCCAGCCGATTCCGGCCTATCGTTCACCCCTTGCCTCGGCGGCCGATAACGGCGATTCCGACGCGAACGCCGGTCCCCAGGCGCCGGACACGCGGGCGCTGGCGGGGGCGCAAAATCTCGGGTTGGGCGGCCCGGAGACCGTTCGCAGCTACTGGCAGCCTCACTTCGACATATTCGGAACCGCTGATTCGAATGCACAAGAAACAGCGAGCGGATCCGGCTGGGGCACATGGACCTCGTTTTCGGGAGGCGTGGACGTGCACCGGACCTCTGGCAACTCTGACATGACGCTCAGCTATACCGGTGGCGGAATGATCTCGAGTGGTACCGGGGCGAGCAACGGGATCGTGCAAGAACTCGGGTTCACGGACAAGTTCACGCTTCGTCGTTGGACAATTACGTTCCTGGATCAAACCAGCTACCTGCCGGAGTCAGGTTTCGGATTCGGCGGCCTGGGTGAAACCTCGCTTCCGGGACTTGGGACAGGCGGAGCCGGTTCGATTTTCACGCCGGGTCAAACCCTGCTGACGGGGCGGGAACAGAATCTGGCGAACGCGTTCGACACGGAGGCTGATGTATCCCTGACGCCGCGCACATCGCTCACGTTTGTCGGCGGGTACTCTCTGCTGCACAACTTCGACAGTGACCTGATCAATTATGGCGCAGCGACTGCACGGGTTGGCTACAACTACTTGTGGACCCGGAAAGACACGGTCGCAGTGTTCTACACATATAGCGCGTTGCGCTACAGCAATTTCAACCAGTCGATCGACGATCATACGATCCAGGCTTCCTATGGAAGGCGCGTCACTGGACGACTTGCTTTCCAGGTTGCAGCGGGCCCACAGATAGCCGTGTTTCGCATACCCATAGCGGTTGGTGGAAGCGGAACACCGGCTATGAACTCGACAGAACTCTTCTGGTCGTTGAACGCCGCTCTGCAATATCAGCTCCGGCGAATTGCACTGGGCCTGAGTTACAACCATGGGGTAAGCGCTGGCTCTGGCGTGCTGGCGGGCTCGGAGGCGGACACGGTGTCGGGTTCAGCAACGCGACAGATGTCGCGAACTTTTTCAAGCGGAATAACGGGCGGATATTCGCGGAACAAGGGACTGGTAGTGGGCACGACCACCCCCTCGAGTCAAACGTATGACTACTGGTTTGTGGGCGCGAATCTGAGCCATCCGGTGGGCCGGGCACTGGGCCTTACTTTCTCCTACCAGATGCAGTACCAAGATTCCAACGTTCCGTTTTGTATTGGGCCGACATGCGGGACCAGCGTGATACGGCATTTGATTTCAGTCGGAGTGGGCTGGCACGAGCGGCCCCTCCTGTTTTAGCGAGTACAAGCGGAACCAGCGAATGAAAGAGATCGTCAACAACGAAGAGAGGTCGGAATGACTCGGCGCGAATTAACTGTGGCGGATTACCTCGCGATGCTGCGGAGGCGATGGGTGTTGATTACCGTCCTGGCCCTGATAGGAGCGCCTCTGGCGTACGGCGTGTCGAGGCTCCTGCCGGCGCAGTATAAGTCGCAAACACTGGTCCTCGTCGAGCGGCCGACTGTGTCTCCCGACATTATTCCGGAGGTTGACACCACCAATATCAGCGAGCGGCTCGCAAGCATGAAGCAACAGATTCTAAGCCGGACACGTCTTGAGCCGATCATTCGGCAGTTTGGACTCTATTCGCAGGATGCCAACCAAACCTCGATGGATGCTCTCGTGGCGCGGCTACAAGGCGCCATCGACGTCACTCCCGTGGCCCCGATGGCGGAGACGCGGTCGACGAATCTGCCAGGTTTCTTCGTCAACGTGACGTTGGATGATCCGCGAATGGCACAGCAAGTTTGCACCACGGTCACATCGATGTTTATCGAAGAAAACCTGCGCGCTTCGGAGCAGCATTCGGAAGTGACCACGGAATTCTTGTCCCAGCAGCTAGACGAGGCGAAGAAAAACCTGGACGCTCAAGACGCGAGGCTTGCTGCTTTCAAGAGCCGGTACATGGGTTCGCTGCCTGATGACGAGCAGACGAATTTGAATCTACTCACAGGTTTGACGTCGCAGCTCGACGCCGCAACGCAAGCACTCGCTCGCGCACAGCAGGACAAAAGCTTCGCCGAATCGCTGCTCACGCAGCAGATCGGCGCCTGGCAGGCAGCCCAAAGCGGCCGGAACCCCGATACGCTCGAACAGCAGCTTGCAGCCCTCCAAACGCAACTTTCGAGCCTTCAAGCCCGGTACACGGACGACTATCCGGACGTGATCAAGGCGAAAAGCGATATCGCTGCATTGCAAAAGAAGATTGCGGAGAGCGGCACCCAACAGGGTGCGACCCAACCCGACAAGCCGAAACCCTCGGTTGAGCCCCCTCAGGTCACACAGCTGCGGGCACAGATCCATTCGTACGAGCAGATGATCGCGGAGAAAACCAAGGAACAGGAAAAGATCAAGGAAGAGATCAAAGTCTACCAGGAACGCGTGCAATCTAGTCCGGCAGTCGAACAACAGTACAAAGAACTGACGCGCGGTTATCAGACGGCGCTCGATTCCTACAACGAACTCTTGAAAAAGAGAGACGACTCCCAGCGGGCAAAGGAACTTCAGCAACAGCAGGCCGGAGAACAGTTTCGAGTGCTCGACCCCGCCAATCTGCCGACGAGACCGTCTTTCCCGAACCGGCCCCTTTTCGCACTGGGCGGCCTCGGCGCAGGATTGGGCTTGGGGCTGGGTTTGGCGTTTGTGTTGGAGATGCGGGACACCTCACTGCGAACCGAGCAAGATGTCGAGTTTTCGCTTCGTTTGCCGGTGCTGGCTCTGATTCCGGCGATCGAGCCTGCATCAAGCAAGCGGCCAAAGGAAAGCCTAGCTCATCCTGGGCATAACGCCAGCCTGGGGCTGGACGCGAGGGCCTGAGGACACATGTATCACAGATTCTTTGGGCTTCGAGAGAGCCCCTTCAACGTCAATCCTGATCCTCGCTATCTGTTCATGACGAGGCAGATTCAGGAAGCACTCGCGGGATTGACGTACGGCATTCAGAACCGCAAGGGGTTCATTCTTCTGACCGGCGAAGTCGGCACCGGTAAGACGACGCTTTTGAACCGGCTGCTCGACTGGCTGCGCGGGCAGCGCGTGGCGACCGCATATATCTTCAACTCCCGGCTCGAAGTGAATCATCTTTTCGACTTCATGATGGCAGAGTTTGAGATTCCGTGCGAGTCGCGTGAGAAGAGCCAAGTGCTCCTACGGCTCAATCATTGGCTGCTCGAGCGATATCGCGCCGGGGAGACCGCCGTCTTGATCGTGGATGAAGCGCAGAATCTGTCTCCTGAAGTCCTCGAAGAAATCAGGTTACTGACGAATCTCGAGACCTCGACGGAGAAACTGTTGCAGATCGTCCTCACGGGTCAGCCAGAACTCGAGGAGAAGTTAAAGATGCCGCAACTGCGGCAACTTCGCCAAAGGATCACGCTGCGCTGCCGGACAGCTCCTCTTTCGCTCGAGGAAACGTTCGGCTACATTGCCGAGCGGTTGCGCATCGCGGGCGCAAATGGCGAGCCGGTTTTCTCCAAAGAAGCCATCCAGACTGTGAACTTGTATTCGCGAGGGATTCCCCGCGTCGTCAATCTGCTGTGCGAGCATGCGCTGATCAACGCCTATGTTGATAGCTTGCGGCCCGTGCCGGCTCATCTCGTGGAGGAAGTCGCGCGCGAGTTCCAACTCGATGAGATCGCACCCATTGCTTCTGCGGGGATCTCATCCGTCGGCGACGGGGCCAGCACACAAGCGCTACTTGAAAATCTAGATGAACTCCTCGGGCGGTTGCGCCGAGTGAACCCCCTTCCGTCTCGCGAAAGGAAATCATGAGTCGCATCCACGAAGCTCTGAAAAAAGCCGAGCAGGAGCGGGCCACGGCACAAACGTCCGATACTGCCGCCTCGCCGCAGGATGCGCTGGCGGCAGCGCCGGCCTGGGAAAGTGGCGCGCCGGAAGTCGCTACGGCCGCGGCCCCGCTGGGCGTCCACACTGCCGCACCACTTTCCGATTATCTGCGCTTCGATGAACTGCGGACCCACGGCGTAAGAACGCAATGGCATCTCGATCCAAATGCAAACGTGTTCTTCAACGCCAGCTTGAGCGTGCACGGAGCAGAGCAGTTTCGGACGCTCCGCTCCCGCCTCTATCAAATCCGTAGCAGCCAGACGCTTCGGACACTGCTGGTGACGAGCTCGGTTCCGGCCGAGGGAAAGACTTTTGTCACGACGAATCTCGCTCAAGCCATCGTCCGCCAACCCGACCGCCGCGTGCTCATGATTGACGCCGACTTGCGCTGCGCGCGTCTGCATGTGCCGCTCGGCGCACCGTCTTCTCCGGGACTCGCTGACTATCTGCTGGGCGAGGTGGATGAGATGCGGGTGATTCAGAGCGCCCAGGAGCCGAATCTCTGTCTCATTCCCGGCGGCAAACAAGTCAGCAACCCGAGCGAGTTGCTCTCAAATGGCCGCTTTAAGAAGCTGCTTGATCGGGTCACGCCAGTCTTTGACTGGGTGATCATCGATTCGCCGCCCTGTCTGCCAATCGCCGACGCCAGCATTTTGGCGGACATTTGCGACGGGGTGCTTCTCGTCGTGCGAGCCGCTTCCACCCCGTCCGAGGTCGCCCAGAGAGCCTGCCAAGAACTGCAAGGGCGAAACATCGTGGGAGTTGTCCTGAATGCCGTGGACGAAGATCACATGCAGGCCTCCTACTACTATCAAGGCTATGGTTACGGCAACGGATACGGGCATGATGATTCGAAAGCGGTGGCGAAATAGGGGTGGCAAGAGTGACACATTCCGGCTATGTGCCAAATTCGGGCAACAAGAATTTGCCGCTATTTCGGAGTTATCTGTCGGGGCTGAGTGGGTGCTTTGTAAGCCCTGTTTTATGTGTGACATGCGGCATGGAAAAACTATTGCAACTCTGGGATAGCAATGTTCACAAAAGTGCCTATCGACCGTCTCTTTTTCACGATGGGCGAGAGGCTGGTTGGTTTTAAGCGGTTTTGATTCAGATGGTTGCAGCGTTGTAGTTTCGGGAATGCGTGAAGCGAACTTTGGTGGGTCGTGTGCAGAGTCTCTATGGGACTCCAATGGCGGTAGCTTGCACATCTCGAGAGAGATCGCGATGAGATCAGGGCCCAATCTGGGGGAGCCGGGAATGCCGGTGGCGGAAGCAAGCTACCCATGGTTCGCGGTACAAGTGCGAACTCAGCGCGAAGAGGGTGTCGCGGAATACCTGACGGGCAAGGCATATGAATGGTTTTTGCCAACCTACAAGCGTCGAAGGCACTGGTCTGACAGGGTTCGGGAGGTTCAAGTCCCGCTTTTCCCCGGCTACTTGTTCTGCCGGTTTGATCCCCAGGATCGGCTGCCGATTTTGAAGACCCCGGGGGTCATTCAGATCGTGGGTTACAACCGAGTGCCGGTTCCGGTCGACGAACAAGAAATCTCAGCGATCCAGAAGCTTGTGGCATCGGGACTTCCGAACCAACCTTGGCCGTTTCTTGCGGTAGGCGACAAGGTGAAAATTGAATCAGGGCCGTTGCGCGGCCTGGAAGGTATCCTGGCCAGTGTGAAGGGGAACCATCGCCTGGTGCTGTCTGTCACGCTCCTCCAACGGTCGGTGGCGGTTGAGATCGATTCAGCGTTCGTGGAGTCACTGCGCTCAGCGCGCGTTCCGCGAGCGGCTTTTCGCCCGGTTGTAGCGAGCTTGTAACGGAAACGGCTTAGAAGATTTCGTTGGCCACTGGAGCAAAGAGGCAACGTGGTAAGTCGAGCATCCATCACAAAGTTGACTGATACCCACAGCCGGAAAGGGTCCGCGAACGGATCTGCCGGCGTGGATGTAATGACGCACTTTCTCTCTGAGGAACAGTTCCGGCGCATGCTCTGCCGGGAGAGGAAGCGGTCGGAACGGTCGCGGAAGCACCTGCTTCTGATGCTCGTCGATGATGGGAAGGGCGGCGTTTACCAGCGCAAAAGCGATGCGTTTCTGAAGCAGGTCGCCACCGTCCTGTGCTCGGCCATTCGTGAAACCGATCTTGCCGGCTGGTTCGAAGCTGACTCGGTCCTGGGATTCATTTTCACGGAGTTCGGCGATTCCGATGTCAGCATGGCCGCCAGGACGATTGAGTCCAAGGTCGTGGCCGAACTTCGGAAGGTCTTTAAAGCAAACCAGCTCAGCCACTGCCAGATTTCCTTTTACGCGTTCCCGGATGAACGAGATGGAGATGGCCAAGGGCGCCCGGTGGATTCGGTACTCTACCCGGATCTCCTGGAAGTCGAGAAAAAGAAGAAGGTCTCCCTGGTCACCAAGCGCACCATGGATCTGGTCGGAAGCACTATCGCTTTGATTGTGTTGTCGCCGGTCTTCCTGATTCTGGCCATTGCAATCAAACTGACGTCGAAGGGCCCGGTCTTCTTCCGCCAGCGGCGAGTCGGTCAATATGGAGTGCCTTTCACGTTCCTAAAGTTCCGGTCGATGTTTGTTTCCACAGACACGGACATCCACAAGCAGTACGTCCACAGTTTCATCGCTGGGAGGGCCGGCCTCTCGTCTCGCACGGACGAAAACAAGCTGGTGTACAAACTTACGAACGATCCGCGGATCACTCCGATCGGTCGGTTCATGCGCCGAACGAGTCTCGACGAGCTACCCCAGTTCTGGAACGTTCTAGTTGGTGAAATGTCGCTGGTGGGGCCGCGCCCCCCGATCCCTTACGAGATCGAGGCATACGATATCTGGCACCGCCGGCGTCTGCTCGAGGCGAAGCCGGGAATTACCGGCTTGTGGCAGATTCACGGAAGAAGCTCGACTACGTTCGATGAGATGGTCCGACTGGATTTGCATTATTCAAGGACATGGTCGCCGTTGCTGGACGTCAAGATCCTGCTGAAAACTCCCCGGGCGGTATTCTCTGGTGAGGGCGCGTACTAATTTCATCGCGCGATCCGGCGCGCCTGAGCTCTGATCCTCGCGTTACCTTGTCATGAGCCCGCCGGGCTTACGACAGGCGTAGTTGGCTCCCGCACGAAGAGTTAACAACCAAGGTGAAGAAAATGGCTACCCGTGTCAGCGTGGGTTCCGGCTCGAAGATCCCCGTCCGTGGCGATTTGGGCGAAGAGATGCTCAAGATAGGCGTAATCGGATACGGCTATTGGGGTCCGAACGTAGTTCGCAACTTCCATGCGCAGGAGAAATCCCGAGTCGTCGCCGTGTGCGACAAGAGTTCCCACTCGCTACGGCGCGTTCACCAAGCCTACCATGACATGTACGTGACGGAAGACGTCAAGGAACTGCTGAGCGCGACCAATGTGGATGCGGTCGCCGTGGTTACGCCCGTGTGGACGCACTACGAGCTAGCCAAAGCCGCGCTCGAAAACGGCAAGCACGTTTTTGTCGAAAAGCCGTTTACCTGCACTTCCGCGCAGGCGGAAGAGCTGATCGAGCTCGCCGATCGAAAGAACCTCAAGATCATGGTGGATCACACGTTCTTGTTTACCGGAGCGGTAAGGCGCATCCGGCAGTTCATCGACGACGGAACGCTGGGCGATCTTTTCTACTACGATTCGACGCGCGTGAACCTGGGACTCTTCCAGCACGATGTGAACGTGGTCTGGGACCTGGCGCCGCACGATCTTTCCATCATGGGTTACCTCATTAAGGAACGGCCGGAAGCCGTCGTTGCCACGGGCGAGGGGCACTTGAATGGTGTCGCCGACATCGCTTTCCTTACGATCTACTATCCGAACCAACTCATCGGCCACATCAACGTGAACTGGCTTTCTCCGGTGAAGGTCCGCACGACTCTGATCGGCGGCGAGAAGAAGATGCTGGTGTGGAACGACCTCGAGGCAGACGAGAAGATCAAGGTGTACGACAAGGGCGTTGAGATGACGACGGGTGAGGAAGTCTATAAGACGCTCGTCAGTTACCGGACCGGCGATATGTGGGCGCCGAAAGTGGAACAGATCGAAGCGCTCAAGGTCGAGGCTGCGTACTTTGTCGATTGCGTCTTGAACAACAAGAAACCATTCAACGACGGCGCAGCCGGATTGCAGGTCGTGAGGATTCTCGAAGCTGCCGACAAGTCCCTCGAGCAGAAAGGCAAGATCGTCCCCCTATGATGGATTACCTCTGTATCGCCCCGGATGTAAAGCTCGGCGAAAACGTGAAGTTGTCGAAGTTTATCAACCTCTACGGCTGCGAAATCGGCGCCAACACGAAGATCGGCGCTTTCGTCGAAATCCAGAAGAACGCCAAGGTGGGCAAGAACTGCAAGATCTCAAGCCACACCTTCATCTGTGAAGGCGTGACCATCGAAGACGACGCGTTCGTCGGGCACAGCGTGACGTTCATCAACGATTCGTATCCCAGGTCCACAGCGCCCGACGGACAGTTGCAAACGGAAAAAGATTGGAAGGTTGAGCCGACCCTCGTGAAAAAAGGGGCGTCGATCGGCTCGGGAACAACGGTTCTTTCGAATGTAGTAATCGGCGAGAATGCCATCGTCGGCGCGGGCAGCGTTGTGACGAAGGACGTGCCGGCAAACACAATTGTGGCCGGAAATCCCGCCAGGGTTCTACGCCAGATCGCGGCGAAACCACGGTTTTCGCGAGCGTAACAAAAGACACAACCGATGTTTGAGTTCGATAAATACGACCGTCGGCTGCTACAAGACCGGCCGTCCTCTCCGGCAGCCAGCTACGAACCGGAGTCGCGCCCGAAAGAGATGTCACTTCTCTTCTGGGCTGAGCACTGCGTCGAGTGCGCGGCGCCGAGTTGCTACGAGACGTGTGACCTTTATCAGGCACGCTCTGACAAGCGGTGCCGACGCTTTACATTCGGTGTTCTTCGGAATCGGCGTTTCCGTTCTTTCCGGGGATACGGTGTCGAAGTTTCATTTAAGAAGTGGGCCAAGATCGAGACAATCGGAAATCTTTCGATGGCTCCTGTGCGATCCGTTCTGCGGTACGAAAGGCTTCTCTCATGGCGAGCACCGGCAGTGAACTTTGTGGGCAGCCTGATGAGTCGTTTAACCGGGAACGCCGATTGGGACAGCGCGACTTATAGAGGGCTGCAGCGCCTGGTGGAACAGCGCTGGCGGAAGAATGGCAACAACCGCTTGCCCGACGCGTTTCTCCTGGAAGTGTACAATCCGAGACCGGAGACGACGCGCATGGAGCTGAGCTTCCTACCGTTGGCCAAAGATGGCGCCGCCAAAGGCCTTGTACGGCTGGGCCCATCGTTTGTGACGACGTTGATCTTTCCAGTGGGGTATTCGCGCCATCAGATCGATGCGTCACTCCTTCGTCCCGTCCTCACCTCAGACGGACAGTTCAAGATTTCGATGATTCCCGAAGCGGACAGCAATGCGCGGCTCGTATTTCTAACGGCTGATTTCGTCACCTTTGCCACGAAGCCGGCGACTGCGGAGACGAAGAAAATCAAGTGCGTCGTATGGGACCTCGATAATACACTCTGGGACGGAATTCTGGCCGAAGGCGACGTCGTAACCCCGCAACCGGAAGTGATTCGCCTGCTCCAGCACCTGGACGAACGCGGCATCCTCCTGAGCATCGCCAGTAAGAATGATCACGCCTCCGCGTGGCAGAAACTAGAGCAGCTTGGGATCAGTGAGTACTTTCTCTGCCCGCAGATTGACTGGGGACCAAAGAGTACGGGGATCCAAACGATTGCGCGGCGGCTGAACATTGGAATCGACACGTTCGCGTTTGTGGATGACAACCCGTTCGAACTTGATCAAGTAAGCCATGCAGTCCCGGAGGTTGTTTGCATTGACGCGAGGGATATGGCCTCGCTGTTTTCCGATTCTCGGTTCAAAGGAAACGTGACTGCGGAAGCATCGCAGCGCCGACAGCTTTACCAGGAAGCGATGGCTCGCGAGCAGGCAAGCAAAGAATGCGGGTCCAATTACACTGGCTTCCTGGCTTCTTGTGGGATTGTGCTCGACGTCGTGCCGTATACCCCGGAATATCTGGAGCGCGTCGCCGAACTGGTGCAGAGAACGAACCAGCTCAACTTTTCGGGACACAGGTATACGCGGGCGGAGCTCGACAAGATACTGGCGACTTCCCACCTTGAAAAATTTGT
>Ga0187872_10000442_pt1 | contig 48873 bp, 51 predicted proteins | sample June2016WEW_16_4_FD_132973 | JGI IMG/M metagenome (GOLD analysis project Ga0187872, IMG submission 132973) | Peatland microbial communities from SPRUCE experiment site at the Marcell Experimental Forest, Minnesota, USA - June2016WEW_16_40 | ecosystem: Environmental > Terrestrial > Soil >...
CCCGAACCCGGGAAACTCTCGAACAAGCCATTGCCGATGCCCTCAAAAGGATCACACCGGACAACGCCAGGGCGTGGTTCAGGCTCTGCAATGCAGTCTACAGCATTTCCTAAAATGCTCTAAGGCAGTTTATCTGGAGTTTCCCCCTCTTAGCCCACGTGTCGCAACGAGGGTTCTATATGTTCGCTTCAAAAGTCCAAAAACAGCCCAAACCGAACAAGGTTGTCGTTGTCTCCCCGCAAGCCTCACCCCCCAAGTCCGCCCAGCCCACCCCCGTTGCCGCCGCTTTATCGCGAGCCCAGGCCGCTCAGCACCGGATCAGTGAGCGGGCCTTTGAGATCTTTGAAAAGCGTGGCAGCCAGCACGGCCACGACCTCCAGGACTGGTTCCGCGCCGAGCGTCAGATTCTGGCGCGATAAGAAAACCGCTTTAACCGCTGCAAGTCCGGCCGAAAGGCCGGAAGGGGAAGTTATGCGCTGCCCAACCTGCTCCGATCTCGAATCCGCTCTTGAGAGCAGGCACAGCGAATACCTCACAGCTTGCTCCAGAACGCTCCGTCGCGTCAGCCTGAAGTTTGCGGCCTATGACTTTGTCGAGATGGAGCGCGCCCGCAGCGATCTGGACATGCACCGCTCAACCTGCGTCTCCGTCATCGCCGCGGCGGCCTTAAAGCGTTCCCTGGTCCCTGTTCCCTGACCGCTACGCCTTCACCTCAAGCGCACCGCGATCCCACTTCGCGCAATTCGCCGCCGCCTCATACGTGCTCTGCAAAAACTGCAGCAGCGCGGCGTCCGGGTCCGCCGATTGCCGCATCGCCTCATACGGGAAAATGAACTCGCCGAAAGTGCTGTCGAATTTGGCCCCATCCGGCGCAATCGCATAATCCCGGTATCCGGGCGGCTCCGGATAGGCGTAGCTGTAAAAAAAGGGCTCGATAAAGCCGGTGCCCGGCCCTCCCGCCGTCCCGGGCCAGAATCCGCAACTGCTCACCTCGTGCGAATACGCGTCGCGCGTCACGCGATCAGGCAGCCCCGGCATGCTCTTGTGCTCCGGCGCCGTGCGCCCAGAAAATCTGGTGCACGCCAGATCCATCGCGCCCCAGAACAAATGGATCGGGCTCACCTTTCCAATGAACCGCGCTCGAAACTCCGTGAACACCCGCGTCGTCTGCAACAGCACCCGCCAAAACCGCTGCGCATACACCGGGTCGTAGGCCCGGTGTACGTCGTCCTTCGCAAACGGAATCGGCTCCGCCACCTCGCACGGCACCGGCCACACGTGGCACAGCGCGTCCAAGCCTTCGAGCGCCGCCATCAGCCGCCGGTAAAACTCGGCCACCGTCATCGGGGCGAGAGCGATGGTTTCACGCCCTCCGTCGCTCGTCTCGACCACCAGTTCGTGCTCCACAAAATCGAAGTCGATCTGCACCATGCGCGTCCCGTGCGCCATCGGCAGCGTGGTCAGCCCCCGGATCGTCGGATAGAGCGTCACGTTCCAGCTGTGATTGATTGCAGGCACCAGCGCCATCCGCACCTTGCCCACCATCTGCAACCATAGCTGCAGCGTGGCGCAGGTATCGCTCCACGCGCTCTGCGGCAGCGCCGGCCAAACTTCGATTTCCCTCGTCGCGACGCGTTCCGTCGGCATACCGCCTCCTTGCAGCCCATCATAAGTCCCGGCCCTGTTGCCTGATCCCTGTTCCCTGCCTCTATACTGTCTCGGTGCCCCTCCCGCCCAACGAACTCGTCGCCCTGATCATCGCCGTCAGCTTCGCGGCCGGGCTCAATGTCTACGCCACCGTGGCCACTCTCGGCCTGCTGTCCCACACAAGATTTCTCGACCTGCCGCCGTCACTCCATCTGCTGTCGAACTGGGGCGTCATCGCCGCTGCTGTCGTCCTCTTCGGCATCAGTTTCTTCATCGACAAGATTCCCACTCTCGACCTGGTCTGGAACGCGCTGAACACCTTCATCCGCGTTCCCGTCGCCGCGCTCCTCGCCTTTCAGGCCACAGCCGGCCTCACGCCTGGCGAGCAGCTCGCCGCCACTCTTGCCGGCGGCGCCATCGCCTTCATCGCCCACGGCGGCAAAACCGCCGTCCGCGCCGCGGTCACTCCAACGCCCGAACCCTTCTCCAACATCGCGCTCAGCCTCGGTGAAGACGGACTGGCCATCTTCCTCACCTGGCTCTCCACCTGGAAGCCCTACATCGCCGCGGCCATCGCCTTCATCCTCATCCTCATCACGCTCCTGCTCATTCGCTTCGTCTTCCGCGCCTTCGCCTCCCTCCGCCACCGCCGCAAACACGCCGCCCAATCCTGACCGCGCTCATCTAAAATCGCTTTCAAGCACAGCGCCCCACAGTGCCCCGGAACCCGACCCATGCCGCCCCGCTCCACCTCACCGCGAAAGTCCTTCACCGCGCTCCTCGAGCCCGACGGCACCGCGCTCAAATGGGTCATTGCCCGCATCCCCTTCGACATCGCCAAAGCCTGGCCGGTGCGCAATGGCCGTCGCGTGCGAGGAGAAATTGCAGGCTTCGCCTTCCGCACCTCGCTCTTCCCCGATCGTCGACGTGGCGGTCACTTCTTGCTGGTCAACAAGAAGATGCAAACCGCCGCCGGCGCCCGCGTCGGTTCGCGTGTCCGCATTTGGCTTGAGCCAGATCTCACCGAGCGCCCCGTTTCGCTCCCGCCCAAGCTCGTCCGCGCCCTCAACTCCGACCGCCAACTCCGCCGGTTGTTCGACTCGATGAGCGCTTCCATGCGCCGCGAGATCGGCAAATGGGCCGGCGAACCCAAATCCCCCGCCTCCCGCCAGAAGCGCGCCGAGAAGATAGCCGAGCGACTCATGCAGGCCCTCGAAGGCGAGCACGATCCGCCTCCCATCCTCCGCGCTCTCTTCCAGCGCCACCCCGGTTCCCGCGAGGCCTGGTTCACCCTTACGCCCAACCAGCGCCGCAACCACCTGCTCGGAATCTTCTATTACGAGACCGCAGACGCCCGTGAACGCCGCGCCGACAAAGCCATCCAGGCCACCCTCCAAGCCGCTCAGCGGAAATCCGGCCCGCCACGCGCCGAGGAATCCGGCTCGCCACTCGAGGATTAGCAACCTCGTGCCCGCCAATCCTTTACGGCTGATTCCCCAGCAGTTACCATTCCACAGCCGTCCACCTTGAGCGGAACCGCATAGCCGGCAAACCCACGCATCCGCACCGTTCTCACCGCTTCCGAGCAGTCACAAGCGGTCTCGTACGGCAACTATTCACAATGTTTCCGTGTTCGACCCTCGTAACAGGAGGGCAGACGGTAAGCCGGGATCCCCAATTCAACTGGCCTTCACCGGCGGTTTTATCGTCTAATTGACTCAGATGACACTTGCTTCAGCTCGGACACTCTTCCCTAAAGCATCTGCCTTGGTAGCCGACGATCCCGCGCGGCAGGAAAGTCTTGCCGTCGCCGCTGGCCTCAAACGCCAGAAAGCCGGCCTGCTCGAAGAACTCATCGTTCGCTATCAGCACCGTCTCATGCGGTACCTGCTCTTCCTCACCGGCAATCGCGACACCGCCGAGGACCTCTTTCAGGAAGTCTGGATGCGCGTCCTTGTCCGCGGTGAGCAATTCGATGGTCGCGCTCGTTTTGAAACCTGGCTCTTCACCATCGCCCGCAACCTGGTCATCGATCATCGCCGCAAGCGCACCATGAACAGCCTCGACGAGCTCATCGACGGCGTTACTGAAGACGACCGCTCCATGACATTCGAAGTCGTTGCCGGCGATCCCACTCCCTTCGATCGCGTCTCCAACCTCGAAGACCGCGAGAAGATCGCAGCCGCGCTACTCGAGCTCGATACGCTCCACCGTGAAGTGCTGGTCCTCCGCTTCCACGAAGAACTCTCGCTTGAGGAGATCGCCAAGGTCACTCGCTCTCCCCTCTCCACCGTCAAGTCGCGCCTCTACCGCGGCCTGGCCATGATCAAGCCCCGGCTCGGCTTTGCGGCAGCGCGATTTCAGGAGGCTATATGAGAACGGCTGAACTGGCCGGCAACACGGACGGCAACCCGGCTTCGGGCGTCACTGCGGGCCCCGCTGCGCATACCACCGCCGCCAAACGCGATCTGCTCTCCGCCCTGACCGGCAAACAAGCCGGCCGCGACCGCGCCGTGGCTGAAAGCACTCGTCGCGTCGTCATGGCTTCGCTTGGCGTCATCCAGGATCAGCAGGCCGGCCGCCGCCGTACACGCTCCCTCGCTCTGGCGGCCCTTTTGCTCGCCCTCCTTGCCTTCGGGCCCCTAGCCTGGCGCGTCGCCGACGACCTCATTGGCGGCGAGCACATCAGCGACATCGCCACCCAAACCAGCCTTTGGGCCTGCATCCTATGCCCTGTCATTCTGGCCGCGTTTCTCATCGCCGGCTGGTCGCGCAGCAAGGAATAACTCCCACCAAAGTTTCCCTGATTTTTTGCGCCGGAATCGCCTCCGGCAGCAACTTCTCGCGCCTGCTCTCCGTCCATTCAAAGAGAGGCGAACCTGTCTCTGAGCGATTTTCGACGGGAGCAACGGCCCATGCCCGACCAAAAGCCCATCAGTTTCAACGAAGAAGAGCGGCTCATTCCGGTCTGGTCGATCGTCGCCGCCAGTCTGGCATTTGTCCTCGTCGAATACTATTTCTGGATCGTCGCCCCCGAGCAGCGTCATCATCCGCCGCAGCCCCTCGGCCTCCGCATCTACTTCAACATCTCCTGGGGCGTCGTCGCCTCTCTCTACTTCCTCATGGTCGGCTACATCAGCAAGGACGCCCCGCGCCGCGCCATGAGCACGCGCTTTTGGATGTTCATCTGCTTCGTCATGCCGGCCGGCATCGGCGCCGTGCTCTACTTTCTCCTGCGCCAGCCACAGGTCTCCCGCTGCCCCTCCTGCGGCACCCATGTTCAGGGCGACTTTCACTTCTGCCCCCAGTGCAACTACCAGCTCTCGGCCAACTGCGGCACTTGCTTCCGCACCGTCCGCGCCAGCGACCTCTATTGCACCAACTGCGGCGACGATCTGGCCAACGACCACACCCCCGCCCGCCTCCACGTCTTGAGCGATTAGAGCGGGCTGAAAGCTGATCGCCCCCTCGCTCCGTATCGCTCGCTCCCTTGCGGACTCGTCGGCTCGCCGACTCGCTGACTCGCCGCCCTTCCGCTGTTCTACAATCGTCTTTTCAAGTTCCCATGTCCATTTCGGCGCTCATTATCGACGACGAACAACTGGCCCGCGACGAGCTCAAGTACCTGCTCGATTCCGTAGGCGACGTGGATGTCGTTGCGCAGGGGTCGAACGGCATCGAGGCCGTCGACCTCATCGACGAACATCATCCCGACCTCGTCTTTCTCGATGTGCAGATGCCGGGCCAGGACGGCTTCGCCGTCATTCAGCGGCTTGTGGATCGCAACCGCGCCCAATCCGCTAAAGCGGGCGCGGAAAAAGACGTCGCGCCACTTCCCCAATTCGTCTTCGCCACCGCCTACGACCAGTACGCCGTCCGCGCCTTTGACGTGAACGCCGTCGACTACCTGCTCAAGCCATTCGACCTCGCCCGCGTCTCCGAAGCCGTCGAACGCGCTAAGGCGCGCATCGCAGCCGGCAGCTCCTCCGCGGCCGGCGCGCCGGAACCCGGCATCGAGTCGCAAATCGATCGCCTTTTGCACTTGCTCAACCGGCCGCAAAACAGCGAGCAGGGCCGCGCTCCCGCCAAGCTTATCGTTCAGGCGCAGAGCCGCCTGCTGCTCGTCGATCAGGCCGACATCTGCTTCGCTGCCATCGACGAGGGCGTCATTCGCATCGTCACTCGCGTCTTCGAAGGCCAATCCAAATGCCGCACCCTCGAGGAACTCCTCGAGCTCCTCGATCCCGCGCGCTTCTGGCGCGCCCACCGCGGCTACGTCGTCAATATCGATCAGATCCGCGAGGTCATGCCCTGGTTCAAGTCCAGCTACCAGCTCCGCATGAACGACAAGCAGCAGACCGAGATCCCGGTCAGCCGCGCCCAAACCAAGCGCCTTCGCGAGCTCTTCAACCTATAGAGTCAGTCTCTGAGATCAAAGCAGGTTTCAGCTGTCAGCTTTCAGCTCTGAGCAATCAGTTTTCAGCGATTTTCAGCAATCGGTTTTCAGCGATCAGTTTGCCGCTATGCCTTTGCTTTTTAGTGATTTGCGCGTCCATTATCCGTCTTTTCTTCTTCATTCCACAGTTTCACAGTTTCACAGTTTCACAAAAGGGTATGGGGGGTGGGTCGCGGAGCGACGGGGGGAGTAGCCAGTAGCCAATAGCCAGTAGCCGGTAGCCAATAGGAAGTAGCTCGTGGTCCTTTTGCTTCGCTGGTGTGGCCCTCGATCTCTGCTTGGCGATCATGGGACTATTGTGCGCCTAAACGGGTAAATGATCGGCAAACTTAACAGAGATCAGTGATCAGGGGTCAGGGATCAGAAAAGGAATGACTTAAGGCGTGGATGGCGGGCTTGCTCGGACGGTGTGGGGCTTGACATCAGCGGAAAGGCAGCGGGGTTGGTCCGCCGCGGCCGACGGGGTTAGCTGGGCGGTGATCTGCCCGTCTGTACACACTAAAAGTAAACAGCCGTTCTCGACCAAACGGGCGACCATCCAGGCTCTGCTTGGGTCTGACTCGCCGGCTTGCTGGCTCGCTGCCCCTGACACCTGAAACCTGATCTCTGTTCCCTGTTCCTCAGTCGTACCGCTCGAAGGCAACCTGCTTCTTGTTCCAGCCGTAGCCGTCAAGAAGCTCGCGGACGCCGGAGACCATGAAGTTCAGCCCGCAGATGTAGCAGTAGATGTCGAAGCGCAGGGCGGCTGCCGGAATCGCGGGATCGACGGGCGGCGCAGGCAGCGGTTGTCCCAGCCGCTTCGCGCGCTCTTCGATGATCGTCGCAACGTGCAACTGCACATGGCCGCGCAAGCCGGTCCAGTTATCCTGGGGGCGGCTCAGCGTCGGCAGGTAGTGGAAATTGGGCACGCGATTGGCCAGCGCTTCGAACTCGTCCTTGTAGTAGATGTCGGTTTCGTAGCGCGTGCCGTAGACCAGCCAGATTTCCTTGCCCTGGCTGCGATCTGCGCTGTCAGCCGGAAACAGCCACTGCAGATAGGCGCGCATCGGCGCCACGCCTGTGCCGGTGGCCACAAAGATCGAGTCGGTGATCGGCTCCTGCAGTACGAAGTGCCCGTGCGGCCCGTGAAGCTGTATCGTAGCTCCCACCGGCAATAACGTCAGGTCCGCCAGGTAATTGGAGAAGAACCCGTTCTCCACGCGGTTCACGCACAGTTCGAATTTGTTTCCGCTCGCCGCCGACGCAATCGAGTAGGCGCGTGTCTGCTGCTTGCCATTCTCGTCCGGCGCCACTGCAGAAACGAACTGGCCGGGAAGGTAGTTAAAACTGTCACGTCCCTCAATCTCAAACAGGAAGTGATAGCACTGTGCAACCTCAGAGATACAGTCTTTGCGAACAAGTCGCGCCGTATAAAGCTCGCGTGCCAAATTTTTCCTCGCCTTTTAGGGAAAATTGGGGCCGGATTCGTTCCTGCTGCGATTATAGGTCGCCGGGGTCAGCGGTTGCCACCGCAGCGCGGACCACTTTCGGCGGCTACCCGGTCTGCTATTCTCCTACCAGCTACCGATCGAATTTGGAGGATCGTGTGATATTCATCGTCGCCTACGACCTCAAGTCCCCCAACGATACAGAGGAAGACTACAAACGGGTGATGGATTTCATTAAGACCTACTCGGGGTGGTACCATCTGGAGAAGTCTGTGTGGGTCATCAAATCCGATGAGGGGGCTTCGGAGATACGGGATGCTATTAGGGCGAACATTTACTCAGATGACGTCCTTTTCGTCGGTCGCCTCTCCGGAAACTGGGCAAGTTTCAATCTCGGGTCCGAGCGGGGTGGGTGGCTAAAGCGCCAGGAATTCTGAACGGGTACGTAACGAAGTTTCGGAGGCCCGAATGCCATGGCTGCCAACTCTGAAAATCTAGAAGGCTCCCGCGAGTCTCCTGCCACGTCGCCCTCAAATCCGGCGGATAACGTTGAATCTTCGGAGGCAAAGGCAAACTCCGGCGAGGCTGAGGTCGTTTCGCCAGAGCCCACCCAGCCGGAACCTTCCGAGGCATTCTTGCGTCTCAAAGCGCACTGCGAAAGTCAGGGACTCAAGGGCGACATTGACCTTGTGGAGCCCTTCGAGAACGTCAGCATTGAATTTAAGAATGGCCGAAACATTCGGACGGTCTACATCATGTCCGAGGAGGACGCGCGGGCCCTACTGGACCATCCGCTGGGCGATTTCGTTTTCCTTGGTGGGCTTTCAGCAATCTGTTCCTATAAGGGCGGCTGGATTGAAGCAGCGATACGTGCTCATGGGACCGGCCCAGCCAGTCGCGTCGGTTTGAGGGGTATATTCGGCACTGCGAATCGAGAAGATGAGCCCAATGAACTTGTGATTCCAGGTGGAAACGGTATGACCCTGCGGCTCACGGAGAAGCCCGGGGCCCTCTCCCTTTTGGGCTACAATGGACGCCTCTATCTGCGAATCGAGGGTATCGGAATTACTGAACATGACAGGGCGCTGAACCTGCTGGAAGACCTCTCGAACACACTTTTCATGTAGATCGATTTTCGTTTTGACTCAGCTCTGACGGTGGGGCGAGATCGCACTTTGTCGCGCCGAAGCGCGAGGTCTCGCGGACGCTTTGACGAGGATAGTCAGTTGGGGTTTCCTCGCTTCTCTTATGAGCGAAATCCATCAGCCCTTTACTGGTACGCACGTAGCGCAACCGCTATGCCGCTCTTACAGTTCCTTGCCTTCTACCAGTGCATCGAGTTCTTCTTTCCACAGTATTCGAGGCAGGAGACGATTGCGAAAATCAAGAATATTCTCAAAGATCCCACATTCGACGGCTCGAAGGATAACTGCGTCAAACTGATCCTGAACACTACACTAGAGGGTCGCCGCGGTACGCTGCCAGAGGAACGAAAACAGCTGGGTGCAACTTTAAAGCAATGTATCGATACCACCCTACTGAGAGATTTCCTCAACGAAACTGAAGAAAGGAAGCGTTATTTTGGCAGCGACTATAAGAAGGTGAGTGAGAAGAGAATTTCCCTCGCCGACGAGCCAGGTGTTGTTGACCAGACCGCGGAGCGTATTTACGACATCAGATGCAAAGTCGTTCATACAAAGAGCTTCGATTCGGGCGAAGGAGAGGAAATGATCCTCCCGTTCAGCAGGGAGGCAGAGCTGTTAATGGAGGACGTGGAACTCATCAAATTCCTCGCAAGGAAGGTTTTGATCGCGTCAAGCATTCCGCTAAAGCTCTAGGTGCCCGGCTCCGTCAGGGCATGTTCACTTCGGGCACCTCGATTGCCGATTCGTGTCCCGGTCCGGAATAGATCGTGATCGTGGCGGCTTTGTAGTCGGCGGGCTTGGCCTTCATGATGTTCGGCACAAACGTCTGCGGGTTGCGGTCGTAGAGCGGGAACCATGTGCTCTGGATCTCAACCATTACCGTGTGTTCGGCCTTGAAAACGTGGTCCACATCGTGAAGGCTGAATTTGTACTCGTGGATCGACCCCGGCTTGAGCGCAGTCGGTTTGTCGTACCCCGCCAGGTACCGCCCACGAAAAATCTCGGCGTTGGTCAACAGTTGGTAGCCGCGCATCGTCGGGTCCGCATCGTCGTCCGGGTACTCATCGATCAGCTTCACGACCAGGTCGTTGTCTGTGCCCGTGGCTGAGGCAAAAATGTCGGCATCGACCTCGCCCGTGATTGTCAGATCCTTCGTGAGCACCGGCAGTTTCCAAACGGCGACGTCTTTGCGGTCCGTCACAAACCGCTGGTCTTCGGTCAGCCAGTTGTACCACTCGGAGCCGTTGCTGTAGGTCGGCTGAATGGGCCGGCGCCTGTACGGAACCGGATTGGAGGGATCGCTGATATACGACGTCGCAGCCTCTGCCCCGGCCTCCGATTTCGGCGCGTTCCAGCTCAGCAACCCCTCGCCGTCGAGGTACAGCGCCGTCGGCCGCGACTCTTTGGGAGGAAAGTGCGAGTAGTACTTCCATGTATTCGACCCGGTCTGGAAGCTCGCTGTATCGTCCAGATCGAATCCTGGCTGGTCCTTGAGGTAGTGCGCGAAGAACTTCGCCTCGATTTGCCTGCGAAACTCGGCGCCGATCGGCTCTCCATAGTCCAGGTTGCCCAGGTGCTGCGAAGACGAGGACCAATAACCGTGCCGCCACGGCCCGAGAACGAGAAAGTTCTCGTGCTTCGAGTCGCGCGGCTCGAGCTTTGCGTACTCCTCCTGCGGCCCGTACATGTCTTCCTGGTCGTAATAGCCGCCGACCGTGAGCGTGGGCACGGTGACCGAATCGAGCGCGTACTCCACGCCGCGCGACGACCAGGCCGAATCGTAAGCCGGGTGGTCGAGAAAAAGCTTCCAGGTTGGAAGCACCCTGGATCCGGACTGCTTCACGTCCTGGGCAAAGCTGCCGCGCTGGAGAAAATAGTCGAACCCGTCAACGGGCGTGCCGTTCTTGTCATTCCCGTAGCTGACCTGGCTTTCTGTCTTCGAGGATTCCAGCCCCAGCACGTAGTCGTATCCGTAGCTCTGGCGAAAAGCCCCGTTGTGAAAGAAGTCGTCGCCGATCCACACATCGATCATCGGCGCCTGCGGCGAAATCGCCTTCACCGCGGGGTGCGGGTCGATGCCCGCCATCATTGCCAAGAAACCCGGATAGCTGGTTCCCACCACGCCCACCCGGCCGTTGTTGCCCGGCACGTTCTTGATGAGCCACGCAACCGTGTCGAAGGCGTCGGTGCTCTCGTCAGTTGCGTTCCGATTTTGGTGATCGGCGAGCGGCTGCATCATCACGAATTTGCCTTCGCTCTTGTAGCGCCCGCGAATGTCTTCGGCCACGTAGATGTACCCGTCGCGCGCCAGCTCGGGACGCTGGGCGAAGAACGACGCGCGGCTGGTTCCATCCACACCGTATGGCGTGCGCTGCATCAGGATCGGCAGCGGCGTGGCGATGTCTGCAGGCCGGAGAATCACCGCATGGAGCTTGACACCATCCCGCATCGGAATCATCGCCTCGCTGCGCACGTAATCGTGAAAGACGTGACGGACCGGTTCACCCGTTCGACGGTAGACGACGTTTGGCTCGGCGGAGAAGACGAAGCTGGAGCCAGGGCCCGAAGCATCGAGATGAAACTCGATGTCCGTGTCAAACGCGGGCACGCTGAAGACCGTGCCGGACACGGGCACGAGTTCAGTGGGAACAGTTGCAGTGGATTCAAGGACCAGCTTTCCGTCTTGAACCGAGATCGTGTAGCCGCCGCTCGGCTCGGCCGGATCGGAATAATTGCCCGCAAGCAGTTCGAGCTTCGGTGTGGCCGATTGTTGTGCGGATTGCGCCGCCGCGTACGGCAAAGCGCACGGCATTGAAATGAGCGCCAGGCAGATGGCCGTGCGAAGCACGCGACGAGAAATCAAATGTCGATCCTCCACTGGCCGTTTCGGAGTCGAGCCACAAGCCGGCTCACTCTATGAAGCATTCAATGCGCGTGACCGTGATGATGGACATGACTGCCGGCCATCTCCGCGGGAGGTGTTACGCAACCCTCCAAAGCTTCGCAGCCAATATGCTCGAACTGGATGGTCGTATGGCTGATTTCGAATTGCCCCTGGAGAACGTCTTTGAGGTTGGCCAGAATGCATACGCTCTCCGAAGGGGGAATGTCGGCAATCGTCACGTGGCAAGAAAGGGCGCGTGTGTACGACCCCAGACACCAGACGTGCAGATCGTGAACATTGACCACACCCTCGACAGCTTCCATGACCGAGCGAATCTGCTGCAGCGAGACGCCACGCGGCGTGCCTTCAAGCAGGATGTTCAGCGTCTCGCGCACGATCCCAATGCTCGACCAGAAGATGAATGCGGCAATGAGCAGCGACAAGACTGGATCGATCCAGTTCCTGCCGGTGAACAGAATGCCGACGCCGCCGGCGATCACCGCCGCTGTCGATAGAGTGTCACCCGCCATGTGCAGAAAGGCGCTGCGCAGGTTCACATCGCGGGCTACGCCCCACAGCAGGGCGGCAATCACGCCATTCATCACCACGCCGGCCGCAGCCACAATCATCATGATCTTCGGTTGCACCGTCACTGGCGAGCTAAGCCGATGTACGGCCTCCAAAGCGATCAGTAACGAGATGGCGATGAGCGTCGCCGCATTGATGAACGCGGCGATCACACCGGCGCGCTGGTACCCGAAAGTCCTGGCTTGGTCAGCCGGCCGCGACTGGAAGTATACGGCCGCAAAGCTGAGCAGGAGGGCCAAAAAATCCGAGACGTTGTGGCCGGATTCGGAGAGCAGCGCGAGCGAATGAGCACGGAGCCCGGCGACAAATGTGACCACAACGTACGCCAGGGTGGCCGCCATCGAGATGCGGAGGACCAGAGTTGTCCGGCTTGCTCGCTTGCCCGCCTGCACCGCGTGAACATGCATATTGATAGTCTAACCGGGTGTCGGTAGCGTGCGCCAACACAGGCTCTAGCCCTTACCGGGCCGCAGGTGGCTCAAATCCAGAGGTTCGGGATTTTCGAATGAAGGCAGTTGCGGAAGCCGTTCGCGGAGCCCCGTCCACCCCTCCCCCACAACGATGCTGTTCTGCGGATTGCCCGGCTGATAGCGCACCGTGCACGGAAATCCGGCTCTCACCTCGGCCGCGTTCACCACCTCACGCATCGCGGTAATGTCCTGCGAGCATTCGTAATTCACGCCGGCGATGCGGTAGTTGAACAGAAGCATGGTCAGCGTCCGCCCGTCTTTCGCTTCCACTTCATAGATGTCGGTCAGCATGCCGTCGACCAGCCGTCCCGATTGCACAAGGAATTGCCGCCGCGCGCGCTCCACCTCGTCTGCGCTGGGGCGCTTGCGCAGCACCAGCCATAGAGCAGCGGCCGCTACGACGACGGTAGCGACGAGCCCGGTGGCAATCTCCCAATCATCGGTGTTGCGCAGCAGGATCATCTCAGGATGGGACTCGACGCCGAGAGCCCCAACTTGAGGATACCGCAGGCGAAATCCACGCGATGCCGCAAGCCAACTGCGCGGTGCCATGGCAATCACCCCTCTGCCCGGGTCCCCTCAGAGCCCGTGAAAATGACCTATACTCTAGGTTGCATATGGCGCAGGATTCTGGGCTTCCCAGCGCATCTTTTTCCTGTTTGCCGCCGGTCTTGTACGAGGCAATTGAATGAGAGATCGTCCCAACTTTCGCTCGACCACGGTGATCTGCGTGCGGCGCAACGGCCAGGTCGTGATGGCCGCTGACGGCCAGGTGACCTTTGGCGACCATGTGCTCAAGCACTCGGCCAAGAAGATTCGCCGCCTCTTCCAGGACAAGATTCTGGCCGGGTTTGCCGGTTCCACGGCCGACGCCTTCAACCTTTTCGCACGCTTTGAGACGAAGCTCGAGCAGCACGCCGGCAATCTGAACCGCGCCGCTGTCGAGTTAGCCAAAGATTGGCGCACGGACAAGATGCTGCGCAATCTTGAGGCCTTGCTCCTGGTTGCGGATAAGGCGCAAACATTCCTCATCTCCGGCTCAGGCGACGTGATCGACCCCGATGAGCCGTTGGCGGCCATCGGTTCCGGAGGCAGCTACGCCACCGCCGCTGCCCGCGCACTGATGGAGAACACGGATTTGAGCGCCCGTGAAATCGCCGAAAAAGCCATGAAGATCGCCGGCGAAATCTGCATCTACACCAACGATCGCGTTACCGTCGAGGAGCTACAGAATTAGCGGAGGGTCTCCGCAGACATTCGTCCATGGCCATCTATCTTCCCGCATCCGCTGAAGAACAGGAGCTCGCACTTGACGAGCTGACGCCGCGCGAGATTGTCGCCGAGCTCGACAAGCATGTCGTCGGCCAGCGTGCCGCCAAGCGCGCCGTGGCCATTGCTCTCCGCAATCGCCAGCGGCGGCAAAAGTTGCCGCCCGATCTGGCCGATGACATCATGCCCAAGAACATCATCATGATCGGCCCCACCGGCGTGGGCAAGACCGAGATCGCGCGGCGCCTGGCTAAGCTCACCAACTCGCCGTTCCTCAAAGTCGAGGCCTCAAAGTTTACCGAGGTGGGCTACGTGGGCCGCGATGTCGAGTCGATGATCCGCGATCTGGTCGAAATCGCCATCGACATGGTCCGTGAGGAGCGCCTGGAGGAAGTGGAAGACAGGGCCGAAATGAACGCCGAGGAGCGATTGCTCGACGTGCTCTTGCCTCCCCCGCCTGCCGCGCCCCATGCTCAGGAGGGCCAGCTCTCTCTGCCGGGAACCGAGAGCCACCAGCGCTCGCGCGAAAAGCTCCGCCAACAGTTCCGCGAGGGCAAGCTCGATGACCGCATGGTTGAGCTTGATGTACGCGAGCGCAATTCGCCGCAGTTCGGCATCATCTCCAACCAGAACCTCGAAGACATGGAGATGAACCTCAAGGATATGCTGCCGAATATCTTCGGGGGCGGCACCAAGAAGCGCAAGATGAAAGTCACCGACGCTTTTGACTACCTCGTGCAGGAAGAAGAAGGCCGGTTGATTGACATGGACTCGGTGAATCGAGCGGCATTAGAGCGTGTCGAATCCAACGGAATCATCTTCCTGGACGAGATCGACAAGATTGCCGGGCGTGAAAGCGGACACGGACCGGACGTTTCGCGCGAGGGCGTGCAGCGCGACATTCTGCCCATCGTCGAAGGCACCACCGTCAATACGCGCTACGGCATGGTGCGCACAGACCACATTCTCTTCATCGCCGCCGGCGCTTTCCATGTTTCGAAGCCCAGCGATTTGATTCCCGAATTGCAGGGCCGCTTTCCCATTCGCGTCGAGCTGCAATCGCTCACCGTCGACGATTTTCTGCGCATCCTCACCGAGCCCAAGGCCTCGCTCACCAAGCAATACTCAGCGCTGCTTGAAACCGAGGGAGTGCGACTGGAATTCGCGCCAGAAGCTTTGCGCGAGATGGCCGAATTCGCATTTAAGGTGAATGAGACCACCGAGAACATCGGCGCACGGCGTCTGCATACCATCATGGAGCGGGTCCTCGAGGATGTCAGTTTTCTGGCGCCTGACGTGGCCCGTCACGCGCCAGACGAGAATGCCGCAGCGGCGCTTTCTGCAGCCATCAAGAATGAAGCCACTACACCACTGCCGTATCAGGAGCGAATGACCGCTTCCGGCTCCGAGAAGGTTTTCCTCATCGACGACGAGTACGTCAAGCAGATGGTCGCTTCGATCGTGAAGGACCACGACCTGTCCCGCTATATCCTCTAGCCTGCCGCGGCGATCGCGATTTGGCCTCAACCTTTAGAATGTTCGCAAACGAGTCCCACTCAAGGTCGTGTGGTTCTCGCGAGAGAATGCCTTCAGAAACCTCTTGGCCCAGAACAATCAAACCTACATTCAGCATGTTTGCGCTGCCATCGACATCACTGTAAAATGAAGGATTGTTGGGACCAACCAACACGTCGGGGAGTGGCTCAGCCTGGTAGAGCACCTGGTTCGGGACCAGGGGGTCGGAGGTTCAAATCCTCTCTCCCCGACCATTAAATCCCGCAATATCAGTTAATTACAGTACTTGCCATTTCCGGCCATCCCGGAACTTGGGTCCATTTGGGTCCAATTAGCTTTTCCCCTACTCCATCGACCGCTTTTTTCGCGTCCGAGGAAACCGACCGAATGTAGAACCCCTTGGTCGTCTCCGCAGATTCGTGTCCGAGCAGCGCCTGGGTAGTGCCAATGGGAGCGCCCACCGAATCGAGCAACGTAGCATGCACGCCGCGCAGCCAGTGCCAATTTGCGCCTCTCAATTTGAGCGCCTTGCACACTGGCTTGAGCTGGCGATTGAGCAGATTGCGCCGACTCAGGGGAGAACCGTTTCGAGCCGAAAACACTAAGGCTGAGGGAGCAGCATCGTTAGGTTTCAGTGCCGCAAAAATCTCCACGGTCTGCGGTGCGAGAGGAATTTGGCGCTTGCTTCGCTTCGTCTTGGGCTCATCGAAATGGCCTTCGTAGACCGTTTGTCTGACCGCAAGGTTCCCATTATGCAAATCCACGTCCTGCCAGCGCAGTGCCAGCAGTTCGCCGATACGCAGCCCCGTCGTCGCGAGCAATGCGACGATGGAGCGGGAGGGCTCTGCAAGTTTGCCAATCAGCTCCTTTACCTTCTCCGTGTCGATTGGATCCTTCTCTTGAACCGGGCCACGTCGCGGCAATCGTGTTCTCCGGACGGGGTTATCGGCCAAGAACTCGTCCCTGACGGCAGCTTCGATAATCGTTCCAAAAGCGGTGCGAACGTGCTTGACCGTCTTCCACGAAAGACCGCTCCGAGCCTTCGCATTGAGAAAGCTCTGAACGGCATCCTTCGTAATCTGTCGAAGCTGCGTGTCTCCAAATACCGGGTTGAGGTGAGCGTCAATCATGTTTTCGTAAAACTTCTGACTTGAGAACTTCAGTGTGGGAAATATCTCCGGCTTCCAGCGGTCTTCGACGAATCTGCGAAACGTCCAAACCGCTTGAGGCCGAAATTCACCGCTGTTCACTTTGCGCAGTCGGTCATAAAGCGCCTGCTTCGCATCGCGAATCGTTGGAAGTTCCGCCACGGTTCCGAGAATTTCTGAGCGCCGAACCCGCCCAGGCTGACCATCGGAACCAATCACAGGTTCCCACCAACGACCGACCCACACTTTCTTGCGCGTACCTCGTTTGAAAAGTGAGCCCTCTTGAAAACACCTTTTACGGGTCATGCGTCCTCCGGACGTTGCCCGTTTAAGTGGTAGTGCGTCTGATGGAAGAGTAGTCTTCAAAGCCGGATTCATCAAGAGAGCCTCATCCCGTTCAACCAGTCCCGAACGTCGCCGATTTCAAACCGCAGATATTTGCCGAGCTTGATGTGTGGAAGCCGATCCTTTCCTCGTCGCCGCGTGCGTTCGTAGACCCACGAAGTCGTCACGTGCAACACGTGTGCGATCTCGGCAACTGTCATCAAATCGCGATTCCAATCATTCGATTCCATACGATCTCCCATTTGCTCGATCGAGTCCGGATTGGCGATCGCCGATCCGATACCGATAATCGCCTCCAAGTCGCGCTTTCTAGCTCCGAAGTCATCAACCGTCCTCAGCGAACTCAAACGACTTGAGAAACAATTCCTCGTCGAACTGCATTCTGAAGAACCGAAACAAATCCAATTGCTTTCCGAACGACGCGGCCCAATATGCTGCTAACAATTGCCAAATGGATTCGCGAAGCAGTTCCCAGGAAATTTCTGAGTTGTATTTCGGAAAGAGCTTGATTGATCGAGACGATGTGATCCTCCGCGTGCCCTTTGGGGCCGACAAGAGAAGTTCTTTCGTCAGGTATTTGGACAGGTACCGTGCGACGTGTCGAACCGTCACTTGATTGATGAAGACGATTCGCCCGCCTCCGAGACGGTCCCAGGTTTTGCTGATCCATTTCTGTTCGATATAGCGATCAATTAGGACGTGCGCATGAGGAATCCCGCGCTGAGTAAATTCCAAAACGAAGATGAATGCAGGAGTCTCTTCATAGTGGCGACGCAGGTATTCCCTAAGTTTGTCGAAGGTCAGCCGCAGATGACGCACAGGATTCTCCCCATCTTTCAGCTTTGACGGGTCGAGAGTGAGGGTCAGGAAATACTGCAGAGCAAGCTCCTCTGCCCGTGCACGGATTGCGCGCCGGGCAGTCTTGGCTTTTCTGGGTCCGCAATAGCTACAGGACCAGGAGCCGCAGTTGATTCTGCGAAACACCGTGCGATTGGTCTTGGGGTCTTTCCCTTTGACGCTCAATCTGCCGCAATACTTGCCCCGCCCTACCGGGCGGGCATAAGGGTCCGGCGTGCTGGTGTGTCGATTATTCGTTATTGAGTCAAGTGAAGAAGGCACGGGCGCTGCGCGCCCGATGAGGGCTCCGCCCTCAAGCTCCGGGGACAGCTTTTCATCCTTACCGGCAGGCAGGATGATGACCCCGCCTGCCGTCTCGCCGGACGCAACGTGCCGTATAAGTCGCGGGACGGAGCTGTCCAAGAACCGTTGCCCACACTGATGCTCGTCGCGTCCTGCGAATTCGGTATGCATCTCAATGCCCCTTCTTGTGTGCGTGCGGTCCGCTGCAAACTGGGCAGAGTTCCTTCAGCGGATAGCTGCGTTTGAGATGCTGCTCAAAGTAGCCATCCTTGCGCCGCCACGTCCGGACCACGCGCCAGGCAATGCCCCGCTTGGTCACGGCACCAAGTAAAGGAGCGCCACGGCCAGCGCGATGGGCCTTGACTCGCTCTGGGATGTTGGTGCTGAAGCCCATGTAGTGCTGTGCGCCGCGATAGCGCCGCGCAAAATGCACGAGGTAGACGGAGCCGATGATGTGTCCGTGCCTACGGTGATTGAAGAAGCGCATTAGAATGGCACCCTTTCCGTTAGCACGATGTAGCGCCGCTTTCTCATCCCGCGCGGTATTCGGCTAATCAGGAAGCCGTCCCTCTTTCGGGCTTTGGCTTCCGCCCTGTCCTTTGAGGTGTAAGAACCGTGGAACATGAAGGCGTAGCCTTCCCCTGCTGGTCTTCTCTTGCGCTTCATTGGGCCTCCTTGACTGTCCTCGGTGCATTGCTGGATTCAGGATCGCTTTGGAATTGGGCTGTGGCCGCTGTATACGCTGCCTCAACCTCTGCCGGAGCAGCGAGGACAGGACAACTCCGTCTCGGCAGCAAAACCGCCGCAGGCAGGCAAGGCAGAAGATTGAGCCCTTTGAGCACTTCTGCACTCTTGGTGAGATTCCGACGGTCGATAGCAGCCAGCAGACCGTCACATCGGGTTCATTTCCACATTGCTCGCAGGTTTTCCGCACCGTCCACACTCGCCTTTTCCGAAATCGCCCAACCTGAGCCGGAATGGGGACGAGTATGATGGGCCGTATACGCAAGAGCAACAGGGGCAATCAGGCGAAGTTTCGCCACTCGGACCACTGTGTTTTTGCGAATATTCGCCAATTGAAAAGTGAATTTTGGCGGATGGCGGAGGCGATGCAATGCAACCAGAAGCGCGCGAAAAGTTTTTGAGATTGGCGGATGCGACGGCGAAGGAGTTAGGCGGAGAATCGTTTCAGGGCGGAATTGATTTGACGCGCCGCTGTCTGTCCATGCTGACGGGCATGTTCGATTCTATGAAGACGCCGGAGATGCTGGCGCAGCGACTGGACGAACTGGAAATTTCAATCGAAAATGAGCGGCTGATGATTGCTCTTGTAGGCTTTGGTCCGCAACTGTTGCGATGGCTTTTTGCTAATCTCAACCGGACCGCCGAAACGACTCTGCCAAATTTTCCCAACCGACGGCCAGCAATCGCCGCGAACAAACAAATCGAGATGCTCCGGTTCATAAACGATTTGCATTTCAATCATGCGGTCGAACTGCAGAAGGCAAAGAGCAGAGCAGCAAGACACTTTGGGTGTAAAGTCCGCACTGTCGAGCGCTATTGGCACGATCGGGAGGAGATTCTGGCAAATGGCCCAAAACCGCAATTCGCCGATTTGATCGAAGGAATCAAAGCGGCGATTGAGGCAGATATGTGAGGGGAAGGTGCTTCTCCTTGGAAGGAAACTGTAAGGAGGGCAAACGCAAGAACGCCCCGTCTCCGGGGCGTTCAACGGTTACGGATGAACCGATACCGTACGACGAAAGCTTACTGAGAAACAGCCGGGCAATCGCCGCTCACGTACACTGCTATAATTTATAGCTCCCCCGAACCGTGAAGTCAAGAGGATGGAAAGAAGATGAGTGAAAGCGGCTCCTTGGCGCAAGACTACGTTTTGGGCATCGATCTCGGGTCTGCCTCACTGGGATGGGCGGTGGTCGGATTGGATGAAACCGGCATGGCCGCCGGGTTGCTGCGGGCGGGCGTTCGGCTCTTTGATCCAGCCGTTACCGGGGACATAGAGAAGGGGCAGGATGAGTCCAATGCGGTCGCACGCCGAGCGGCCCGGCTCATTCGCCGGCAATTGCGCCGTCGGGCGGCCCGTCAAAGCGAACTCTTCCGGTTACTCCAGGTTCACGGTCTGCTGCCAGGATACGAAGGGGCCGAGGCGGACGCTTCCCAGCAGCGACATGCCATTCTCAACACACTAGACCTGGAGCTTGCGGCCAAGTGGGCAAGGCCAGGAACGGCTGGGGCAAAAGCGGCGATTGAATTGCCGCTTTATCTATTGCGCAAGACGGCGCTCGACTCGGTTCTGGACCCCTTCAAGTTGGGACGCGTCTTCTATCACCTTAGTCAACGACGCGGCTATCGCTCGAATCGGAAGGAGCAGAGAGACGGCAAGAAAGCATCTGGAAAGGCGAAAAAGGCCGACGACTTAGGCGCGGTCGAAGGGGGCATAAAGGAACTGGAAGATGCGATGCGCTCAGCCGGAGCGCGCACACTGGGCGAATACTTTGCATCGCTTGATCCACACGCGCAAAAGGTGCGTGGGCGCTGGACTGGCCGCAAGATGTACGAGGAGGAATTTGCCGCCATTTGGACAAAGCAAGCGACTTTCCATCCAGCTTTGCTTACCGAGGAGTTGCACCACCAAATCAAACATCTGCTCTTTTATCAGCGCCCCATTAAGGCACAGGCGCACCTCATTGGGGGCTGTGAACTGGAACCGGGCGAACGGCGCGCTGCGTGGGCCACTCTGGAGGCACAGCAGTTTCGCATTCTGCAAAAAGTCAACGACTTGGAGGTCATCCTGCCGGGAAATGTCACAGGCGTACCACTCACTCGTGAGCAGAGGCAGACTGTCCTGGATTTGTTGGAGAACTCCGCGGAAGTCACGTTCAAGAAGATTCGCAAGGCGCTCGGCTTAGCCGAGAACATCGGTTTTAACCTTCAACGAGGTGGCGAAACCAGACTAAAGGGCAACCTGACCAACACGCTAATGGTCGAGGCCTTTGCCGAGCGCTGGCCCGATATGTCTGACGCAGACAAGAAGCAAGTGGTAGAGGATTGGCGCACCATCGAGCAGGAGGAGTCGCTCATTCGCCGCACCATCGAACACTGGAAGCTGGATGAAGCGGGCGCCGAGTGGCTCGCATCTCGGCCCGCGCCCAGCGGCTACTGCTCGATTTCCCGCAAGGCTATCCGCAAGCTGCTACCGCTGATGATGGAGGGCAAGCGATTCAAAGAGGTGGAGAAGGAGGTCTACGGCAACCGGCTCACCGGCGGCCAGGTTTACGACCGCATTCCGCCGGTCCGTCAGGCTCTGAAAACTCTGCGCAATCCCGCTGTCGAACGAGCTCTTACGGAACTGCGCAAGGTGGTAAATGCGTTGGTCCGTGAGTATGGCAAGCCGACTGAGGTCCGCATTGAACTGGCCCGCGACCTAAAGAAGCCCCGCCATGAGCGAGCGAAAGCCATCGGACAGAACCGCGACCGCGAAAAGCAACGGAACGCGGCCAAGGGAAGAATGCTCCAGGAACTCGGTCCGGGATTTGAGCATCCCTCGCGTGCCGACGTGGAGAAGGCCTTGCTGTGGGAGGAGTGCCAAGGTGAATGTCCCTACACCGGGAAGCGATTCCCCTTTTCATCGTTGTTTGGCGAGAATCCTCCTTTGCAGGTCGAGCACATCATCCCCTTTAGCCGTATCCCGGACGATTCCTTTCAGAACAAGACCCTGTGCTATCACGAGGAGAACCAGCGCAAGGGGAACCGGACGCCCTTCGAAGCGTATACGGACCCATTGGAATACGAAGCCATTCTCAATAGGGTAAGGAACTGGCGAACGCCAAACCCCGGCAAGCAACGGCGCTTTGAGTTGCGAACGCTGGAGGAGTTGGCGGGCTTCTCGGAACGTCAGTTGAACGATACCCGTTACGCCAGCAAGCTGGCCTGCGAGCTGGTGGGTACGCTTTACGGCGGGCGCGACATTCAGACCGAAACCGGCTCGCGGCAGGTGGTCTTTGCCTCCTCCGGCATGGTAACGGCAACGCTCCGCAAGGGCTGGGGACTGGAGGCGATTCTGCGTGACGCCGCACCCTCCGCGAACGGTCAAAACAGGGGCAAGCCGCGCACAGATCATCGCCATCACGCCATCGATGCAATCACAATCGCCCTCAGCCGTCCAAAGATGATTGCGGCACTTAGCCGGAACAATGCCCAGGACCCTTACTGGCCCCGGAACGGACGCACCGCGCCCAAAATTCAGAGTCCATGGAAAGACTTCGTCGATTCCATCCGCCCCAACTTCGAGCAGATGCTGGTCTCCCACCGGCCCGAACACCGGCTTACTGGCGCACTGCACGATGAGACCAACTACGGCAGGCCGCGCAACGAGGGCGGCAAGGATGTGGTCCATATACGAAAGCAGGTTGTGGGCCTGTCTGCCGGAGATATAGAGAACATCGTTGATCCGGTTGTGCGCGAGGCCGTGGAGGCGAAAGCGGCCCAGTTAGGCGGTGACCTGAAGAAGTGGACTCCAAGCGAAGGGAGTGAAGACTGGCCCCTGCTCAAGACCAAGACAGGCAGGCAGGTCCCCATCAAGCGGGTGCGCATCAAGAAGTCGCTAGGCGTAGAGACCATCGGTAAAGAGGAGCGTACGCGCTATGTGGCGCTTTCCAGCAATCACCATGTCGCCATCTTTGCCCTGCTGGACGAGCAGGGCAGGGAGAAGCGATGGGAGTCCGAGATCGTCTCACTACTGACTGCAATGGAAAGAAGACGGCAGCATTTGCCTGTCATTCAAACACGGCTCGCTGCTGTACCGGAGGCGGCATTCAAGTTCTCGCTTATGTGGGGCGACACGTTGCTACTCCACAAGGATTGCGAGCATGCAAAGAACATCTGCAAGCCATCATTCTGGAGAGTGAGGAGCATTTGGGAGCAAGGCACGTTGACGCTGGTGCGAATCAACGACGCAAGGCAACTCAATGAAATAAGGGGCGCGAAGGACTGGCTTCTTCCCTCGCCGGATACTCTTCGCAAGCTCGATGCTGTCAAAGTTGTCATTGACTCCCTTGGTAGGATTCATCAGGCCGGAGCGTAGCTGATGAGCGACCGCATTCTGGAAATTGCGCATCCAGCGCGGCTTAGCATCCGGGATGCGCAACTGGTTATCGAACGGGAGGGGTTCCTGCCATTCGTTACACCTGTCAGCGGCGTCAACACATTGTTACTGGCGCACCCGCAGGTGACGCTTACTCAGGCCGTGGTCTCGCAGTTGGCCGAGGCGGGAGCTATGCTCGTCACCATCGATCACCGTTATTTACCCACCGCAATAACTCTGCCGCTCCAGACGCACAACCTGCAAACTGAGCGGCTGGCCGCGCAGGCAAACCTCAAGCCAGTGACTCGCAGGCGGCTATGGACGCAGATCGTCCAGGCCAAGATTCGCGCCCAAGGCAGTCTCCTTAAGGAGCTGCGCGGCTCCGATGGCGGGCTGATTGCCTCCGCTGCCCGCGTCCGCTCCGGCGATCCTGACAATCTCGAAGCCCAGGCCGCCCGCAGATATTGGGGGCTGATCTTTGCCGAACCGGGGGACGACAAGCCAAGATTCCGGCGCGGAGCGGACCCTCTCGAATCCGGTCCTGACCAGAACAGGCACCTCGACTACGGCTATACGGTGCTGCGCGCCTCGGTGGCCCGCGCCGTCTGTGCTGCGGGGCTGCATCCCTCGATTGGACTGCGCCACCACAACCGCTACGACCCCTTCTGCTTGGCCGCCGATTTGATGGAGCCTTTCCGCCCCCTAATTGACCGGCGCGTGGCTTCCTGGATTGCCAGCAACTCTCCATCGGGACCGCTCGATTCAATCGCAAAAAAATGGCTCATTGAGAGCGTAACCATGCGATATTGGGTCAACCGGGAAGAGAGAGTCCTTTCCGACATTCTGTTTCGGGTGGCTGGTTCGCTGGCCGCCGTACTGGCCGGGAGCGCGGAGAAACTGGACCTTCCCGAAACACTTGAGCCGTGCCTCGACGAATCAATCTCTCTGCCTACAGGTGTATGTGGTTGATCGCCATGTTCGACCTGCCCGTGGAGACCACGGAGAACCGGCGCGACTACACGCGTTTTCGCAAGGCTCTGCTCAAGGACGGTTTCATGATGCTTCAGTTCTCGGTCTATGCTCGGTATATCCCCAGCGAGGAGGCGGCCGAGGCGCACCGCAGGACGGTGAAGTCTTGCATCCCGCCACTGGGGCAGGTTCGGCTGCTGGCCATTACCGATCATCAGTTCGCCAAGATGGAGGTGTTTTATGGGAAAAAACCGCGAAGCCCGGAGGATATTCCCGAGCAGATTCTTCTTTTTTGAGAGACGGAGCGCCCGGAATCTATTTTTTGTCAGTAGGTTCCAGGCGTCCTAGTGTACGTGAGCGGTGATTCCCGGCCATCCCCAGCCCGATCGGGACAGCTATAGGCCGAGAACGAAGTGTACGTGAGCGGTGATTCCCGGCCATCCCCAGCTGGCGCTCGCACTGGTGGCTTATATTTCCAGTGTACGTGAGCGGTGATTCCCGGCCATCCCCAGCGCGCGAGCGCGCGCGGTCCTTCTCCTCCTTGAGTGTACGTGAGCGGTGATTCCCGGCCATCCCCAGCAGGACAGGCGCGCGGCCCCGCATCTCCTCAGTGTACGTGAGCGGTGATTCCCGGCCATCCCCAGCCCTGTGCTGGGTGCCTGTGCGGTCGTGGTCAGTGTACGTGAGCGGTGATTCCCGGCCATCCCCAGCTTCCATACTGCAATATAAAGTTGGACCCCTAGTGTACGTGAGCGGTGATTCCCGGCCATCCCCAGCCGAACATCGCCAACCAGTAAGAGGGATCAAGTGTACGTGAGCGGTGATTCCCGGCCATCCCCAGCTATTTTCTTGGCATCTGTTCCACTAAGGCCAGTGTACGTGAGCGGTGATTCCCGGCCATCCCCAGCCGCCAAAGTACGATGTAAACCTTCATATTTAGTGTACGTGAGCGGTGATTCCCGGCCATCCCCAGCAAAAAGTAGTTCAGATACTCGATCGCGGCGGAGTGTACGTGAGCGGTGATTCCCGGCCATCCCCAGCCTGGCCAATGGCCGGCCCCGTTTTTTGCTCAGTGTACGTGAGCGGTGATTCCCGGCCATCCCCAGCGAACACATCGAGACAAGTCTGTTTCGACAGAGTGTACGTGAGCGGTGATTCCCGGCCATCCCCAGCCCATCAGGTACCATGCGATTGCACGATTTAAGTGTACGTGAGCGGTGATTCCCGGCCATCCCCAGCGCGTGATGCGCCTTTCTCATTCACAGCGTGAGTGTACGTGAGCGGTGATTCCCGGCCATCCCCAGCGCAACGTTCATCCGGGTGCCTTTCAAAATTAGTGTACGTGAGCGGTGATTCCCGGCCATCCCCAGCACAGTTGTGGGTTTCCCGCCATTTCTGCCAGTGTACGTGAGCGGTGATTCCCGGCCATCCCCAGCCAGCATAATGGAATAGACATATTGCACACAGTGTACGTGAGCGGTGATTCCCGGCCATCCCCAGCTTGATCTGGTTTGTGCCGAGGAAAGATACCAGTGTACGTGAGCGGTGATTCCCGGCCATCCCCAGCCGCTTCTATGCCCTCGATAACGCCCGCAAAAGTGTACGTGAGCGGTGATTCCCGGCCATCCCCCGCTCGCCCTTACGCATCGGCGCGCCTCCATTTCAGTGTACGTGAGCGGTGATTCCCGGCCATCCCCAGCGTCGAGCAGCGATTCCGTTGATCGTCCGTAGTGTACGTGAGCGGTGATTCCCGGCCATCCCCAGCGCGTGGCGACCTGCACCGGGAATAATTGCTCGTCTATTCCACCCATCGCCCAGCCACAGTTGACCTTCTATGGCAGCAATGGAACCGTTACTAATAGGATTGACGGCCCGGGCCCCGGCTGCAATGCGACACAGGCTTTTTGCTATGACGGGGCGGGAAATTTGCTTAACGATGGACGGATGATCATCTACACATACGACGCCGAGGGACGCATCGTCTCCCTCAATGGCGAAACGTACAGTTACGATGCCGAAGGCAACCGCGTGGCTAAGTACTCCGGCTCGACGGTCATGGCCTCCTATTTGCTTGATCTCAGCAATAACCAAGTCACGGAACTGAATAGCGCGGGCACATGGATGCACTCAAATCTCTATGCGGAAGGACGGCTTTTCGCAACCTACGAAGGGCCGGGCGAGTCCGCTCCGAACACTTGTCACTTTCACTTGACGGACTGGCTGGGTACTAAGCGCATGCAGACTACGTCTGCCGGCGTCAACGAGGAACAGTGCTACAGCTATCCCTTCGGTGACGCGCTGTCCTGCCCTGGCGCCGCAGACGCAACTGAGCACCATTTCACTGGAAAAGAACACGACTCTGAATCGGGGAATGATTACTTCGGAGCAAGATATCTAAGCTCGATCCTGGGACGCTGGATGAGCCCCGATCCCACTGGGCTGGCTTTGGCAGAAGCGGAGAATCCTCAGAGTCTAAACTTGTATTCGTACGTGCAAAACAACCCGCTTAGCGTGATTGATCCAGACGGTTTACAAGTCGAACCAGCTGCCAGATGCGGATGGATTCGTTGTAAACTTTGGCCTCAGATCAAGAACTTCTTTAAAGGCGGTGGTGGTGGCGGTGGCGGGAATGGTGGCGGTGGTGGTGGCGGTGGCGGGAATGGTGGCGGCGGTGGTGGCGGCAATGGTGGTGGCTGGAGCTCCACGCCATATCCCGGGAAGAATCTTGTGAATGTTGAATATCCGCGGGCCGGTTTTTGGATTGGCGGCCATACTAGCGTTGGTATATATGACTCTGATCCTACGGATACTGATTACAATGATCCGCATAAAGCATATGGATTTACAACCGTTAACCAACACTGGTACGTGAGAACCATGCTTATCGTAGGATGGCCATTCTTCAAAGGATATATGGAAGAAGATTCGAAAAGCCCGCGCTCTAAGAAAGTGGTGGAATACAGATACCTGTCGATTTCAGACGAGGGCTTTTACAATGCGATGGATGCAATACATCACCACAGCGGTTATTATAGGCTTTGGCTGCTTGCGCGAAACTGCGCGAATGCTACTGAAGATGTAGACCATGCCGCAGGTGCCCACCGGGTGCCTCATCACGAGATTTTCTGGCCCCACCTTTTTTGGTTCTTGTCCTCTTTTGCCTCGTCGAAGTGACCCAAGCGACTTGAAGTACATGGGATGCGCATGTTCGAACGGAGATCAATAATGACAAAGCCTTCTAGGTTCCAGACCTCTGGCATTCTTTGTGGGGTATTCATGCTGTTTACCGTTGAATCGACAGCAGCAGAGGCTCAATGCTTTAAGTGCAAACATGAACCAATCGTCCTGCCGATTTCTCTAGCCACGGGAACAACCGTGCGGACGCCGGAGTTTCTTGTCAAGAACATCGAATATAGAATCGGGATAAGGGTGAATCGAGGGCTTCCATTTGGCCAATTGACTTGCATGATGGGGAGCAGTACACATCACTGTGAGATGGCACATTTTGACTTGGTACTTGAGGCGGAGTGGAAAGTGTTGGATGGCGACCATGTTGTGGCCGAGGGAACCACCAAAGGTTCCTTAGGCCAGATGGCATGGTCAGATAGCTTTATGGATAGATTCCTGGGAGATTTTGTCGGAGAAGCGAACAAGAAATATACCGTGGAGGTAAAGATCACCAAAGACGGCACATCGCTAAACGAGTTCAACCCTCGTCTGGTTGTGCGGATGATCGATTTCTGAAATTCAGTGGCTGGAAGCCCAAGTGCCGATTCTGGCACCCGGGATTGCGTTAAGATTCGGCAGGCAGCAGTATGACGGGCTCCGCCGCTTGTGCAGATAAAACATGTTTTTCCTCAAGTACCGAGCGAGCAGCAAGATTTCCGGTGAACGGGCTACTGGCTGTAGGCGAATTTGTAGCTGCGAAAGCACTCTGGAACCATTCAGAGCTACAGTTTTCAATGGCGAGGCCACAAACCATTCAATATAAAATAGTTGGAAACTCACAATTTCAATTGATTTCAATAACTCGCTGAAACTGGTTCGGGACCAGGGGGTCGGAGGTTCAAATCCTCTCTCCCCGACCATTCTTTTCAATCACTTCCATTGAAATCTGGCCAGGCTGAACAGCCTGGGGTTCCCAAAAGGGTTCCCACTCTTTGCCAACTCCGCCGTCGGGGAGGTCCTTCAGCGGAGTGACGCTTCTGTTGTCGGCTTTCTCGTCGGGTTCAGCAAAAACAGCCTCGACAACGCTGCTTACCGCCTCGACGCGTTCGTCCCACCACGACTTTGAATAGACATCCAGCGTGATGCTGCCAGTGCTCCCCGCGTGCCCCATGTTGTCACGGGCAACCTCAAGACGGGCGAAGCGCCGCATCAGGCTGGCGTGCATGGTCCGGAAGCTGCGGAAGTCCAGGGTCTTTGGCAGCCCAAGCTTTTCGGCCACCGGCTTCACGTGTCGGTTGAGCAGGTTATGCCGATCGATCGGCTTACCAGCCTTGTTGGCAAAGACCAGGTCGTCCGGCTTACGGAATTTCTTGTTGCGCGACCACATTTGCTGCACTGCCGCGAGAATGACTCCATGTTTGTCGAACGGCACCTCGCGCTTGCCGGCTTCGGTCTTCACATCGTCGAACTCATCATCGTAGACACGCTCATCTATGACAATGCGATCGTGGCGGATGTCCTTCCATCGAAGCGCGAGAACCTCACCCGGGCGCATGGATGCGAAGACGATCAGCTTGATCATCGACTTCGCGGGCTCCTTCACCGCCTCGATCATCCGGCGAATGTCCGCCGGTGAAAGAAGCACGGTCGGCTTCACCTCCCGTTTTCTCGGCAGCTTCACACCAACCGCAGGATTCCGGTCAAGCATGCCCCACACTTTGCCCTGGTTCAGCGCCGCGCGGAGCGTGCCATGAATCAGCCGAATCGACTTCGGAGAAAGGTTGGGAGACAACGTGTTGAAGTATTTCTGGATCTCCATGGTCGTCAGCTTGCGAACCTTACTGGATCCAAATTCTGGAAGCAGATAGGTCTTGAAGTTTTCTTCGTACTGCTTGCGGGTGGAATTCTTCAGCTGCGGCCACGTCAGGTCCCGGCACTTTTTGTAGACGGCCTGCACTGTTTCATCGTCACTCGCAAACAGGTGAGGTTGGTTGTTCCGCTCATTGACTCGCACCATGAACTCGTCGCCGAGCCGCTGTGCTTCGCGTCGGCTTGGCACACGGCTCTTTGACCAGGACTTGGTCCGTCTCTGACGCGGGGTTCGGGTGTAATCCCAGTAAAAGAGTTTCCACTTGGACTCAAGGTCTTGCAATTGGGCCCGCTGATGACGAATCTGCACCACGTTCCTCCTTCCGTGGTGCTTCAGTCGCGGTCTCTTTGTAGCATCAAAGGTCGTCACTGCACAACCTCGATTCCTGTGAGGAACTGCTGGATACCTGCCGGACGGAATCGAACGTAATGACCCAGGCGAAGGACGCCGGTGATTTCATCGGCGTTGGCGTACACCCAGGAATCGGGCACGCTCAACAGCTGTGAAACCTTCTTCGCATCGAGGAGAGGATCAAGGCTGCCGAGCCATTGCTCGACTGCCTGTCTGCAGAAGCGGTAGTAGGCGCCGAGTCGCTTGAAGCCGGGAATCTCGTGGGCGTGCGAGCGTATCCAGTTGATTGTCATGCCGAGAATGCCGGCGAGATCATCGTCGGACAGTAGAGCCGGAAACACAACGACTGGTGTCTCCGCGGGGTGGTCTTCGAGTTGCGTAAACATTTGCCTCCGTACGAGGTGGCCGGTTAATCCGGCCACCGGAGCGGAGGGGAACCCCTCCGCTTTTTCGTCGCAAGGAAATCGTTCGCAACTTGCATATTTAACTCCATTCCATAAATGCAACTCATGCTTCCAGGGCAGAATCCGAGGGCGCGCTCCCGTGATGAAGAGCGCGCCCGAAGGCCTTATGCAGCTTGATCAAGATTGCCCACTACCTGGAGCTGCTTTTGTAACTCCGCTTCTATGGTCCGGCGCTGAGACAACGTGGGAACACTCCCTTGCGGCATCGGCGGAAAGGCCTTGTACTCCTTGGCGTCGAGCTCGCAGCCGAACTTGCCTTTTGGGAATCCACCCCACTGCTTGAAGAAAAAGGGCACGCCGGCTGCTTCGCACTGGTTACCTAGAGAAGTCACCCTCTCCTTCTGCATCGGACGTGATCTGGGACCACTCTCCCCACCTGCAATGACCCAGCCGATGCCGTCCAGGCTAATCGTGCCGAGGTCTTCGAGCAGCGGCTCGCAGGAGAGGAAGCGCATCGCGACATCGCACTTCTGCAGGCAATCCAGGCGGGGTAGACCATGCTTCCGGTTCTCGACTGAAACGCCCCACCATACGTGAGGCAGCTTGGCCGCAAACCCAAGGTCCGTCTGCAGCATTTTGCGCATGCGCGCGTGACGCTTGGTCAAAACCTGGTAAGTATGCCAGTCTGCCGCGGCCATGACCTTGAAGGCAGCAACAACGTACCAATCCGGGACCTCTTCGTGGAAAAGATCCGACATGCTGTTGACGAGGACTTTTCTGGATTCTGACCAGTGCAGTGGCTCGAGGAGCTTCCAGGGGACGATCCGAAGATCAAAGCCCTGCTCAAACGGATGGCCCGGCACGCCGCGGAACCTCTCCGCGAAAGTCTCGGCGTAGCAGTTCTTGCAACCTGGACTGACCTTCGAGCACCCGCGCACCGGGTTCCATGTGTCGTCCGTCCACTCAATCGATGAATTCTTTGACATAAATAGACCTTTCTCTAAGGATCTCGGTCTTTGTTGTTGATGAACACGCGGTACCCAAATCCTACGGACACCGCGATTGCCTTTCACCGGCAAGTCTTCAGGATTCGGAGCCAGTTGACTCCGCAGTACTAGTTTTGTTTGCGCTTCTTGGCCACCTCCATCAATTTGTCTCCAAACTCTCTCAGGACATCCCTCTCCATTTCCCGTCGGCGGTTCTCATAGACCGCTCGCATTTCAGCATGGAAATCGACGGGCGCTTTTCCAGAAGAAGCCTCTCCGAGTTTCGTGGGCCCCTGGCGTCGCTCACGCTCGATGGCGGAGTCGTGCAGGAATTGGAAGGCCGTTACGATGTCGCCCATTAAAAGGGCGACGGTCGCGCTGCGTAGGACGGACTCCATCTCCCGATTTGCGACCAAGCCTTTCCTCCACTCCTCGACGAGGAACCTTTGCCCCGCCTCCGTCAGCGCCATCGCTCGTCGGCCACGCGTGGCGCCTTCTGAACGAACCAGCAAGCCAGCTTTTTCCAGCTCCTTAATCACGTGCTTGATGCTTCCGGGCTGTAAGCCAGCCGCCTGCTGAAACGCGTAGAGCGTGTGCAGGCCGCCGCGTGAGATGGCGGCCATCAGGAACATTTCCATCGGCTCAGTGCGCTTTTCAGTCGTCATAGTTTCAACCATGTTTGAACTATATCATAATTCCCCCGAATAGCCAAATCGACTTGCAGAGAATGTTTATGGATGCGAGCACCCAGAAGGGTACGTAAGGGTCAAAAAGTCCGTATCGCGTTCATTGTATATGTGTTACATGCGATAGCGACCCGACGAATCGGGTGACCGGGGACGTTGATTCTACAGGAGGGGGCAGCGCTGAGTACCCTCCGCGGTAGAGGCCCCACCTACTACCGTTTTCTTAAGAGGTCGGTAAATACAAAGGCCCCGGGATCTGATGTCCCATGGCCTTTGTCCTAAGCACTCAGATGGAAAGGAGAGTCCCCCTCTCTCCGCCAGCAATTCCCGTATCCCATTCATCCCATTCTCAAATCATAGAAAATAGGCTGCTTGTGTGATTTCCGCTTCGTCCGCGTTGTCCGCATTTTCCGTCCAATTCAGCCCTGTAGGCCGTTTTTGCATGACAACGGGCGGGATGCATGACAACGGTGGAGGGGCACTCGCCGCCACATCTCCCTGAGCCGGTTCCAAAGGCGCACAAGGTGGTGGCCTATTGTGACGTGCACATTCTCCTTGGCACTCCCACATGACCGTGCCAGGCTGTAGGCTCTCACCGAATCGCGCCGACTTGTCGAGCTTGACCTTGAGCTTGGCAGCGCAGGCAGTTTACGTCGACCGAAATCGCCAGAGAATGTTCAGCAGCAAGATCGCCGGCCATCCATCGATCCTCCGGATAACCGGACGCGTTATAGTCGCCATGGACGTTTTCTATGAGCAGGTCACTAAGGCGCACTGATGGCTGAGAAAGTGCTCAAAAGCACCGAAAGACACCCTTCAGCACCCTGATCGAACCCTCGGAAACACAAAAAGCAGAGGTTGGGGTGAACCCCTCGGTTGAGACAATCTGCAATTGACACATTTGCCGTTCGCTGCGGCCTACGGCTTGTCAGCTTCCGGCTTTGCCGGCGGCTGCAGCTTTTTGAACAGCGAGAACATCTCCACCGGCAGCGGAAAGACGATGGTGGTGTTCTTTTCCACGCCAATCTCAGTGAGCGTTTGCAGGTAGCGCAGCTGGATGGTGATGGGCTGCGTGGCCAGCAGTGCGGCAGCATCCACCAGCTTTTGGGCGGCGCTGAACTCGCCCTCGGCGTGAATGATCTTCGCGCGCTTTTCGCGTTCCGCTTCGGCCTGCTTGGCCATGGCGCGCTTCATCTGCTCGGGCAGATCCACCTGCTTCACTTCCACTGAGATGACCTTTACCCCAAACGGTTCAGTCCGCTGGTCGATGATGGACTGGATGCGCAGGTTGAGCTTGTCCCGGTGGCTCAGCAACTCGTCCAGTTCGACCTCGCCCAGCACCGAGCGCAGCGTGGTCTGGGCGAACTGTGAGGTCTGGTTGACGTAGTCGGCCACCTTGACGACGGCGTTATTGGGGTTGACCACGTAGAGGGTAACCACGGCGTCCACCTTGAGAGTGACATTGTCGCGAGTAATCACGTCCTGGGGCGGAACCACGAGCACCTGCTGACGCAGCGAGATGCGCACCATCTGGTCGATCGGCCGGAACACCAGAATGATGCCAGGTCCCTTGGGTATGGGCAGAGCACGGCCCAGCCGGAAGATCACTCCGCGCTCATATTCGCGGAGAATCTTGATCGAGTTGAGCAGGTAGAGGACGACGATCGCCGCAAAGACAAGCATCGGAATTGGCAGTTCGGGCATTGCGCTTCCCTCACTCTGCAGGGATTCTACTCCGGAATGGTCATTCGGCGGGCTTGGGAGCTTGGGCGGCTCGGCCGATGCCAAGCATCTCGGCGATCTCCACCTGCGTCCGGCTGCGCTCCCGCCATTAGAGAAATTGAGCGATTTACACCCCGTCCCGCTCTCGCTGCACCTCGTCGGCTGTTCGCCTATTCTGTTCCCGTGCTCCGTCCAGATGATCGCCGCCGGGTATACATGTCTTTCCAGTGCCGTAATGGCTGGCATTGCCAGTTCCTGGAGGAGGACCTGAAGACTGCGCTGCCCTGCAAGCTACACTTCGCATCCTCAGACAAGGTGATCGAACTGGTGGAGCGCGCCGGCGGATTCCCTGACCAAGATACGCGGCTGATGGTGAATCAGGGGATTGAGATGGGGAGAGGTGGAATGTTCATGAACCTGACGACGGAACAGTACGCTAGGTTGAAGACCGTCTGAGGTATTCCCAGATCAGCCGAATCATCTGTTGGCTAACGGCTCGGGAACGGTTTAAAGAATATGCGGAAGAATCGAGGAAAAAAGGTCGAGGCATTCCAAAGTAAATCTCGCGGACGGAGTGTGTCTAGGTGCAAATCACAAACAGCAGTATCATGTTTGTAGCAGTTTCGCTAGGCTCAGGGGGAAGTGAAATGAGCAATGCGGAAGAATGGGCGCGCTCGCTCGGTGAAGAAATCAAGGCGAAGCAGAGCGCAGCCAGAGAAGACGCACAAACGGTAGCAATGCACCGCGATATCGTCGCGGAGAAAATGCCGTTCAAATGGGAAGAACTCTGCGCTGTATTTCAATCGTGCTGTACTGCGTACAATGAGCAACTACAGCCGGAACGAAAACTTGCCTGTCATCGCAGCGGCTCCCATCGATTCTCGATTTGTCCCGACGCGCTTCCAGAGATTGTTGAAGGGACTTACCATTACGAAACCAAGAGAATTCATATCCAGACTCCCGGTGCGTCGGAATGGTTTCTTCCCCACGTCGTTCTTACGGGGAGTGGAGACGTTGAACTCGTATCTAACTCCACGAGAAAGGTGAAAACCATCGAAAAGATCGCGCAAGATGCTATTCGGGAAGGTCTGATACGCAGATGAAGACGAAACCGCAGTCTCCCGAATACAAGGCTTTCGAGAACCTACTCGGCCAAGTTCTCACGGTACCGAAGGCGGAGATAAACAGGCGCATTGAAGAAGACAAACGCGAGAAGCGAACGCCTAAATCCGCTTGCCGCGTTTCTGGCGAGTCATCCAGCCAAGCCTAGACCGTCGTTTCTCCCACCTTGCCGGTCAGTTCTGCGTAAGTCAGTCTCTTCCCTGAAATCTGCGATACTGCCAGCGCGAAGACGCGCGTCTCTGAGCTCTTGAAAGAGCGCTTCGTGATTGTTCCTTTCGCAGATTTTATTGTGTAAGCTATGAAAAGCTTGTTTCTGCTGGACTCGAATTCGCGTCCAGCCAGGAGAGCAGACAACGGATGCTGCCGGTGGCCATAGCTACACAGGAGTCAGCTGCTCCGTAATACAGGTGAATGGTGTCTCCATCCGCGCCGATGGTTTGTCCGCACGGAAACACGACGTCTTTCACATCTCCGCCGCGTTCATACGATGCTTCCGGTCCAAACAGCCAGGAGTTTCCTCGTTGCAGGCAAATCTCAGGACGTTCCAAATCAAAGATCGCAAGACCCAGGCGATAGATACTTCCCGATGCCGTTTGCCGCACTCCGTGGTAAATCATTAGCCACCCCTTGGCCGTTTCAATCGGCGGAGAACAGAGACCAATCTTGTTCGCATCCCACCAACCTCCGCGTCGCGCTTCCAGGATGACCTTATGACTTCCCCAATGCCGCAAATCTGGCGAATAGGATATCCACATATGAGCGCCAAGAGCTGTCATTGGCCGGTGAATCAGCGCCCAACGACCGCCAATCCTCCGAGGCAACAGCGCCGCATTTTTATCCTCTGGAGGCATGATGACGCCGAATCGCTCAAAGCTCCGGAAGTCCTTGGTGAGCGCCAGCGAGACTCCGGGACCTCCCCGCGCAAAGGATGTGTACGCCACCGCATATTGCTCGAGTTCCGGGACATAGGTAATGCGCGGATCTTCGATACCCCAGATTTCTTCCGGATAGTCCAGTGGATTCGCCATCAACGTCGGTTGAAGATCAATCTGCCATCCATCCAAACCATTCGCGGAACGCGCGGCGCAAAGATGCGATAGTCCGCTCCGGTCTTCAACGCGACAAAGCAGCAAGGTGTCGCCGTCGGCTAGCAGTACGGCCCCAGCGTTGAAGACACTGTTAATTGGATAGGGCCAATCTTCACGGCTGAGGATCGGATTGCCGGAATAACGCGTGAAAAGCGGAGCGTCGGGAGATAATTTCTGTCCGAACTGTTCGAGAACCGAGGAATCTTGCAATGAATCAAGAACCGTATTCATATTCAAGACGTGACACTCATTCCCAGGTACGTTGCTTCTGCGCTTGCTGCTGTAGCGGTCTGCATATCGAGCCTCGCGAATCTCAGCCTATCGGTTCTGCGCTTCCATGGGTATTACTATCTTGGAACCGCTCTAGCCCGTACCCTTCAGGAAATTCATATGCGCCGGCCCTGGAAGGAACACGCCAAGACGAATCTTCCCGGTTACTCACGAAGAGGCCGAGCAGCGGCCCACCGCTTGCCGTCCGGATCGCAAAGAATCGGCACTCCGTCTTCGTCGATGCCGTACGGCGACCGCCGCGCCCTGACCCGATGCTTGGGCGAGACAAACAGTTCGTCCAACCGGAAATAGCCGATCAACAATATGACCAGAAATGGAATCGCAACCAGGAGCGAGTCCAAGTTGGAATGAATTGTCGTGTCGTGCATGATAGCCTCCGCTATGCCCCGGCTTGCATTAAGGCTCGCAGGAAAAGACCCCGGCCTTGGCCGGAATCTTCTTCGTGGAAGAGGACGCCTAAGCAACTTAAAGTAATCTCTTGATACGGGCAATGATACTTTCAGGTCAGCGGCCGGTGCTTTTTGGGGCCGCACCGCTGCAAGGCGTCGATGCGCACGCGCCGCTCCGCACCAGCGGCCCGGCCCGGCTCCCGTCCGCCAGCACCGAGGGGATTGCATCCCCCGGAGTAAACCGGAATCTCCTTTTTCGGGTTCGATTCGCTCGAATTGTACCGCTCCTGAGGGGCCTTGGAAGTGCGACGGTGCATTTGCGGTTGAAAACAGTCGAGATCGCACCGGTTCACAACCATCTCGCTCTACTAGCTGAGATTCGGCGTATGCTGTTGGGCATGGCAGGGTTTCTCCTATGGGTATGGGGTGGTTTCTCGTAGTGATCGTCGGCTGTCTCGTTTGGGCGTACCTCAGTGTCACCATGAATCGCCGGAATTCTAATGAATTCGACCGGAGAGCGCGGAAGGCTGAAAAGTTCCGTTCTCGTTTGTTACATCCCCCATTCAAGGGCTGACCGCGACGAAGCGAAAAGCAGCCCCGTTGCCCGTCACAGTCCCGCCGCCTCAATGCCCTCTCGCTGCTGGTGCCCGCTAATGGAGCCGATGCAGAACTTCGTCGAAGTTCGGGGAGCCGGGTTCTCTTACCTGCACTCACAGAAAGGAATAAGAGTATGGCCGATTCAACGAAAATAGCTTGGATTTCCGCACTGAGTGAGGAGTTGCAACAGGCGGAAGAGCACGAGCTACGCTGGACACGGCTTGGAGAGCAATTGCACAAAACCGAGTTGGAACAGTGGAAGATAACCGCCCAGATTAGAAAAGCAGAGGTGGACTTGCTAAAGCTGCTTATTCAGACCGCGGAACGCGAGGAGCGATAGGCTCAGTACGGGATGTTCTTGAGGAAAGTGTGATTACGTGTCTGCGTAAAACACCCTACACGAAAGAATTATTATGAGCGAAATCATAGATAGAGCCTACATGAGGGAGCCGGGCGAGTTGGCCGGAAGCTTTGAGCACTGTGCTATGGTGTCGCCCTACCCTTTCCGATGTTGTGCCCGCCACACTCGTCCTGCTCCACCGCGATGAAGATTCCCGCTTGTTGGCGCCAGCTTCGATTGGTTGAACTAGCGATTGCGGCCAAAACCTTCACGCGCGCGAGAGATGTTCTTTGTTATTGACCAAGGACGGACCTGGTCCAGAACATGAAGAATCACCGGAAAACCAGGAAGCTTAGACCAGCTGAAGTGAACAGTCCCTTGCTTGAGTTTTCAACCCAAGCATGCACTGGAATTCAGCCGGTGGGTTATCCTCAATCCCGGAGGGTTCATGAGAATACAGGACATCGTTGTCGAGATCGATGCTGAGATATCCAAGCTGCAACAAGTAAAGGCGCTGTTAACTGGCACCGGCACCACCGAGAAGCGGAAGCCGGGTCGACCAGCCAATACCAGCTTGGCCGGCAAAGCCAGAACAAAACGCACGTTGAGCGCCGAGGCGCGTGAGAAGATCGCCGCTGCCCAAAGGGCTCGTTGGGCGAAATCCAAGAAGGCCGCGAAGAAAGCAGCGCGTAGCACCGTTGCAGTGTCAACTGCGAAGAAAGCCCCTACGGCCAGCTTGCCTGCCAAGAGCACGAAAAAGCGCACCTTGAGCACCGGAACACGCGCCGAGATCGCCGCCGCTCAAAGGGCCCGGTGGGCGAAGGTGCGGAAGACCGCAAAGAAAGCCTCTACGGCAAAGGTTGCAAAGAAGTCTGCTCCAGCTAAGAAGGCTGTCCACGCAAAGAGGGCGGGTGCGTCGAAGACGAAGGCTGCTGTTGCTCCGGAAGCTCCAGCCACGCCAGTAAAAGCAGCGTCGTAAGGCTTTGGGTGCAGGTAGTCCAGGCTACACAGGAGTCTGGGACGGCGCACTCGAGACTGTGTCGTTCAATTCAGGCGTAAAGGCGACTACGGCGGCTGCTCGGTGCCTCCACTTGAGGTTCCAGCAGCCGTTCCGGCCGTCCGCCACATGCCGGCCATCATCCGGTTTCTGAGGTACGACCCTTTGCCGCCGACCGACTCATTTTCTGAACGCCTCGCCATCGCGCGCACAGCGACCGCGATGCCGGACTTCTCCCGACCAGAGTGCAAGCGTCAATACCGCCCAACTGCCGGCGAGCTCCAGCGCAGCGGTCTTGTTGCACCGCACCGCGTTTGTCACGACCTCAGGTTGGTGACAGGCGCCTTTTTAATCGACCCCGACAGCCAGTTCGCTGAAGCCAAGCCGACTTCGCGTTACTGATCGGACTCTCGATGAGTGCATTGGCGATTTACCATCATTCCAGAAACAACCCAGTTGACATCGGCGTCCTTCACAAGGAAGTCCCTTTATCGGAGAGATCCGACTACCGGGTGTTTTGAGAACTCAGAACCCCAATCGTGACCGGATCAAGCGCACGCGATCACGCGCCACAGGCAGCTGTGTGCCGCGCTCGTCTTTGAGCAGGATCGCAACTCTCCCCGCAAAGGAGACACTTGCCTGCCTGACCCATTCCAGGTTTAGAAGGATTGCGCGATGGATGCGAAGGAACCGTACGGGGTCCAACTTTCGTTCAAGATCGGCTATCGTCTGGTCGACGCAGTGTTCGCGCCCATTTACGACGGCATAGGTGAGTTTGTCGCGGGCAATGAAATGCGTGATTGTGTCTAGGTCGAGAAACGAGATGCGATCGCCGACACGGGAGGCGATGTGGCGCGGATAGTCGACCTTGCGGCCGAGGAGCGACGAGGCCAGCTCCTTCAACACGGCCGGCAGCTCGGGGTCTCGCTGCCAGTCTGGTTTGACGACAGGCCTAAGCCGGCCGAGTTTCCCAAGCGCGCGCTCCAACTGCTCGGCTTCGATTGGCTTGAGCAGGTAGTCAATTGAGTTCACCTCAAATGCCCGCAACGCGTATTGATCGAAGGCGGTGGTAAAGATGACGAAGGGCTGGACCTGGAGCCGCGCGAGCAGCTCGAAGCCATTCATGCCCGGCATCTGAATATCGAGAAAGAGTACATCAATCTCGTGTTCGCCATTGAGAAACGCAACAGCCTCTTCCGGGTCCGTGGCGCTTCCGGTCACGTGCAGGGAATCGTACTTCGCCAGCAGCCGTCGAAGCCGCTCGATGGCGAGCGGTTCGTCATCTACGAGATAGGCGCGCAGCGGAGTCGCTTCCATGGCGTCTCACGGTTCCGCGGGAAAGGAGATGCGGACAATCGTCCGCTCCTGCTCGCGGATCACGTCAAGGCGGCCCTCGCCGCCAAACAAAAGCTCGAGGCGCGCCAGCAGATTGCCCAGACCATGCTCGGGAGTTACGGCGCCAAGTGAAAAACCCGGACCATCGTCGATGACTTCAAGGCGAATCCGGCCTGCTTCCATTGATCCGGCAACCTCAATCGACGCTCCCTCCACGCGCTGGGCCGCCACGTGCTTCACTGAGTTCTCCACGAGCGTTTGCAGCGATAACGCGGGAACTTTGACCGAACCGAGCGATTCCGGAACGAGAATCTCATAGCGCAGCCGCTGGCCGAAACGCGTCGTTTCGATTTCGAGATAGTCACGCACGACCTTTAGCTCCTGTGCCAGAGGAACAAGACCACTGTGCTGCGCATTCAGCGAGAATCGCAGCAGCGAAGCCAGCTTGCCCACGGTATCTTCCGCGCGTTGCGGGTCTGTTGGGATGAGCGCGGCGATGGAGTTGAGGGTGTTGAAGAGAAAGTGCGGATGAATGCTCGATTCGAGCGACGAGAGACGCGCCTCGGCCAGCAGCTTATTGGCACGCTCCTGTTCCATCTGCCGCGTGCGCAGTTCGAGCTGCGCGGTCTGGAGGCGGTAGTGGAGGGTTTCCCAGGTCATGATGCTGAGTCCCACGATAAGCGTAATGACGGTGGCAATGGGTGCGGCGAAACGGAACTCGCGCCAGTAGGTTCCGCGGGCCGCCAGGCCGGTGAACTGCAGGATCGCGCCGGTGACCAGGCAGCCGAAGACGGCGGTGCAAATCAACGCCAGCGCCTCCAGCAGGATGATGAGGCGCGGAAAGCGGTCTGTGTATCGCTCGGCAAGCCGCGTGAGCAGGACCATGGACGGTAGGGCGATGAAGGCCGAATAGATGAGAGAGATCATCAGCTCCTGGCCGGTCTGCGAGAAGCGGATCGTCCCGGTGGTGAGGAAGAGCATGACCACCAGCAGGGCTGCGCCCACCGTCATCCACGCTGCGCGCACGGCGCTCGCGCGAAATGCGCCGCGATACGATTCGGCGCCGGTGCCGCAGGCCTCGCCGGTTTGGTTCGTGTTCCGGGTCATAGCTGAAAACGGATCCCTACCGATGTCGCCGTCGAATACGGCGCGGAGCCGTACTCCGATGTTGTGCTCCCCCTCGGGACCTCGAGGTGCACGTAAGAGGAGAAGTGATTGCCGAACCACCGGCTGGCGTCAAAAACGCCCGTATAACTCTGGTCGTCCAGGTTGGCGACGATGGAACCGGAAACGCCCCACTCCTTCCATCCTGCGCGTTCGCGAAGCCGGGCTTTGCCGGCGCTGAAAAAGCCGTAGTGCTGGCGGCCTGCCGTCGCGGAAACTCCCGGATCGCGATAACACGGGATGTTGGGCGCCGTATAGAACTCGCCGATGAAGGTCGTGCCGGAGACGGTATATTTGGCGCCCAGCAGCACCGCGGCCTGCTCGCGCCACACAGCTTCCCCGTGCACTTCCCACGCCTGCCCCACCACGCGCGTAAAAGTCAGCCCGCCGAATGAGTCCCCGCCGCGGTCGTGGCCCGCGATCAGAGAGGTGTCGAATCCCCGCACCAGAACGTTATACCGGAACGCCGTCGTATCGTGCAGGCTTGTTCCGGCCGGAGCCAGCGCGGCGGTCGACCAGGCCGCCGAGATGGCCTGCGTCCCATGGATCCAATCGGCCTTGATCATGTCGCGCCCCTCGTTCACGTTCAGCCGATCAGTGGGATTAGTCGGCATGCGTGGCGGATCCAACACCCCGGCAGCACTGAATGCATAGCCCGTGCCCCAAAGCACCATCTTACGTCCCACCGTAAAGTCGAAGTCTCCCGCGGAAAGCCCGCCATACGTTTCCCGCACGCGCAGTTGCGTGCTCGTATCGGAGTAAGTGGCCGTCAGACCGATCAGGCTGGACGTGAAGTTCCAGCGGTTGCGCTCACGAACGCCGAAGGCCGGCTCCAGCAGCACCTGGTTCAGCACCGTGGGCAGCGGCGCACTCAAGTTGCCGTAAAAGGTCGCGTCGTCGATCGCTTCCACCGAGTACCGCGTCTGGAAGCGGCCCTCCTCGGACTCCGCGGCATCCTGAGCCACGGCCCAGACGCTCGCCATGAGCAGAAGAATCGGGATCAGAAAGCGTCGATGCATTGCGAGAGCCTGTCGAGTAACGAACCGGCCAAATTCAGAACCTGTCCGCGCGGCCTTGATAAAAGAGTTTGTCCGGCAGTGCGCGCGGTGTTGCGCCTGAGTATTCGAGTACGCTATGCGAGTTGTGCAGGATTTCGTCGTAAAGCGTGAGCCGCTGAAGCACCATCTGCCCGTCGCTGAGCCCGTACTCGTCAAAGGTCGCCGACTTGATGTGCTTGCCTGAAGTCAAATAGAACTCCGCTTTCACCGGCCGCGTATCCTCCGCACGAAGCCAGTAAAGAATCCTCTGGTACGTGGCGCCCTTCCGCTTGGCAGTGAGATCCAGAACGTAGCACTCCACCGTTCCCACCTTTTCCGTGCGCAGGTAGACGGGCGAGTAATCGGCGGCATAGTTGGTGCGGGCGACGTCGCCGTTTGAGGCGTCGCCGGTCAACCGCTCCAGCGGAGTAATCCGCACCGGCCGGCTCGTGTCAGGCAAATACACCCACATATCGTCGCCCAGCATCAGCAGGTGTTCGCCCTTCTCGCGGGGGCTCAGGAACTCCACGTAGGTCTTTTCCGTGCCTTTTTGCGAGACTTCGTAGAGATGCTCTTCATCGGGCCTGCCCGCCTCGAAGTCGGTGATCTTGACGTGCACCACATACGACGGCCAGCCATTGCGGAAACGATCGGACTGCTTGAGCAGCGCCTCCGCGTCGGCCTTGCCGGGTGTCGCGGCGCGGCATACCCACGCGCTGGCCAGAAGCAGTCCGGTCAGGAAGAGAATCAGGTACCAGCGCAAAAAACAATTGACGTTAGACATGGGCGAGTGCCTCCGTAATCTGAATCCGCGATGCGCGGATCGCGGGCAGAATGGACGCCAGCGCCAGCGAGATGATGACCAGCAGCGACGCGGCCGCCATGAGCCAGGGCATGTGCAGCACCCGGAACGGCATCTCCGAGGTGAGCCCCGGCGGGGGCGGCAGGTGCAGATTCAGGAAATTCAGAAGCGCGCCGGCCAAACTGCCGCCCACAATCCCGACCGCTGCTCCGAGCAAGCCGAGCAGCGCGGCCTCAGTCATGAACAGGCCGACGATCCAGGAATGCGGCGTGCCCATGGCCAGCATGGTGCCGATCTCTCGGGTGCGCTCGAACATGGCCATCAGCAGCGTGTTCACACTGGACATAACGACCATAAAGAAGACGATGGTTCCGAGAAAGAGGAAGATGGTGACGAAGAGCGTGCGGACCTGCCTATAAAACAGGGCCAGGTCGATCCACCTCTTCAGTTCCATCTGCTGCGGCAAGCCGTTGAGGCGGGGAATCAGTTCGTCGTAGACGCGGTCCGTGTTCGAAGTCGCATCCAGACCAACCACCAGATTGGTCACGCGGTCGCTCTGCAGTAGCCGCTGCGCCGCAGTCAGCGGAATGCGCAGATAGCGTGCGTCCAAATCCGCTACGCCGGTTTGAACGATACCTGCGATCTCGACGTCGATGCCGTTGAGCGCTCCATCGGAGGTTACGGCCAACAGCGTGAGCCCATCGCCGACCTTGACGTTCATCGATTTGGCCAGGCCGGAGCCGATCAGCGCCTGCACCTCGGCGCCGGGCTTCGCGGTGAGATCGTGTCCGGCGATTAGGTTGGCGGAAAAGCCGAGGCTTCTTTCAGCATCGGGATCGACGGCGCTGCCCATGTAGACCGAGGACTTCTGGCCGTTCGAAACCATGCCGTAAAACTCGATGCGCGGCGCTACGCCACGCACATGCTGGGCGCTGGCCACGGTTGCGGCTACATGCCGCCAGTTGTCGATGCCGGTGTCGAGCACGTGGACCTCGTCGCGCCGGAAGTGCTCGGCGGTGAAGATTTGAATGTGCCCCAGGCCATTGCGGATGGTGCTTTCGCGCAGGCCATCGGTCATAAATGCGAAGAAGCCGCCGACTAGCAGCAGCCCGGCCACGCCACCGCCTACCATTAGCAGCGTCATCAACGTGCGCCGCCGGTTGCGGAAGACATTACGAAACGCGAGCAGCAGAAACTTGCTCATGGCGATCTCCTTCCAGCCAGGTCGCGGTGCCGGCGGCTGCGGCTTCGTGCAGGTCAGATACCACGCGTCCGTCGCATAACCTGACAATGCGTGGCGTGTGCTCCAGTAGCCGCTGGTCGTGCGTGGAAAAGATGAAAGTGAGGCCGAGGTTCCGGTTCAGCTCGCGCATCAGATCAATCAGTTGCGTCGCATTCTGGGTGTCGAGGTTCGCAGTCGGTTCATCGGCCAGCACAAGTGCCGGGTGGTGAACAATGGCCCGAGCCACCGCAACCCGCTGACGCTCGCCACCCGAAAGCAGGTCGGGCCGATGTCTGGCGCGTGAGGAAAGCCCCACGCTCTCAAGTGCCGCCGCGGCCTTTCTGCGCCGCTCGCTCCCGCTCACGCCCTGCACGAGCAACGGAAACTCCACGTTCTCAATGGCCGTGAAAACAGGAATTAGATTGAAAGTCTGAAAAACGAATCCGATCTTCTCGCGGCGAAGCGCCGTGGTCCGTGCAGGCGTCAGTTTCGTCGTGTCCTCGCCATCCAATAGGATCCGACCCGAGGTTGGCTTGTCGATGCAGCCAATCAGGTTCAGTAGCGTGGTCTTTCCGCTGCCGCTGGGGCCCGCAATGGCCAGGAACTCGCCGCAACAGACGCGCAGGCTCGCCTCGTCCAACGCGCGCACTTGGGTGTGATCCAACGGAAAACTCCGGCTCACCGCTTCTGCCGTCACCAGCTCATTCACGCTGTGCCTCCCGGGCAGCCTTACTGCCCTGCGTGAACGATAGGTCCGCTCCACCGAGGAAAAACCGCCTTCATGGATGAACCGTCAGAAAAGAGGTTGGAGGGTCGGAATTCGGGGATGAGCCGCACCGATTGTGTGCGGCGGGTGTATCTGGAGTCGCATTGCAATTCGCTCCTGTCTTTTGGGAGCCGATTCAGCCGGAAGAGACGGGCTCAGACTCACAAAGAGGTATGAACCTGAGATCGATTTGGTCCCGCGCAGACCTTGGAAGACAGGTCACCTAGTGGTCGGAATTCGAAGCGGTAAGTATCGACAATTCGGCTTGCGCGAAGTGATCGAAAGCGCGCGATTCTCGAATAGCGATAACAGACCAATGCGCTCATTTAGGACCAGCCCTGCGCTGCGGCAATCCGGATTAGTACCCAAAAACGCCCAAGTGTCTGCCGAGCGACGCAACAGCCGAATGGTCGCACCGGCCCCTTCGGACGCTTTGGGAGACACCTAGTCCAGAACAGGAATCATCTCGGCATCAATATATATAGGACCGGACACGGCCCGCCGCCCAGCCCTAGCCGACGACCAAAACGACTGCCGCCTGGGAGGTAACCTAAAATAGGCTACTTTTCTTTGTATGCGCCTCGAAAGTGGGGAAACTCACGGTTGGGAAAACGGACAAGTTTGAGGGGGGACATGATGTCCCCACGAAGTGACAATGACTTCGACTACAGGTTTAGGCGTTTTAGGGGTCTTGAGGGGGCTAGACCCCCCGTCCTAGTATAAGGAAATCGAGCCGCAAAACCGAATTATGTTTTGGGGTGAACACCGATTTCCTGCCCATATGCCTCCGACCGAGACGAATCCTTCCCCATAGGCTGGTCAATACCCCCTGGCCGGGCCGGCCAGAGTTCCCGAGGAGGCCCAAAACTGGGTTGGGGATGAGTAGGCGATGATTCGGGCACAACAGTCAAAGCGTCAGAAATGGGCGCATTTACGCTTGACAACCAAGCGCCCGGGTTTGACACCGCCCGCCAGCGGACACTGCACGCGTTACTCAGGATCTGTCCTGAAGGTTCAACCTGCTTGAGTCGCAGTTGAAGAGCAATATGCGCGGAGTCAGGTGGAGCGCTCCGGGGTGTTGCCATAGTGGGCGCGGGGTAGTGTGAAGAGAATGATGAGGCTGGCGAGGGTCAGGATGGCGAGGATGAATATGCTGCCTTCGGGGCCGGTCGCTCCGCCGCTGAGAACGGGCTTGCCTACGGCGTGCGTGGCCAGGAGATGGTGCTGAACCATGGTCCCACTGTCGGCGACGCCATAGAGGAAGGACTGGCCCCAGTTCCATGAGGCGTGGAAGCCGATGGCCCACCAGAGAGAACCGGTGCGCCAGAGACTGAGGCATAAGACCATGGCGACCAGGCCAGAATTGAACAGCCCGATGGGTGATTCGCCCGGGTTCTTGCCGTGGCCGAGGCCGAAGAGGATAGAAAGAATAACGGCTGAGGTCCAGAAGCCCAAGGCTACGCTATGCCGGGTCTTGAAGGCGCATTGATAGAGGCCGGCAAGACCACGGGTTAGGGTGTACTGGAGGTAGCCGCGCGTGCTGTACTCCTCGAACAGGCCAACTAGGAGGAAGTTGAACAGCCAGATTGATGCGTAGCGGAGAATGCCGCTGCCAAAGAGCAGGCGGCTGTCGATGATGAGGAGTCCGGTCCCCCAGAGGGTCAGAACGAGGAGCGAAATGCAGATCACTCCCCCGGCCAGGCCGGCGGCGAAGAGCAGGAGCTTGCGGTTGCCACCGAAGCCGTAGACGGAGTTAGGGCGCCGCTCGATCTTTGACATGATCCAAGTAACAAGGAGAGTCACAAGGACCGCAATGGATTCGGAGACGAACACGGAGTGTGGCGTGAGGAACGTGTCCGCGGCAGCGTTTGGAGGATGCGGGAAGAGCTTGTGGCCGATGACGTTGACGCAGATAACAACGGCAGCGAAGAGAGCGATGAAGATGAGCAGACTCCAGCCGGCGCGGAGGCCGTCTTTGCCGATGAAGATCTTGCGGAGAGTTGACGGTGGTACGGGTGCGACTGGTTCGGTGGGTGTCAGCGTTGCGTCGAAATTCAATGGACTTCCTCGCGTAGCAGGGGTCTATTTACTTTTTAGCCGTGCTTCGGCGGCTGGTCCGAATCGCGTCGATGCTCCTGCAGAATGTAGCGATCCATCACCACGTATATTCCGCGTTGCGCGCCTTTCCGCCGCCCGCTCTTGAATTACTTTTTCCCAAATTCAGATGGCCGGGGCTTTCAACCGTAGTCTCCGTGCTTATTTTAGGATGGCAGAGTCCAAAGAAGAAAGGCTGGTCAGTTTGGGATAGTTGTTGAACAATCGCCATGGCACTCGTGACCCCGGAATTGTCCTGCCACTTGGCGAGTCGTCGCTCATCCTTCCCCAACCCGGCCTCCGGTGGTCAAAACGGCGTTCTGTGTGAGTAGGCGGTAATCCGCTCGGAACAATTTCGAACTCTCGGAAAGACCTTTCTACAAGCCTAATTACTAAATCATGCGGGATACTTCAGGGCATCTTGCAGTCGCCTCATCCAAACTCCTGGGAATGGCTCCAGACTGTGGGCCACGGACGGCGGAGGTGGTGGCAGATGAGGATGTCCGGGTGGTCGACGGATTCTTCATTACGCACGCCGTAAGGGATGCTGACCTGTGCGGCAACGGTGCAGTGCTCGAAGTTGAGTTCCTGGTCGTGGAGTTCTCCGCCAACTACGATAACGGTTTCCGGTTCGTAGGGGCCGTAGCCCCGGTCGTGAAAGCCGTTGGTGCTGCTGATGGGCGTGGGCAGGTTGTATTGCGGACCGTAGAGCGATAGTGCGCCGGCTTCGCCGTAGTTGTTGGCAAGGATTGCGAGTCGGCTACGGTCTTCGGGTGAGAGTGTGTCGCGGATGGCGGCGACTTGGGCTACGAATTCCGGCCAACCGATCTCGTTAGCCATGTCGTAGTTGTTCTTCATCTGCCAGTTCCACCCGGGTGAGCCGGGGTGCCAGATAGGGAGGTAAGTCCACGCGACTGCTGCTGCGTCGACGAGCATTGCGGTGAGGACGATGGAACGGACGGCGATACGAAGGATTGTTGCGCTATTGGCGAGAACGCCCTCGAGAGCGACCGCTCCTGCGGCGTAGAGAACGGGATACGCCGACATGAGGTAGTAGCCGCGGCCCCTGGCGATGGCAAAGAGGAGAAATGGGCCGATGTAGAAGGTGCTGAGCAGGCGGAATCGGGCGTTTCGCACGAGAGAGACGAGGCCGGCCATGGCGAGCGGAAATCCGAAGAGGGTGAATTTGATCTGGTCGGTGTAGTAGCCATCAGCGCGACCGTGGCGAACGTCACGCGCGTGGATGAAGTACTCCATTTGCAGCGTGATGAAGTGGTGGCTTGCGAGCCAGATGAGGTTGGGCGCGGCGATGATGGCGGCAGTGAGTGCTCCGTACCAGAACCACCGGGTACTAAGGTGATGGCGCTGCGATGGCAGGATGACAAGGGCGGCGAGGAGGCTGACGACCGGAAAAGCGATGGAGTATTTCGAGAGAACGCCGATGCCGATGCCGGCTCCGACGCCGATCCAGTATCGTTCGTCGCCGGTGCGGAGGAGGCGAGCGGTGAAGTAGATGATGAGGGACCAGGCGAGCAGGTCTAAGGTGTTGTATTGCAGGACGGAACTGAAGGCGAGCGCGAGTGGAAGTGCTGCAAAGAGCGCGACGATCTGGGCTGGTCTGCGTCCGCCTAGCTCGCGGGCGGTTAGGCCGATTAGTACAAGCGAGACGGCATTGACAAATGCCGCAGGGAGCCGAAAGACCTGGGGCGAGATGCCGAAGAGCGCGATGGCGATGCGTCCGCAGAAGGCGGTGAGCGGTGGATAGGCAACGAAGCCCCACTGGAGGTGACGTGCGTCGTCGAGGAATTGGAACTCGTCGCGATGAAAGCCGTATCCGTTCCCGACGTAGAAGTGAACGACGAGGATGAGCGCCGCGAAGGCGCTCAAAAGGGCTGCGTCGAAGCGCTCCGAGGTTGCGGGCTTGGGAACGTCCATTGTGGAGAGGATACGATGATGACCGTCGTTTCGTTCCTCACTCCGACGAGGTCGCGTACGACTTAGTTTTTCAGTGATGCCCGAACGGTAATCAATTGGCAGGTTTTTCAGAGAGGTCCTGATAGCGCCCCAGAGTCTTGTAACCGCGAATCACGCGTGTGCAACCTGGCATTCATCAGGACTCGTACTTATCAGAGAATCTCTTGACGTTGTGGGATTTAGTGCTCGAAGTCCTGGGTTCCAGGTGGCCGCCAATCCTTCCCTGACGTGATCTGGTTCACGTCAGTCGAGTAGGGTTATGGCGCTAAGCGGGCTTCGAATGATGCCGCCGTTTCCATAACCCCCTCTAAAATTCCGTACGGCGGGTTTCCCCCAGTACGGCTTCAAGGCTGACTTTCAG
>Ga0187872_10000444_pt1 | contig 48661 bp, 38 predicted proteins | sample June2016WEW_16_4_FD_132973 | JGI IMG/M metagenome (GOLD analysis project Ga0187872, IMG submission 132973) | Peatland microbial communities from SPRUCE experiment site at the Marcell Experimental Forest, Minnesota, USA - June2016WEW_16_40 | ecosystem: Environmental > Terrestrial > Soil >...
AGTTGAGCTCGTATGCCCGCAAGGCCCTGCGCCGGATGCGCCAGCGCCCCACGCTGGTGATTGCCTTCTGGCAGCAGGCAGAACTGTTTCCGTTGTAACTATATTATGCAATGCTCAATAGGCTGGGAAATTCGTGTTATGGAGTGTACATCAGGTCGCTGGAAGGATGGGCAGTGAAAAGGATGGGCAGTGAAAAACTGCAAAAGCAACGGCGAAACAAAACATCTAACTCAAGTTAGAGAGCCGCGTCAGCCGTCGGCCTCAGAAGAATCGGGTCACACCCTCTTCCATCACTACGATGCGGTCTTCGATGCCGGCCGCGCGGGCTTCCTCGCCGAGCAACTGCAGCGGTTCCTCCACTGGTTCGTGCGACAGGCGGAAACTGCCGTAGTGCATGGGCACCATCCAGCGGGACTTGAGATCGAGGAAGGCGCGGGTGGCGTCAGCCGGGCTGGTGTGCACATTGCGGAATTGCGGCGGGTTATAGGCGCCGATCGGGAGCAGGGCGAGTTCGGGAGCGAGGCGGCGTCCGATCTCGCGGAAGCCGGCGAAATATGCCGTATCGCCCGCATGGTAGACAGAATGCTTGCCCGCCCTTAGCACGAAGCCGCCATAGCCGCGATGCGAATCTTTCAGAATGCGAGCTCCCCAGTGCCGCGAGGGGACGTGAGTCACCTGCAGATTCTGGTGACGCGCACTCTTCCACCAATCGAGCTCAATGATGTCGGAGAAGCCCAGATCAGAAATCAGGTCCGACACGTGCGTCGGGATAATGATCGCCGGCGCAACCCCGCGCGTGCGCAAATTGTTCTGCACAATCGCCCGCAACGACGGCCGGTGCAAATGGTCAAAGTGCGCGTGCGAGACCAGAACCAGGTCAATGGCAGGGAGGTCGGCAACCCTTAGTCCGGGACGGCGAAGCCGTTTCAGCACGAACAGCCAGCGCGCAAAGTTGGGATCGATGACCACGCTCTGCCCGCCGATCTGCACAAAGAAACTGGCATGGCCGATGAAGGTGACGCCGAGCTCGCCGTTGGTGACAAGGCGTGGCGTGTGGGTCTCGCCGCATCGAGGAGTCACGGCCGAGTGCCGCACCAAGCGTCCAAACTGCGTGGCGCGCTTGCGAAGGGCTGGATTACGAAGTGTTTGCTTGATCATCCTGTCAAAGGCCCGGGCTCAACTTGGAAGCGGCTGCCCCCATCATACTTAGCTCGCATGGTTTGACTGAGTAACCAGGGCGATGCGCCCGGTGCTCTTACCAATCATTAATCTTAGATGAACGCTGGGAGTCCAGGGCTGCATTTTCCTCAGCCGAAAGTACGGCGGTAACCATACATCGAAACTGGTCAGGGCGCTTGACCTTGATCGCAGCGGTCGTATTTAATCCAACCACGTTCCTTTTTCGCGTTTTCCTGAGGACGAAGGAGAAGTGGCGCATGCGAGTTGCGTTTCTGGGGTTGGGAATTATGGGCCAGGCGATGGCGACAAACCTGGTCAAAGCGGGCCACGAAGTCACCGTGTGGAACCGTACGCCGGGAAAAATCGTGGAGGGGGCAGGAGTCGCTCCGACGCCAGCGGCCGCGGCGCAGGGCGCGGAAGTGGTTTGGCTGTGCCTTTCCGACACGAACGCGGTCGAAGACGTGGTCTTTGGCAAAGACGGCGCGGAAGGATCGCTGGCAGAAGGGATGGTCATCGCAGACTCGAGCACGATTGCTCCCGCGGCTACCGTGAAATTCGCTGAACGCGTACGGGCGAAAGGAGCGGCCTGGGTGGACGCACCCATGACCGGATCAAAGATCGGCGCACGAGATGGAACTCTGGTGTTCATCGTTGGCGGAGACGACGCCTCGGTCGAGCGGCTCAAGCCGCTCTTCGCGGCCATGGGCAAGAAGATTTTCCGCATGGGCGAAACCGGCAAAGGAGAGGCGACCAAACTCGTCATGAATCTGCAGATCGCGATGATTTTCGAGGGCTTCGCCGAGGCGCTTACCCTGGCTACTAAGCTCGGCGTGGACACGCAACAACTGCTGGGGCTGATCGATGCCACGATGGTGCGGTCAGGAGTGGTGGACTACAAAGCGCCTTTCATCCTGCAGCGCGATTTCACGCCCAATTTTCCGCTGCGGCTGATGCATAAAGACATCCGCCTGGCGCTGGAGGCAGCGAAGGAAGCCCGTGTGAAGCTGCCCGGCCTTGAAACAGTCGAAGAAATCTACGAGATGGCCACCGAAGATGGAAACCGGGATCTCGATTACGCGGCCACGCTGACCCTGCTGGAAAAATGGGCGGGCGTGCAGGTGAAAGGCAAAGCCGCGTAGATAGCGCCGCAGGGATGGGCCAATCAGTTCGAATCAATCCAGCAGAACCCTGGCAAACACGTCGTGATCCACATTTCCACCGCTGATGACCAGACCTACGCGTTTGCCGTTTAGCGCCAGTCTCTCCTTCAGGGCAGCCGCCAGCCCAGCCGCTCCCGCCCCTTCGGCGACGTTGTGGGTATCAGTGAAATAAATCTTCATCGCCTGGCGGATCTCCTCTTCGGAGACTTGGACGATGTGGTCTACGTTTTCGAGAACGACCGCGAGCGAGTCCTCATCCGGGACACGGCAGGCCATTCCGTCGGCCAGTAAAGTGGTGACCGGGGCGGCGATCTTGCGACCTGCCTCGAAAGAGAGCGCGTAGGCGGGAGCTCCTTCGGCAACCACGCCTACAATCTTCGTTTTGAGTTTCATGCCATTGCGAACCGCCGCGCAGGAGCAAATGCCTGAGCCTTGCCCAATTGGCACATAGACGACGTCCAGGCCAGCCACGGCGCTGAAGAACTCAAGCCAATACGTGGCAACGCCTTTAACGATGTCGCGGTGATATGACGGGACAAAATGCCATCCGCGTTCCGCGGCGAGTTTTTTCGCGTGCTCTTTTGCCTCCTGATAGTCGCTGCCGAACTCGATGAGATCCGCCCCCTGGGCACGCATTGCAGTATTTTTTTCTGCGCTGTTGCCCCGCGGAACCACGATGTGAGCTGATACGCCGAACCTGCGCGCAGCGAGGGCGACCGACTGGCCGTGATTTCCTCGCGTGGCGGTGACCAGCCCTGTGATGCCGGGGCTTTCACGAAACAGTTCTGCCGCGTACACCACCGCCGTCCGCGCCTTGAAGGCCCCGACTGGAGTATGGTTCTCGTGCTTGACCCACACGGCGGTCTCCAACCGTTCACACAGCAGTGGCCAGACAATCTGCGGCGTGGGTTGCATCACCGAGTACACGAGTTCCTGGGCCGCTCGAATTTCCTCCAATGTGGGGAGACAGGTTGTGGCTGGTGTTCGTCCCGGCATGATGCGTCCTCGGACCGCCTTTCCAGAACCGCTTCTTCTGATCTTTCCCGCTCGGCTTAAGATTCAAAACGTTACCGGCGTATCGCGAACCGCGCGAATACCGTGGGTTCAGTCGTCTCGTTACCCCCGTAATGCGCCAAGTCCCCCTATTACACAAGTATTACAGTCCCGCCTTCAGTCCTGCTGGTAGCTTAGTTTTGGGGTTCGATCACATCCAGGACTCACCGGAGCTGGGGGCTCTTTTCACAAAATGGAACTACTAGACCTCCAAAAATCGCAAGCGGCGAACAACGAAGTCAACTGGGTAACCGCGGCCTTTATGTTCGCATTTCACGTGGGCGCCGTCGCTGCGCTCTTCTTTTTCACCTGGAAAGCGTTGTTCGTGGCCATTTTCCTGTGGTGGGTGGCGGGCAGCCTGGGTATCGGCTTGGCCTACCATCGCCTGCTCACGCACCGCGGATTCAAGACTTACAAGTGGATGGAATACTTCCTGACGGTCTGCGCCATGTTGGCGATGGAGGGCGGGCCGATTTTCTGGGTGGCGACGCACCGCATCCATCATCAGTATTCGGATCAGGACGGCGACCCGCATTCGCCGATTGACGGCAAGTGGTGGGCGCACATGGGCTGGATCATCATGGGCAAGTCCATGCACCATGACACCACGACACTGGCCCGCTACGTCCCCGACCTTACCAAAGACAAATTTCACGTCTGGATCACGAAATACCATTACGTTCCGCAGATTATTCTCGGAATTGTGTTATTCGCCATCGGCGGCCTGCCGTGGCTTTTGTGGGGAGCATTCCTGCGCACGGTGTTTTTGTTGCACGCAACCTGGCTGGTGAATTCGGCGACGCACTCCTGGGGAACGCGGCGGTTCGCAACCCGCGATCTTTCGACCAACAGCTGGTGGGTGGCCTTGCTCACGTTTGGAGAAGGCTGGCATAACAATCATCACGCGCATCCCACTTCAGCGGCGCATGGTTTTACCTGGTACGAGATTGATACCAACTGGTACGCCATCTGGATTCTGCAGAAACTGGGCCTGGCCTGGGACGTCAAGCGCGTGCGGTTGGCTGACGTGGAGCGCGGGATGGTGGCCGCGCCCAATGGACGGCTGATCACACCTTCGAATGCGGTCGAGTTCTGGGCAGCGGGAGACTAAGCGAGCGGCGGACTCTCCGTGGCAGAAACAGATCAGCCCCGGCCATTACAGGTCGGGGCCTTCTTTTTTTGACAGGACTAACTCGGCCTGGCGCTCGGGGTCCTACACGCGGATAATCATTACTTCGGTCGCTTTGATCAGCGCAGCCGCGGTTTGCCCTTTTTTTAACTTCATCTCGCGGACTGCTCCCGAAGTGATCAGAGAAGTGATCAGTTGTCCTCCCACCGACAACGTGACCTGGGCCACCAGCCCGCTCACGCGCACTTCCACGATGCGCCCCACCAGTTGGTTGCGCCCGCTGATGCGCCGATAGCTCACCCGCCGTTCAGCCTCATTGTGGCCACGCGTGCGGTAGAGGAGGCGGTCGATTTCTGCCTGCGGGATGCGGTGATGTCCTCCCGCGGTCTGGACGCTGCGAATCTTCTTCCGGTAAATCCATTGCTTGATGGTGGGAAAGCTGATCCCTAGCTGCACCGCGGCGTCGCGCAGATGCAGGAGGTCTTCGGTATTTGCGGATTCTGGTTTTCTGGCCACGGGACGAAATCCTACAAGTCAAGGCTGGGCGTGGTCAATTCTCCTGAACTCCTGGTGCGGCCTCTATAAGGTGACTGAGTGAACTGCATTAAGTCGTGTAGTACTGGACATACAAAATGTAGTTCATATACACTTCCAATTCTTCCGCTCGACTTCTGAATTGGAGGGTTTCATGCGTAGGTTCGCTCCGTTGTTTGCCGCGCTGGTTGTCTGTTTCTGGTCAACTGTGTCCTCGGCACAAACCCCCGACGCCTGCGCGAGCGGCCACGAGTTCGCGACCACCGATTGCGCGCTGACCTGGCACGGCATCACGCTGTACGGTGCGTATGACGTCGGCGTCGGCTACGTCAGCCACGGCTTACCGGTAAACGGCTATAACTATGAAGGCGAATCTCTGGTGAACCGAAACGGCTATCAACATCGATTCCTCATCGCACCGAACAACCTCTCGCAGACGGGTCTGGGCATCAGGGGCAAGGAAGAGTTTCTGCCTGGCTGGTCCGTTGTGTTCAACGCTTCAACTGGCATCAATCCGCAGTCCGGCCTGCTCGCCAACGCGTCAGCTACCGACATCATCAACAACGGCCTTCCCAGGAGCAGCTATTCGGAAGCCATCGACGGCGCGCGCGCGGGCCAACCCTTCAATGACGAATTCTATGCCGGTATATCGTCCGCGCATTTCGGCACGCTGACCTTCGGTCGTCAGCGCGCTCTCGGCACCGATGCGATGCTCGCTTACGACCCGGCCGGCGGCGCCTATGCCTTTTCGTACATCGGGTATAACGGCACGATGGCCGGCGGTGGCGACACGGAGGACACCCGTTGGGACGACGCCCTGAAGTATCGCCTGACCTATGGCCCGGTCCATTTCGGCGCGATGTATAAAACCGCCAATGGTTCTGGCGGCTGCTACTCGGCCTCCGCAACCTGGACTGCCGCCACCTGTGCGCCGGAAGGGGCGCATAACAACGCCTATGGATTCGACCTCGGCGGAGGCCCCGGCAAGTTCTCCGCCGACTTCGTCTTCCAACATTTCAACCAGGCGATCAGCGTATTGAACCCCTTGCTGGGGCCTCAGAGTCTGGCGGCGCCATATCAGTCGACCACGGACAGCATCAATACCAACCCGATCACCGGGGGAGTCAATCTGATCGACCCGAACAACACCGTATATGGCATCGTGACCGACAACAACGCAGTTATGTTCGCTGCCAAGTATACGTTGGACCGGTTCAAGTTTTTTGCCGGCTACGAATACGTCTGGCAGAATAACCCGTCGAACCCGTTGGGCATTGGCGCCTCGGACCAGGGCGGCTATATCATGAGCGGGGTCGAAGACAACAATCTCGATTCTGAAAAGTTGGTGCAGATCTGGTGGACGGGCGTGAAGTACACCTACCGCAGCAAAACCGACATCACTTTCTCCTGGTATCAACAGCGGCAGAACGACTTCCGCGTTCCGCCGACCTGCATGCCCCAAAGTTTCCGCGCTTCCTGCGCGGGCACTCTCAACGAGGGTTCGCTCCATTTGGATCATCACTTCACCAAGCGTTTCGACGGTTTTGCCGGAATTGAGTATTCCTGGGTGAGCGGCGGTCTGGCCATCGCCATTCCTCATGGCCCGGGCGTCCCCTATTACAGCAACAACAACTTTGCTCCGACAGTCGGTGGTCGTTTCACCTTCTGATCGTATCCGCGGCGGGCTCAGTCGAGAGCCCAACGTGGGTTGTGGTTCATCAAAACCTCGCGGCGGGTTTGAAATCGCCACGACCTCATTCCATCCCACCAACCACATTCCGATTCTGTCGATACGCTTCCCGTTCTGACGAGGATGTGGACACTGGTCTTCGCCGGCCGGCGCCATTGCCAGTCAACTGGCTGATTGCTTCAATCGCCTCCCGCGGCGCGGTAGAATCAGAACAAATCTCTATGCGCATCGCCAGCCGTCGCGGAGCTATCGCCTTCTTCCTTTCCCTGGGACTCGTCCTGGTGGCGCTGGCGATCGCCCTCAATGTCGGCTGGATCATACTGAACTGGCGGGAGGGAGTGCTGCTGGTTTTCGGCATCGTTTTTTTCGCGCTGATCATCGCCGGCCTGGTGGTGAACACGATTTTCCTGGTGCGGGAAATCCGGCGCAACGAGCAACATGACAGCTTCATCAATGCGGTGACGCACGAATTGAAGACGCCGGTGGCATCCATCCGCCTGCACCTGGAAACCCTGCAGCGCCGCCCGCTGCCGGAGCTGCAGAAGCAGGAGTTCTATCGCCTGATGCTCAGCGATGCCGACCGGCTCACGGAAACGGTGGAGCAGGTCCTCCGCGCAGGGCGCGCGGGCGACAAGAGGGCAGGCCGGGAGAAAGTGGAAGTGGACTTCAGCAAGCTGGTACAAGAGTGCATGGACGCGACGCGCATTCGCCATCACCTGCCGCCGGAGAATTTGCGTTATAAAGAGGGCGCGGGCAACGGCAGCGACCTGCACGTCCGGGGCAGTGCTGACGATCTACGCACCGCTGTCTTCAATGTGCTCGACAACGCAATCAAGTACTCTGGGGAGAAGGTCGATGTGCGCGTACAACTGGAAGCGCCTGACGACAAGCGCGTTGTGCTGCGCGTGCAGGACCAGGGAGTGGGCATTCCTCCCGATGACGTAAAACGTGTTTTCCGGCGCTTTTACCGGGTTACGCACCGATCCCTGGCGCATGTCAAGGGAACCGGCCTGGGGTTGTTTATCGTGAAGGCGATTGCGAAAAAGCATGGCGGCAAGGTGTTTGCCGAAAGCGATGGCGAAGGTCGTGGCACCACCATCGTTCTCGAACTGCCGAGGTGGACCGCTTGAGCCGCGTTCTGGTGGTCGAGGATGAGGCCCATTTGGCGCAGGGGCTGCGTTTCAACCTGCAAGAGGAGGGATATTCCGCCGAGGTCGTGGGGGACGGCGAAGAGGCCACGGATCGCCTGCTGACGAAAAACGAAAGATTTGATGTGGTCGTGCTCGACATCATGCTGCCGGGCAAAGATGGGTTCCAGGTGGTCTCGGAGCTGCGGGCTGCCCGCAATTATGTTCCCGTCCTTATGCTGACGGCGCGGGGGCGTCCGGAAGATGTACTCAAGGGGTTCGCATCAGGGGCGGACGACTATCTGGCAAAACCGTTCGATCTATCCATTCTTCTCGCCCGGTTGCAGGGGCTGCTGCGCCGCAGTGAATGGGTGCGGGGCGCCCAGGTTTCGGGAAAGGGTCCCGCCCAGGCGCAAGGCGACGCCAGCAGCGTCGGCGATTTCGGAACGTTTTCGTTTGCCGGAAAGACGATTGATTTCGGCGCGCTCGAACTGCGTTCCGAGGACAGCACGATTCATCTCACCCTTATGGAATCGGAATTGCTTCGACATCTGGTGCGCAACGACGGGCGCATTGTCTCGCGCAAACAAATTCTCGAACAAGTGTGGGGATTGCACGAGGACACCGACACGCGCGCCATCGACAATTTCGTCGTGCGGCTGCGGCGTTATATTGAAGATGATCCCGGCCAGCCGCGGCATTTACTGACGGTACGAGGAGTGGGGTACCGGTTTCTAGCAAACCCTGAAGGACAGTAGGAACCAGGCGGAGGTCTAGGCCCGGCACAACTCCCCGATCAGCGTCTCCCGGCGGTCAACGGCGATTTGATCCAGCCGCTTGAGCACCGTAACGTAGAGCGGCAACGAAATCGCGGAGAGCACAAGAAAGGCCAGCGCCGCGATCCATTGATTCTTGTAGAACCGGGCGACCATGAAAGCCGCTGCGCCCACGCCCACAATCACCAGCTGCACGCCCAGGCTGATCAGCACGGTCATCTGGGAAACGTTCTGTCGGCCGAACGTCGCAAAATCGCGCTTCCTCGGAGAATAGATGGAGAGCAGGTTTCCGGCGGTGAAGTTCAAGGGGGCGGCGAACAAAAGTCCAGCCAGAGTTGCGATCGAAACTGCCGGAGTGGGCGGGCCGTACAAAAAAGTGACCGCGACCCAGACCAGCGCCGTGTTGGCCACGAGAATTGCGCCGTGCGCCAGATTCTTGCCCAGCACGATCTGGCGGAAGCTCGCTGGTGAGGCATAGAAAAACTGAATCCCGCCGCCATCGCCGCCAAAGCTGTTGTAAACCAGATTCGTGAGCACCAGCAGGGCGTAGGCGGCTGCGCTGGGGAAAGCCATGTCGGGCATATGGCTGAGGAAACCAGACTGTCGCATGGGATTCATCGGCCCCAGGCGAAATATGACCAGCATGAAAATCGGCATGATCAAGGTCAGCAGCATGGGGCCGCTGCGGGCCAAGTAGCGCATTTCCTTTTCGAAAACGGCGGCCACCGACTGCGAAAATCCGGGAAGGTCCCAACCGATCTGCAGACCCTGTGCCTGGACGACAACCGGCCGCGCCGCCGCTTCACTGAGATTCTCGCCCTGGAACTGCCGGTGCAATCGCAGGTGCAGCAGATATCCGACGGCCATGGTCAGCGTGCCCAGGAAGAGCAGGGAAGAGAAGCCGGCCAGATATCGCGCGTGCGAAGCTTGCGCGATCGCATCCGAAGCCAGGCCCGGGGGCAAAACCGCCTGTACCCGCGCGGCAACCTCCGCGGCGCGGTTCCACTCCGGGTGCGGCTTTTTCTCCAGGCGCTCCGTGACCGGGCCGATCAGTTGAAAACTGAGCATGAAGAGAATGAAGAGCACGCCCAGAATTTCGCGCGTGCGGCGCTGCGCCAGCCAGCGCTCGACCCAGGCAAATATGGTTTGCATCAGGATGAGGTTGAACAGGCCGAAGGTCACCAGCACGAGCAGCGCCCAGGGGAACAACAGCGGCCGTGCGAAACTGACTCCCGCCAGAATTCCCAACAGGCACACGCTGCCCAGAGCGCTGGCCGGATCAAAAAAGCCATAGGCCAGGCGGATCGCGAAATAGGAGCGGTAAGTAAGGGGGAAGCGCAGCAGTTCGGAAGAATCGGGATTATTAGTGAAAGCCGTAGCCATCACCGGGAAAACTTGCCAGAAGAAAAGCACCGGCCACAACAGGATGGCGAGGAACTCGGCCTTGCCCTGCGAAGTGAAATACCAGGCAAAGCCGGTCGCGGCCGCGAAGCCGCCCAGGCCGCCTACGGAGAAGGCCAGGGTGACGATAATGCGGGAGGCCAATTCCATCTTGCCGCGCTTGGTGCGCAGCGAGTTCACAAACATGCGCCAGCGGAGGTTGGCGATGGCCGAAAGCTGGCCGCGACGGTGAACTGATAGAGACATAGTTCTTGCTGGCTGTAACTGAACCGTTCGGTTACAGGTTACGCGTAACCAGTAGGTTACAGATCACGCGATCGTCACCCCAGCCACGAGAGCTCCTGCTCAGCGTGGCGTTCCCCGCCGACGATGCGCAGGAAAATCTGCTCCAGAACCAGCTTCTCGCCCGAAGGTACTGCTCCGTTGCCCGATCCCGCCGCCGCTGTCTGCGCCTCGACCCCAGCACGCAATTCCTCGAGCGATCCCTGTGCCACCAGCCTGCCCTGATGAATGATGGCGACGTGGCTGCACAGCCGCTCCACGATTTCGAGCACGTGCGACGTGAGGAAAATCGTCGCGCCGCGGGCGATCATGCCCTGCAGCATGGATTTGAGCGTGCCCGCAGCGATCGCATCCACGCCCTCGAACGGCTCATCGAGGAACAGGACTTTCGGCCCATGAATTACCGCGGCGGCCAATGCCAGTTTCTTCTGCATGCCGTGGGAGTAGTCGGTGACGAGCTTCTTCGGCTGATCGGCGAGTTGCATGAAGTCGAGCAATTCGGCGGCGCGCTTCGCGGCCGTCTCGCGGTCGAGGCCGTACATACGTCCCGCAAAACTGAGAAACTCGGCGCCCGTGAGCCGTCCAAACAGCGCCATGCCCTCCGGCACCACTCCGATCTGACGCTTGACTTCAACGGGATGGGCATTGAGATCAAGGCCGAGAATCTCGATGCGGCCCGAGCTGGGCGCCAGCAGGCCGGTGAGCATTTTGATGGTAGTGGATTTGCCCGCGCCGTTGGGCCCGAGGAAACCGAAGAATTGCCCGGGCGCAACCCGCAGGTCTACGCCATCAACGGCCAGGAGATCGCCGAAACGCCGGGTCAGAGCTTGAGTCGAGATGGTGGGAGCGGAGTCCATCGGGCTGTATCCGTCAAGCCTGCATACAACGATTCTCGAATTTAGCACACCGGCACGATCTCCTGCTGCCCGGTTTCGGTTGGCCTGCGCCAGGAATCGGGGATCTATGGGTACGTCTGCATCACGCCTGCGATCAGAGGAAGCGCGTCGTGCGCCAAAGCGCGACTCCGCCCGCAGCCAGCAGAGAAAACATGGCCAGCACGAGAACAGCCGCCCAGCCGATGTTGATGTTCAGGTGAGGCAGCCGGGCCACGCGAGCGAGCGCAGCGAAAAGAGCCGTGGTGCCCAAAATCAGCAGCCAATCGAGCAATGTTCTGCGGGTCGGGCCGGTCTCGTAAGCGCGGCCCTCCATCCCAGCTCGCACGTATTCATCTTCAATCCCATAGCGCTGGCCTTCGCGCTCGGCGACCTCCTTCCAAGATGAATGCTCGCGCTCGGTTGCGGAAGAAAGCGCAATCGCAACCGCTCCGAGCGCCATCAGGAGCGATCCGCCGGCAACCTGGGCATATACCAGGGGGCTTCCGCCTTCGAGTTCATGAAAGACCAGAACGCCCCATAGCAGTCCCCAGAGCTGGTTGGTGTTGGAGAGCGGAATACCGCGGCTGATGCCGACGTACTTGGTGGCGTACTGCTGAAACAAATCTCCCAGGACCCAGACAAAGCCGCCCAGCATCAGCCAGAACAACACGGGCCGCGCGGTTGCGAGTTCATGCCACAGCGGGGTCGCGCCACGGTAGCCGATGGCTAAGGCAGCCATGGTGGCCAGTTCTCCGATGGTGAAAAATGTGATGAACGAAAGCGGATTCATGCCCGTCAGATAAGCCTTGCGGTACGGGATGTACATGGTTCCCCAGAGAATGCCTGCACCCAGCGCGGCGAACACGCCCAGGGCGGCTTTGCCCGGCGCGGTCTGATGCGAGGATGCGATGGCCAGCAGCGTGGCTCCGGCAAACATGCCAATGGCGCCGCCCAGCACACCCAGCCAGCGTTTCCATCCGGCATAGTGCAGCTCGTTAAACAAGAGAAAGCCCCAGAAGATGCCGAGCAGGCTGTTGGTGTTCCACAGCGGAAAGGCGATGCTGAGGCCGACGTTGCGGATGGCGTAAATGGTCAGCGTGTTGGCAACGGCCCACATGCATCCGGCCAGCACGGCCCAAACCACCAGATGCGGCGCCTGGCGCACGTCGTTGCGAACGTGCGCGGTGCCGCGAACAAACGCGGGCACACTCCAGCGGGCCAGAAAAACTCCGCAGACCATGATGAGCGAGACGGTAATCGGTGAAATGTCCGGGTTGACCAGCTTGATGGGAGCCTCGGCGCCGCCCAGCCAGGCTCCGGCGGCGAACCCGCAGAAGATGCCGAGCGCCTGCAGGCTGCGCAATCGGGTCGCGTGCATCGTGTTGGAAGCGGCTGTGGCCTGCCCACTTGCTGGCGATGAGTTCAACGGAGCCGATCCAGGAGCAGAAGCCCGCCCAGGAGAACGCATAGCGGAATCCAGAAGTGAAGGTCGGTGGCGATGGCCCGAAACAGCTTGCGGGGAACGCGGTCAGTTGGGTTCGCCAATATTGCAGCCTCGAAATGAGTTTGTCGAATCTGGACTGCCATCTTAGGGGTGGTTGAGGCGGGAGTCAACGCGGAGGCTCCGTTTTTTGCTCGACAAATTTCGCAGCCGCGATGAAGAGGATGCCCCACTCCCCGTTGATTACGCGTTCGACGGGAAAGTGATGCCCCAGAAATTCGTTGCGCCGCCTTCCTGCTCGACGAACTCGATGGCGTAGGTGGAAGCCCCGTTGGACGCGGCCAGCAGAGCGACGATGCGCGCGGACGCCTGTCCACCGCTCTTGTTCCGCACCTGCACGACCGAGCCGACCATCAGGTCGCGAGTGATCTGCACAGCCGCCCCGTGCTTATTCAGATTGGTGGCGCGGGCGGGCATGGTGAAGGAACACTTCTGGCGGTCTTCGCCTGACAGGTCGACGGAGGCGCGAAGGCCCATCCGTTTGCTCCGGCGCTGGTTACGGACGATACCTGCCGCGGCCAGCGGGGCTGCATGATGCGATTTGGGCTGACGGTGTGGGGACTGGAGGCTCATTGACTAACAGCCTAGACCCGGGTGATTGCCGCCGCAACGCACTGTCGTCGGTAGTAGCCTGTCAAATTAGGACACCACCCTCTTGTCACCCGCGTTGGTTACCCGAAGAAGTGGTTGATTCTATTGAGGGAACAGCACGGCAAGTAGTCACACGGCTGTTGTCAACGGGGCGATTACCCTCGCAGCCGCCAGCAAAACGCCCCGGACGCGGCCGGGGCGATTCAAACGTAGCAACCCTCAGGGGCTGAAGCCCCAAATCCAATGCTGCTTCAGTCGGCACGGCTAAAGCCGTGCCCTTCCCAAGTCTGCCGCGACAATTCTTTACAACATAGCGAGTTCTAGAACAAGTTCCACAGGAACTGGTTGTAGACCTCGTGGTGGAATTGCACCTCGGAGGCCTTGACCACCGAGCCCAGCAGGCGCGGGCAGCGGTCGGCGGAGGCCTGTTTCAGGTCGGCGTAGCGCGCCTTCACATCTTCGCCCAGCAGTTTTGTCGTCCACTCGGCTTTGCGGAAGTCTGCTATCGCCGTGTAGATGTTGTCGGGCAGGTAGCGCTCCTTCCCCTGGCGCAAGTCCTTGATCTTGGCCGTCGAGCCTTCGAGTCCGGTCTTGAAGATCGAGTACATGACCAGGTAGGGGTTGGCATCGGGCGCGACGGCGCGCACTTCCGTTCGCATGCTGCGCTCATTGCCGATGGGGATGCGGATCATGGCGCCGCGGTCCACCGCCGAGGCCTTGAGCTGATTGGGCGCCTCGAAGTGCGGATCGAGGCGGCGATAGGCGTTCACGCTGGAATTAAACACCAGGCAAAGATCGTTGCCGTGAGTGAGCAGGCGGTCGAGGAATTCGTAGCCCAGCTTGCTGAGTTTCTCTTCGCCCTTGGGATCCCAGAACAGGTTCTTGCCGTCTGCGCTGACGGAAACGTTGGTGTGCATCCCGCTGCCGTTCACACCCACAACGGGCTTTGGCAGGAACGACGCGGTGAGGCCCATATTGCGTGCCACCTGACGGCAAATCAGCTTGTAGAGTTGGATCTGATCTGCAGCCGCCACGACCTCGCCATACCCGTAGTTGATTTCAAACTGCGAAGGCGCCACTTCGGGGTGATCTTTTTCATTCTGGAAACCCATGGCGCGCTGCACTTCGGCGGTGGTGTCAATGAAACTACGGAGAGGATCGCCGGGCAGGGAATGATAATAGCCACCGGTGTTTACGTATTCGAACTTGCCGGTTTCGTGATAGCGCCGCTCCGCGTCCGGGCCCTGGAACAGAAAGCCCTCGATTTCGTTGGCGGCGTTGAATGTGTAACCGTGCTTCTTGTGCTGCTCCGCCGCGAACAGTTTCAGCATGCTGCGAATGTCGGCGCTGTACGGTTCGCCGTTCTTGTCAATCACCTCGCCGAACACCAGCACTTTGCCGGGACCAAAAACATCCGCCGGGCCCCAATAGAAGGCGGCCCAGTCGATGCCCAGGCGCAGGTCGCTCTCGCGCTGGGCGGTGAAGCCGCGGATCGAGGATCCGTCAAACGTCAGGTTCTCATAGTTCTTGAGCAGAAATTTCTTGTCGTAGTCGAGCATGTGCAACCGGCCCTCGAGATCGCTGAAGAGCACGGTCAAGGCCTTGATGCGTTTCTCGTCGGCAAGGTACTTCAGCCGTTCTTCCTGGATCTTGCCTGGAGCCACACGGTCCAGGCGCTGCTTCTTCGCCTTGAGGTTTAGATCTTCCAGTTCGTCGTACGAGAGTGCCAGGAAATTGCGCAGTTCAGTGGACATGGGCGTCGTTCAGTCTCCTTCGCTGTAAACCGAAATTTTGGGCAAAACAACCTCACGAAAATAGGGGAGTTGAAATGGCTGGTTTCAACGCGTTGTTTGGAACAGCAAGAATAGCGCGAGAAGCGGGGCCCGGCCAATCGAAAAAGGTAATGCTGGGGATAAAAGGGATTTATTCGCGGGCGTAGCGGCATCACTGCCGGTGCGCCGATGCTCCCGCGGCCAGTTCGCGCAAAGTGGCGAGGAAGCCGGAGGCGCTGTCGGGATCGGCCAGCGCGTCGAGCGCGACGGTGGCCGAGAACTGCGGAGACCCGGGGCAAAAGCGCACCTGGAGAACATTGCGTTCGCGCACCACCATGAGGGCGTTGATTTCGGGCGTGTGATCCTGTTGCCAATGGGTGCGGGTAGTGAGGATAACCGGGCCGGGCCGGTAGATGTCCCATTCGCGCGGATCACGTCGAGCCGTGACGCCGCGGCTGTGCGCGCTCCAGCGATGGCGCACCACCTCGAGATGAAAGCTGGGAGAACCCCCGAGATCGGCTTCGAAAGTGAGCGTCTCTCTCTGATTGCGCCACCAGCTGAGCAGCCATTGCACGGGCAACGCTCGCGGGCGGAATCTCACGGTGACACGAACATTTTCAAAGCTGCGCGAGGGTAATTGCAGGCGGGCGTGGAGCCGCGAACTGCTCAGCCAATGCGAGTCGACGATGCGTCCCCGGCCGGCGCACGCCGACTGTACCCAACGCAAGGTCTGGGAGCCTTTGCGGCGGTTGTAGGCGGCAAACAGCAGATACCACAGCCCTAGCACCGCAATAGCGCCGGCGACGGCTATGAGCAGAAGGAGCCCCACGTGCTTCCCCTCAGCCGATGGTACGACCGAAGCGGCGGCCGGGGCAAGTGGGCAAACCGCCCGAGTCGAGTTTTTTTCGCCAGATGGCGGCACCCAAGCTGTGGAAAACAAGGTCTGTCCGCCCTGGGGATGTCTCCCCTTGGTGGTTCTGAGCCGCCGAAATTCGCTCGACCGGAGATCCTAGGGCGCTGTTCCGGCATGGTCCCTTCGCGCCCGCTACAATGTCAGTGTGCCCTTCGTGGTCCGCGATTTCCGGTTAGAAGACTTCGAGACGCTCTGGCGGATCGACCAGGAGTGCTTTCCGCCAGGCATCGCGTACTCGCGCCAGGAACTGAAGGTCTACGTCCGCCGCAGGGGAGCGTTCACGCTGGTGGCCACGAACCCCGACAAAGACGAAATCGCCGGATTTGTCGTCGCGCACGGCGGCATTACTGGGCACATCATCACCATCGACGTGATCACAGCAGCGCGACGGTCGGGCGTGGGATCGCAGCTCCTCGAGGCCGCCGAGAACCGGCTGGGTGAGGAAGGGTCGAAAGCGGTGGGCCTTGAGACCGCGGTCGACAATGCGGCAGCTCTCGCTTTTTACAAGCGCCACGGCTACCACGTTGTGAATACCTGGCCGCGGTATTATTCGAACGGCGTCGACGCGCTGCTGCTGAGTAAGAACCTGAGCCTGACCAAGGCGGGATAAATTTGCCTTTCCCCGCCGCTCCAGTTACCTTGCCTTATCCAGGAAACATGCTATGAAGGTCGCTATCCAAGGGGAACTCGGCTCGTTCAGTCACGAAGCGGCTGAGCGTATGCTGCCGCGCTGCACGGTAGTGCCTTGCGCCCGGTCGGCGGAAGTTTTCGATCGCGTCGAGCGAGGATCGGTTGCCGCCGCAGTGATTCCGATCGAGAACACTTTGGCGGGAACGGTGGCCGAGCACGCTGATCTGCTGGTCGCGCGCGACGTGTTCATTCAAGGCGAATATTTGTTGCGCATCGTGCACAACCTGATCGCGGCGCCGGGAGCGAAGCTGAAGTCATTGCGGCGCGTGCTGTCGCATCCGGTGGCGCTCGATCAGTGCCGCGATTTCTTCCGCCATCATCGTCAGCTTGAGGCAGTACCCTTCTACGACACGGCCGGAAGCGTGAAGCACGTCATCGCCGAGAGGCTGAAAGACGCGGCCGGGATTGCCGGACGGCAAGCGGCTCATGAATATGCCGGCAAGATTCTCCAGGCCGGCATCGAGGACGACAAGCGCAACTTCACGCGCTTCTTCTTGATTCGCAAACTGGGCCGAACTGCAGGACCACAAAAGACCCACCTCTGGCAAAGGAGGCGAGACCCATCGACTCCGCTCAGGGCAGGCGTGGGGCACCCCACGCTCGATGCCAGCTCCCAGCGCCTGATTCCCCGCGGGGCGAACAAGACTTCCATCGCTTTCCAGGTTAAGAACGTGCCCGGGGCACTCTTCAAATCGCTGAGCGTCTTCGCGTTGCGCGATATCAGCCTGAGCAAGATCGAGTCGCGGCCCATGCGCGGTCGCCCGTGGGAATACGTTTTTTACGTGGATTTCCTGCGCGGTGACGACGAACCGGCGCGCAACGCGCTGCGTCACCTGGGCGAAGTCGCGGAGTTCGTCAAGGTGCTGGGGATTTACCGGGCAGCGTGAATTGTGAAACCTTTTCCCCGCGTACACGTCAAAAACTCCAAACCAGCTTCTTCAAGGTGGTGGATACGGTCGCGGAACTGGAAAAGAAACTGGGCATCTACGAACTGGCTCAATTTACACCAAAGTAACACCAGGATTAGTGCAGTCCTACCGTCACACCCATTTGTGACCGGGCACACATTCGCTGGGAACGCTCCCTTCTAAACTGATCCTAGGTGGGCCCGAGTATGCAGGTCAGGCGGGCGACACCGAATCATTAGAGAGGAGCTTATATGCGTTTCGTAAAGGTATTAGGTGTGCTCGTATGTGCGCTTGCACTGGTTTCTATCCTCGTGTCAACGGCCGCGGCGGAAGATAAGAATTTGGGCATCCGCGACGTGAGCCGCGTCACATTTGCGGCGCCCATGCGGGTCGGAACGGTCCTGCTGCCGGCGGGCGATTACCTGGTACGTCATACCATGGAAGGGCAGGAGCACGTCATGGTGTTCCAGGCTGTCCGGGGCAAGGCCCCTGAGGCGAAAGTGAAGTGCACGCTGGTTCCGCTCCCGCAGAAAGCGGAGCATAACCAAACGATTTACCAGCTCAATGCTGCCAACGAGAGAGTGCTGCAGGAATTAGTGTTTCGCGGCGACACAGCCAAACACGTATTCGAAACCCAGAACTAAGTTGCGGGAGCCGCAGGGGGAGCGAACCGAAGACCTGAGAAGGGCCTTGCTGTTCCTGCGGCTCTAGCGACATCATGAGGCATCCGTTGCTCCACCCATGTGGCCGACATTTTTCGTTGGGCTGTTCGCCATTCCCAGTTTAGTACTTGCATGAGGGCAGTTCCCGCTTTAGCCTCTGTACCTTGGGTACGGTGCCATACACCACGTAACAGGAATAAAATTCAAGATCTTGCAGGAATTCTCGGGTCCGGGCTTGAACCCTTTCCCCGAGGCGTATCATCTAAACTTGAGCGAGTTACACTCAAGGAGAATCATGAGCCAGAATTCGACGCTGGAGCGAACTCCTAAGCATCGAGAAACGAACGACCAGAGGGCTCTGCCAGTGCTTCCGGTGAGGGACACGGTTCTGTTCCCCCATGCGGTGCTGCCCCTGACGGTAGGCCGGGAGAGTTCGGTTCAGCTCATCAACTCCCTGGGCGAAGACAAGACCATTATCGTTGTCGCGCAGCGCGAGGCGCGCGTGGATAACCCTCAGCCCAGCGATCTCTATACGGTTGGCACATCGGCTGTCGTCCATAAAGTCGTCAAGATGCCCAACCAGAGCCTGTTTGTGTTTGCCGAGGGCCTGGAGAGGGTGCACCTGGGCGAGTTCACGCAGTTGTCGCCTTTCATGCGTGCCCACTACGTTGCGGTGCCGGAGGCGCCCGCGCCCAGCATGACTTCGGAGATCGAAGCGCTGCAGCGCAACGTGCTGACCCTGTTCCAACAGATCGTCGCCGGTTCGCCCACGCTCTCCGACGAACTCTCGACCGTGGCCATGAACATTGACGAGCCGGGCCGCCTGGTGGACTTCATCGCGTCGTCGCTGCCCTCGCTCTCCACCCCCGACAAGCAGGACACGCTGGAAACCACCGACATCCTCGTCCGGCTGCAGAAGATCAACCAGCACCTGGCCAAGGAACTCGAAGTCCAGCAACTGCGCAACAAGATCCAGAGCGAAGTGCAGGACCGGGTGCAGCAGACGCAGCGGGAATACTACCTGCGGGAGCAGATGAAGGCCATCCAGAAGGAACTGGGCGAGCAGGACGAAGGCCAGCGTGACGTCGAGGACCTGAAGAAGAAAATCGAAGAAGCGGGCATGCCCGACGACGTAAAGAAAGAAGCCCTGAAGGAATTAGGCCGTCTGTCGCGCATGTCACCCATGGCCGCCGATTATTCGCTGACGCGGAATTACATCGAGTGGCTGGCGGTACTGCCCTGGGCGAAAACTTCCGGAGTCGAAATTGAGATTCCCAAGGCCAAGGAAATTCTCGACACCGATCACTACGATCTGGAAAAGGTGAAAGACCGCATTTTGGACTATCTCTCCGTCCGACGCCTGAAGCCGAACATGAAAGGCCCGATCCTGTGCTTCGTCGGACCTCCGGGCGTGGGCAAGACTTCGCTGGGCAAGTCCATCGCTCGCGCTCTGGGCCGCAAGTTCACGCGGCTCTCGCTGGGCGGCGTGCATGATGAAGCGGAAATTCGCGGGCATCGCCGCACCTACATCGGCGCGCTGCCCGGACAGATCATCCAGGGCATTCGCCGCGCGGAGACCAAAGATCCGGTGTTCATGCTCGACGAAATTGACAAGGTCGGCCGTGACTTCCGGGGCGATCCGGCCTCGGCGCTGCTGGAAGCGCTCGATCCCGAGCAGAACTCATCGTTCCGCGATAACTATCTCGACGTGACGTTTGACCTGTCGAAGGTGCTGTTCATCACCACCGCCAACATGCTCGATCCCATTGCCGAGCCGCTGCGCGACCGCATGGAGATCATCGAACTGCAGGGCTATACGGAAGAAGAAAAAGTTCACATCGCGTTCCAGTACCTGATCCCGCGGCAGATTGACGAGAACGGCATCACCAGGGAACAGATTGAATTTCCTGAAGAAGCGGTGCGCCACGTGATCCGCCACTACACGCGGGAAGCGGGCGTGCGCAGCCTGGAGCGCACCATCGGCACCATCTGCCGCAAGCAGGCGCGGCGGCTGGCCGAAGGCAAGACGGAGAAGCTGACCGTCACGCAGGACGTGATTCAGGAATTTCTGGGGGGCATCAAGATTCGCAGCGAGGGCGAAATCGCCGAGCGCACCAAGCGCGCCGGCGTGGCGGTTGGTCTCGCGTGGACTCCCTCCGGCGGTGACGTGCTTTTCGTCGAAGCCAACGTCATGAAAGGCAAAGGCGGATTCACCATGACCGGGCAGATCGGCCAGGTCATGCAGGAATCCATGCAGGCGGCGCTGACCTGGGTGCGCTCGAATGCCGACCGGCTGGGCGTGGCCGAGGATTTCTTCGCCGGCCATGACCTTCACATCCACGTGCCCGCGGGCGCGATTCCCAAGGACGGACCCTCGGCGGGCGTGACCATGGCCACGGCTCTGGTCTCGCTATTGACGGGCAGCCGCATCGAGCCGCTGATTGCAATGACGGGCGAAATTACGCTGAGCGGGAACGTGCTTCCGGTTGGCGGCATCAAGGAAAAAGTGCTGGCCGCCAAGCGCGCCGGTGTGCGCGACGTAATTCTGCCGGCCGAAAACAAGATGAACGTCGAGGAAGACCTCACGCCCGAACAACTGGAAAACCTGACGGTTCACTACGTGAAGACGATCGAGGAAGCGCTGCAAGTATCGCTGCCGGAACTGGCCGCGCCGGCGGGCAAACTCTCATCACCGCCAGCCAAAGAAGTCGAGGCCAACTACCGCCCCGCGCCGCAGGCCCCGGCAGTGGCTCACGATAAGGTCGTCACCACCCGGGCCTGAAGGCGCGAGATCCCCGGACAGTTCACAATAAAGCGGGCCTCCAACTGGAGGCCCGCTGGCTGAATCCCGATCGATACGGGAGCTAGAACATGTAACGCAGGCCCAACTGCAACACGCGGGCCCCATTCACGTCCGAAGTGATGTAGCCGAAAGTGGAGGGGCCGATGAGCGATGCTCCCGGATTGCTGAAGTTAACGTGATTGAACACGTTGAGCGCGTCCGTGCGGAACTGCAGTTGGTGGCCCTCCCAGGGCATCTTGAAGTTCTTCAGCAGAGCCAGATCCAGGTCCCAGAAACCCGGGCCGCTGACGATATTGCGGGTACCCGGACCGCCTGCGATCGGGGCCGTGAATGCTCCCAGAGCATTGGTGACATTCGAGAAATACTGGACCACATTCGGCAAGCCCGTACCCTGAGAGACCTGATGAATTCCGGCTTTGACATCTGCTTTTGAGCCAATGAATACCCCCGGCTGCGTCTGCGTAAAGTCGATGGTATACGCACCGGAGTCAACCTTGAAAGGCGACCCGGTCTGCGACGTGAAGATACCCGAAACGTTCCAGCCTCCAATCGCTTCGTCCAAGAGTTTCGGTGAATTGCTGCCGATCCACCTGCCCCGGCCGAACGGCAGGCCATATTCGAAGCTCGAAGCCACAATGTGCCGGTGATCGAAGTCGGAGTTGCCCCGGCAAACGCGCAGGTTGCGGAGGTCGCAGACTTCCGCGGTACTAAAGTCAATCAGGTTGTTTTGGACGCCCGAATCATTGTCAATGGAGTGCGAGTAGGTGTAGTTCAACTCCATCGTCAGATTGTGCGCCAACCTGTGGTTCACGTGGACGATCAGAGCGTTATAGCTGGAGGCGCTGTAGTTGCCAATGAACCCCGCAGCTCCGTCCTGAGCGAGGAGCGCGACGTTAGGCAGCAAAAGCCCCTGTTCTAGATTGAGACCGGCGGGGTACAGATTATTGCCGCTGCTGAAGCCATGGTAGTCCGCCAGAGATTGAATGGTTGACGAGACGTCCCCATCGCCAAAGTAAAAACCATTGCTGGTAAGCAAGTAGGCTATCTGGGTGCATGAGTAGCCTAGGGCCGCACAGGTGAGGCCAGCCTGGGAGTTGTTGAGCGCCGCGTTCACCTGATTTTCAAACCACGGCTGGGGCGTGAGAGCCGCAAAGGCCGTGTTCGCCTGAATCTGCTTCTGCACTGCTCCAAACGCATTGTACAAACTCTGGCCGGAAGCATGGTCCACGAAATTCAAGGTCTGGGCAGGATCGGCCAGCGCGGGCAACCTGCGGCCGAGCTTGCCGACGTAATTCGCCTCCACCAGCCAGCCTCCCGGCAACTCGCGTTGAATACCCAGCGAGAAATGCATCTCGTAGGGGGTTTTGTAGTTGGGATCGAAGTTAAACATTGCTCCCAGTCCGAAGCCCGCGTTAAAGAATCCGATCGGGAAGCCGTTCGCATCCAGGTTTGGCGTAAACGTGGGCCGCGGAGTCGTGCCGGCCGGAGCTGGCGGCGGCAAACTCGCGGACAGGCTCGTACCAGTGCAAGGCGACGGGCACGAGAATCGCGGATCGGTTGCGAGGACCCCGTAGTTTGACACCGGGCTATTGCTGAAAAGGAAGCTGGTTTCATCCAGCTCGAATCCCTGCCCGATAAGGTTATTGTCGAAGTCGACCCCAAACCCGGCGCGGATGCTCGTCTTGCGGTCACCGAAAAGACGGCCGAGAAACCCCTGGGTGGCGCTTGGCGAATAAGCAATTCCAACCCGGGGCCCAAAATTGTCGTACGTGGGCTTGTAGTACCCCGGCGCATGATTAGCGCTGCCCCCCAGGCCATAGGTGATGAATGGAACCGCGTTGGTCCCGGAGATCCCTTGAGCCGCATCGGCCAGGCGGACATTGAAGATGCTTTGCGGAGTTTGATTCTGGACAACTTCATAGCCTTTCACTTCAGTGAGCGGTTTGTGGAACTGCCAGCGCACGCCGTAGGTAAGGGTAAAATCGGAGCGCATCTTCCAGCTATCCTGCGCGAAGACCTCATACTGCGTGGAATGGTAGTCGCGGATGGGAACTCCGCCCTGGGGCAAAATGGGGTTTCCAGCCAGATCGTAGTTGTAGCTCGATGAAATGCTTGAGTACCGCCCCAAAATTAAAGTGTATAGGCGGCCCCATTCCGAAGGGTCGCCATTGAAATCGGACGGAAATTCGGACGCCGAGGCAAGACCAGATATGTATCCTCCGATACCCATGCCGTACCCGTTCGTATCGGTCAAATTCCCCGACTTGAAGATCGTGGGCGCGATCACTCCGCCGAATTGCAGCAGGTGCTTCCCGCGCTGCCAGGTAAACATTTCGCGCCCCTGGTAAACCGGAACCACGGGAAATTGTGCGTTCAAGCTCTGATACGGACTGGAGAGTACGCCTCCGTAGTAAGGGTCGAAGAAGCTCAAGCTGTTGGGGAAAGTCGGCTGATAGTTTCTGGCAAAAGCGTTGACCTGATCGGTTTCACCGAAGGACGCCTGGTTGGTCATGGTTGGCGAAATTGTCCAGGTTTCGCCGACGACCCAGGCACGCGAGTGGTCCACATAGCTGGCGATGGGGTTCGGATCGTTTGGAAAAAGCTGAACTCCTGCGCCGCCGAAGCCGCCGTCCAGACTCCTGTCCCACGTGCCCCGGACCGACAGCCGGTGATTCTGGGTGATCTGATAGTCAACCTTCCCAATGTACGTGTTGTCGTGATTGCGCGCCGGAGAAACGAAGTAATAGCCAGAGGTGTTGAGACCGTCCCCGACCGAGCTGTTGTTTGGCGTCGGGTACCCGCGGTTTTGAAGGAAACTCAACAAAGACTGGTCCGCGCCCGGTCCCTGCGGCGGACATGTTCCGGCAGCCACGCATGGGTCCAAGTTGGCAAGGGAGTTAGTGACAGTGGCACCCCCCGTGGGAGTAGGCACCGTATTGCCGCTGGTGTTGACGTAGTTCAACTGTCCATTGTAGAAAGACGGCATCGGCACCGTGAGGTAGTTCTGCTCCGGCGCCACCTGGCGCAGGCCGTTGTAGGAAAAGAAGAAGAACAGCTTGTTCTTGATGATTGGACCGCCCACGTTGCCGCCGAATTGATTCCGGATCAACTGTGGATTCGGAATTCCCTGGAGATTGTTGAAATAGTCGTTAGCGGTGTAGTCGGTGGTGCGGTTGTACTCAAACAACTCGCCGTGGAAATGATTGGTGCCGCCTTTGGTGACCAGTTCCATTTGCCCGCCGGCGCTGTGACCATAGGTGGCGTCATCGCCGGTCGACGTTACCTTAAACTCCTGAATCGAATCGAGCGGAGTATTGACGGTAGTGAAAAAGGAAAAACCGCCTCGCTGGTCGTTCACATCCAGACCATCCAGAGTGATGTTGGTCTGGTCGGAGCGGGTTCCAGTCACTGCGCCGTCCGGGGTCACGCCTGGCGCCAGAATCAGGTAGTTGGCCGCGTTGTTGACCAAGCTATTCGGCAGATCCTGAATGCGGTCCCCGTCGATTTCCGTTCCGATGGTGGCGTCGGTTGTGTTCAGCGTTTCGGACGCGCTGGCAGTGACTTCGATAGTCACCTTGGAATCGCCGATAACGAGATGGGCGTCCCGGGTCGCCTTGGTGCCGACGTTGAGGGTGATCTTGTCGAGAGTCAGACTGGAGAAACCGCTCTTTGAAAACACCAGCGAGTAGTTGCTGGCGGGCGGGACGTTGGTGAATGCATATGCGCCGATTGCGTTGGTGGTCGTGGCCGACGAAAAGCCGATCGCAGGATTTGCCAGAGTCACGTTAACGTCTGGCAAAACGGCCCCAGACGGATCAGTAACCACGCCGGTTACGCTGGAGTTGTCCTGCGCATTCGCAGGCGATGCCGCGAACCCGAGCACCAGGGCTGCGAACAAATACATTACAGGGAGAAGACGACTCCGACTCATGTGAACACCCCCTCTTGTGGCCTCAGCCAATAGTCAAAGTTAACCGGAATCTCCGTTTAGGCTTCGAAAACAGCGCCCAGCATACCTGTCCTGCTTGTTTGCGCTGTTGTGAAGCGATTTACAACGGGAACATCTCCGACGCTCTGCAACCCGGGGCGGCACGGCGCAAAATTGCTCCACTTGCGGCCCACTTCTGCAACGTCCCCCACCCCAACCAGCTGTGTACCGACTCCTTTACACGGCTTCACACCCATCTATCGATCCTGCCCGCCCCAACGGCAAGAAGCACGCTACTACTACCCAGTGTGCTTTTTCAAGCACATTGTTGGCTCCGAGCCATGCCAATTACGGGTGGTTTGTGGGCCAAAGGCGGCGGCATCCTATACCCGCCCCATCTCCGTGTCGAGCCGAATCTTGGCCTCCAAAGCGGGGGATTGGACTGCCCCGGGGTGCAGGGCAAGGTCGCCGGAATTGCACCGTCAGGGTAGACTTGTAGGCTGAACTACTAGCGAAGACCTTCATGCGCGTGCGTGTGCTTTTCTTCGGGACGCTCAAGGACGCTGCGGGAAAGTCATCAGACATGCTTGACCTGCGGGAGGGGGCGTCGGTCGCCGACGTGCTGGCGCACTACCAAGCACAGATTCCACGCCTGAAGGAATCGCTGCCGTCGCTCGCACTGGCGGTGAACCAGGAGTATGCCGGCCCGGGTACGAAGCTGAAGGAGGGCGACGAGATTGCGCTTCTGCCTCCGGTCAGCGGGGGTGCGGAGGCGACAGGTGGCAGGGGCCGGCACGCTGCCATGGTTCGCGATCCGATCGACACCCAGCGGACGCTGGCCAGCCTGAAGCGCGGGGAAGACGGCGCCGCCGTGGTTTTTGAGGGCATGGTTCGCAACCAAACGCGCGGCCGCAAGACGCTTTATCTCGACTATGAGGCCTACGAAGAGATGGCTCTGCGGGAGTTAGAGTCGCTCGCGGTTCAGGCCTTAGGGAAGTTCCAGATTCGCGATGTGGCGCTCGTACATCGCCTGGGGCGCCTTGAAATCGGCGAGACCAGCGTGCTGATTGTGGTCGTCTCAGCTCATCGCGCGGCCGCCTTCGACGCTTGTCGCTGGATCATTGACACCCTCAAACGCTCCGTTCCCATCTGGAAGAAGGAGCACTTCGAGGACGGAGCCGTCTGGGCCGACGGAGAACCTTTCCCGGCGGAAATTCCGCGGGCAAATTCCTCTGGTTAAGGCAGCCCTGCCACCGGCTCGGCATCTAAGTATGCGGCGTGCAGGGCCGGCATTCGCCAAAGGGGCCGGTGCGCGCAGATCGCAAAGGTATAATCTCCTCATTCAATGAGAAAGCTCGCCACTGTGGGACTGGTTGCCGTTGGCCTGCTCTTTACTGGTCGCGGCCTTTGGGCGCAGCAATCATCGACTCCGCCAAACCCGGCCCGGCAGTCCGCAACTCACCAGAGCGCGCAGTCCGAACCCCAATCCGAGCCGGCGGCCACGCTCAAGGTCGACGTCAATCTGGTCAACGTGTTCGTGACCGTGACCGATGAACACGGTGCTCCGGTGGGCGGCTTGGGCAAAGAGAATTTCATTCTGGAAGAAGACGACCGCGAGCAGAAGATCTCGGTCTTCGACCGGGAATCGGCGCTGCCGCTTTCGATTGCGCTCACCATTGATACCAGCCTGAGCACGCGTCACGACCTGCCTCTGGAGCAGGCCTCGGCCAAGCGTTTTGTGCACACCATCTTGCGGCCGGTGGATGCGCTCGCGGTGTACGACTTCAGCGAAGTGGTGCACGACGACACACGCGGTTTTATCTCTGACCTGAAGCATATTGATGAAAGCATCGACCACATTCGCGTAGGTGCTGCCACCGCGCTCTACGATGCTATCCATGTGACTTCGCGCGCGTTGGACCGCCGGAAAGGGCGCAAGATCATTGTCCTGATCACCGACGGCGGCGACACGATCAGCAAAGTCGACTATAAAGAAGCTGTGCGTTCGGCCGAAGAGGCCGAGGCCCTGGTCTACTCGATTATCATCGTTCCCATCGAAAACAGCGCCGGGCGCGAGATCGGCGGTGAGCACGCACTCATTCAGCTTTCCGAGGATACGGGCGGCAAATACTACTACGCGACATCGATGGCGCAGCTCGACGATGCCTTCCGTAAGATCAGCGATGAACTGCGCACGCAATACCTGCTGGCGTACTATCCTTCGCAGCACACTTCGTTTTCCGAGTTCCGGCGCATCGAAGTGAAGGTTGCCGGCGTTCCCGGTGCGGACTCATATCGTGTGCGTCACCGCGCCGGGTATTACACGGTCAAGTCGGAGTTGTGACCCGCGCGGTTGGCGGGCATGTTGTGCGGAAGAAGCCTGTATTCGACAGCAGCTCTTCGCGGCGGTTATATGACCTCTCTCGATGGCCCGAGTTGGCTGTGATATGTTTCAAGAACGCGTACTGACGAGTGATGAGGGTGCTGGTGGTCGCGAGCTGGCAAGGGATTCGCCATGCCACGGTGGCCCGCAAGTGCAGAGGAGTCTCTTGCAACTCGACGAGACCTTGTGAGGAAAGGAAGGTGGCTGATGGTAAGGCTCAACTCCGGCCCCAGCCCGCGACTTTGCCGGCTGGCGCTGGTCCCCACGATTGCATTTATTCTTTGCGCGCTGGCGTGGGCGCAGACCTCCGATACGACGGGGCGGATTGCTGGTACGGTGACCGATGCGAAGGGCATCGCAATCGCCGGGGCCCGGGTCACGGTTTCGACTCCCGCAGCGCAGATCGCTAAAGCCACGACAGACGCTCAGGGAGCGTATGCAGCGGAGGGGCTCACCCAGGGCAGTTACACGGTGCGGGTTGAAGCCAAAGGCTATGTAACGGTGCAGTTGCACGTGGAGGTTAAGATCGGCAACAGCAGCGACGCCAGCGTAAAGCTCGCGATCGGCAGCGAATTGCAGGTGAACACAGAGCAGGCCTCACTCCAGGAAGTGCTAAACGCCAGCCAGATTGGGAACTTGCTCCTCAATGGGCGCAACTTTCTTGCTCTGCCTGAACTTGAGCCGGGTGTTCAGATCGAGGACGGCGAGAACCTCGCCCCCACTAAAACCGGATATTCCTCCCTGTCGCTCGGCAGCCGTACCGGCCGTAACACACGGATTGCCGTGGACGGGGCTGACGTCAGCGATGAGATCGTGGGCACCGCTGGCGAAGGCATTCCGATCAGCGGCATGCAGACGTTCTCCGTGGAAGAGTCGACGCTTGACGTTTCTACCGACCTGACTTCGTCGGGCGCGGTTAACGTAACCACGAAACGGGGCCAGAACGCGATTCACGGCGAAGCTTTCGGGCTTTTCCGCGACAGCGCGATCGGGGCGGCGCAGCTGCAGCAGCCTCTGGATGCGGCAACTGACTCATTCCTAAAGACTCCCTACCAGCGCAACCAGGAGGGCGGCAGCTTAGGCGGGCCTATCATCCCAGACAAGGCGTTCTTCTTCCTGGACGGCGAGCGCACTCTGCAACATCTCACCGCTCCCGTCTCCGTGGCGTCGCCTTTCGCCCAGTATTCGGGTACATATGCGGCTCCCTTTGACGAGGATGAGCTGCAGGGGCGGGTCGATTATTCCCTCCGCAAGACCGCGCATCTGTTTGGCCGGTTCAACTATTTCAAGAATTCCGAAAATGCGACATTTTTTCCTTCGAGCTTCCAGTTGTACAGCTCTGCGGACCACGCAATCAATGGTCTAGTCGGCCTGGACTTCGATGCCCATAACATTACGCACTCCATTCGCTTTTCCTATCTGAGATCCCAAAGCAGCATTCTGGACGCGACCGAGGGCACCAACCTGCCCTTTGCCGGTTATCCAGTCAGCATTGATATCGCCACGTTCTCGGTAGGGACCAATCCGTTGGCTCCGCGGGCTACTTACCAGAGCGACCGCCAGATCCGATATGACGGCACCAAAACCATAGGCAATCATATCCTTCGTTTCGGTGCAGGCTATAACCGTATTCAAGTCGGAGGCTATGCCGGCTTGTCCCAAACCAATCCGCTGGTTCTCGCCACGGCGCCCGGCACGAACAATGATCCGACCACGATGCCGCTCAGCGCCGCCGAGGTGATCGTAAGCAACGGCCAGCGCTATTCCAGTACACAGCTGGCCTTCGGTTACCCCGCTGGAGGTCTTGGACCCGATAACCGACTGAACCTCTACATCGGCGATACATGGAGATATTCGTCGGGCCTCACCATTACTTCCGGACTGCGCTGGGAACGCGACACGAGCCGCACCGACAGCGATCTGCCTGCGATTCCGGAACTGAATAGTGCTTTTCCGGGTTTTGGTAACGCGGTGCGGCAGCCGAACCAGAACTTCGCACCGCAGTTGGGGATTGCCTGGGATCCGAAGGGCACTGGCAAGACAGTGTTTCGGATCGGCGCGGGCCTCTACTACGAAAACCTCCTGTATAGCAACGCCCTCGGTGATCGACGGCTGCGCCAGCGCACTGGGACGTTCCTCGCGAATCCGACAGCGTGTTCCTTCGGGACGGCGATGGCGCTGCCTACTGAGATCGCGGGCAGCATTACAGTGGATTCGGTGGAGGGACTCGATCCCGCCACCGGCCATAGCTATTGCAGCGACACAATTGGCCAGGCAGCGGCTGCTCTGGCCGCCTTCCAAACGCAGTATCAGGCCGACAATCCGTTCAGTGTGACCGCGCAGAATCCAAACTTTGTCGGCGCGCAGCTGGCCTCGGGCTTGAATGTCCCGTTGGGATTGTTGGCCCCCAATTACCGAACACCACGAGCCTGGCAGATGAACGCCGGTTTCCAGCATGAAATTCGCCCTGGATTGATCGTCAGCGCCGACTACCTGCGCAACATTGACACCCACGCTCTTCTCGGGGTTGACATCAACCACAGCGGAGCGGCGCGATACTTCAATGCAGGGTCGGCGCTGTCGGCGGTGAACTTGACGGTTGCCGATTGCGGAGCCGCGTCGTTAGCGGCCGCCGTTTCCCCGCAAGGTTGCCCGGGCATCCATCCACCCTCGGGCTCCGCCTCGGCGGGCGCGGCGAACATCACCGATTTTGCCGTGCGCGGTCTGGGGAGCGCGGCCGATACAGGTTCATCGTGTTACACCGCGGCTGACCCAAGCACAGGAATTGCTCTCGGGTTCCCGTGCGCTTTTAGCGGCATCAACCCAAACTACGGCGCCATGAACGTCCTGGAGTCCATCAGCCGTTCGCTCTACCGCGCCGCTCAGTTGAAGATCGCGCAGAGCACCGTGAACCCGTTTCGCGGAGTGAAGGCGATGAATCTGCAGTTTGCGTATTCGTACTCGCGCTTTGTAAATCCCCTGGCGTTCCAAGGCAACACCGCGCCGTCGAACCCGATTGTTTCGAGCGATCAGGACCTCGCGTTGCAGGCGGCGGACAACGACAATCCCTTGAAGTTCATGGGCCCTTCACTTTTCGATTGCACCCACCAGATTTCGCTCGCCGGGGCGGTCGATGTTCCCTTCGGGTTCCGGTTCGACATAGCCGGCCACTTCTTGAGCCCGCTCTCCAGCCCCGCAATTGTGGGCAACACCGGAACGGCAGGACAGATCTTTCAGACTGATTTCAGCGGAAGCGGAGTGGGCAGCCAGCCGCTTGCCGGCACGACCAACGGCTCGTTCATGCGCGGTCTTGACGTGGACGGATTGAATCACGCGATCAGCCGCTACAACGCCACCGCTGCCGGCCAGGCGACTCCCGCGGGTCAAGCCCTGATCGGCAGCAACGTGCTTTCCCTCAATTCCTTCAATGCGCTGGCCGACATGCAGGCGATGGGCGCCGTGGCCCCGGCGGTCCCTTTGGCCCAAATCGATCAACTGGTCTTTCCCTGGCTCAAGCTGTTTGACGTGCGCTTGAGCTGGAGCCACACATTCCATGATCGCTTTAAGGTGCAGCCGAGCGTGGGGGTCTTCAACGTCTTCAACATCGCGAACTTCGACATGCCACCCGGGGCAACCAGCGGTTGGCTGAATGAAGGCTCAGGTTCGATCAACAGTGTGAACACTTTAACTCAGCCGGGCGAAACCGGTCCCGCATCGAACACATTTCGCGTCGGCAATGGTACTGGCGTGTTTAGCCAGGGCTCGCCTCGTACCATCGAGTGGGGCCTGCGCATAACGTTCTAGAGTGGCCGCATTCTCGGGCCATCCGCCGAGAACGGCTGGCGGCCTTCTTTATGTCTGGCTGCTTCGAACCTGTGATCCAGGACGAAGAGAATTCAGGACCTGAGATCCCATGGACAAGGCTCAGGGCAAGCCTGCGGGTTTTTGCCAAGGTGGCCTTGCTATGCCGTTGGCGTGCGGGTGTTTGTGTACAATGCCTGCATGCCGTTCCGTCCGCCACGAGGGAATCCGCAGGCCGGCAAGAAGGGAAGAACACCTCCTCCCGAGGAAACGTTCGAGGAGGCTGGATTCCTCAGGATGCTGGGCGAGAAACAGAAGCCGGTGCTGATCAAGCTGATGGACGGCCAGGTGGTCCGCGGCTGGATCGAGTACTACGATAAGAACATGGTGCGGCTGACGCGCCAAGACGCGCCCAACCTGTTCATCTTCAAGCACGAGATCATGTACATCGCCGAAGATGGCGGCCAGCGAAGGTAGCTCCGCCTTCGGGCGCTCCATGTCATCCACTCGACAGAATCCCGAGAGCTTTGTTCCCGCCATGTCGGCCATCGCCCGCGAGGCGGGGGCGCTGCTGCTCAACTTTTTCCATCAGAAGCTAAAGATCGAATACAAGGGCGACGCCGACCTGGTCACGGCAGCCGATCGTGCCTCTGAAGCGTTGATTCGCGAACGCATTGGCAAACAATTTCCCTCGCATGATGTGCTGGGTGAGGAACAGGGCCTGAACGACCGGGGCGGCGAATACCGCTGGTATGTGGATCCGCTCGACGGCACGACGAATTTTGCCCACGGATACCCGGTATTCGCAGTCTCGCTGGCGCTCGAGCATCGTTCCGAGAAGGCAGGAAAGCGCATTGCCGGCGCCGTCTACGATCCTTGGCGCGACGAACTCTTCACCGCAGCTGCGGGGCAGGGCGCGCAGCTGAATGGGCAGCCAATCCACGTGTCCAAAGTCGCGCAGCTGAAAGAATGTCTGGTAGCCACTGGTTTTCCCAGCCACAAGCGTCACAAGAATCCGAATATTTACTTCTACCACCAGATCACGCTGCGGACGCACGGGGTGCGGCGCGCGGGATCGGCTGCCCTCGATTTGTGCAACGTGGCTTGCGGGCGATTCGACGGCTTCTGGGAATTCAATCTCAATCCGTGGGATACGGCCGCGGGCGTGCTCATCGTGGAAGAAGCCGGAGGCAGGGCCAGCCGCTTCGACGGGTCTCCATTCGAAATCGACAGCCGCGAGACGCTGGCGTCAAACGGTCTGGTCCACGACGCGCTGCTCGACCAGTTCCGCCAAATCTTCGCCGGCCGCGGACTGGATCCGCTGCCTGACCCGCGCAGGTAACAGTAGTAGTCGGCGAGAAGTTCGACAAGGCGGCGCACGGCCACCACTAGCCAGCGAGCGCGTTACAATGACGTGTGGGGTTAGCGGCTGCTTCCGGCCGCCGGAATTTTCTGGGTTCAAACGTGATCCATTCACTGTTGCAACGCAAGATCGAAAAGCGGCCGGACAAGGTGCGCCTCGAGGGGCGCATTCTTTTTCTCACCGAAGATCCGGAACTCATCCAACGGCAACTTGCGGGCGAGAATTTGCCCTGGGACACGAGGAATCCGGCGGCGAATCCCAAGCTGCGCGACGATATCTCGACCGACGAGATCACTCCCGCGCACTATTGCTTCTACTTTGACCAGACTCTGGGGGAGATTCCATATCTCGGCTTGAAGTGCGGCAACGTGCTTCCCATCGGCCGAGGCGATGTGAAGCGCGGCGGGTTCGTGTGCGCGGTGAGCGGCAAACGCCGGGGCAAGGGATCGAGCCGCGAGCAGTCTCCCTATGCCGAGATGTGCGCCGGCATTCGCGTGGTGATTGCCGAAAACATCGAGCGTATCTATAAGCAGAATTGCCAGAATCTGGGACTGCTGACTTCCACGAATTTCTCGCTGATTGATCGCATTCGGCGCAGGGAAGAAATAGCCCTGAGCGAATTCACGGCTGGCGAAGACGAGATCACGCGGCAGGTCATCGAGTACGGAGGTTTGTTTCCCTTCAACGTCGCACGCATGCAGGGGAAAGTATTTTTGCCGCCGATTCAGAGCCCGGGCGGTGCCCGCGCTGCACCGGCCATGACCTTGGCCGAGAAGATCTTCGCCCGGCACATGATCAACGAGAGAGGCGAAGTGGGAGTGGCATCGGTTAAGCCGGGCGATACAGGTTTTGCCCGGGCTGACCTGCGTTTCAGTCACGAATATGTCACGCCTATGGCGGCAATTTTCTTTGAGCAATACGTGGGTAAAGATGCGAAGGTGAACGATCCGGCGAGCATCCTGTTTTTCCGCGATCACCTGACGTTTCTCGACGAGGTGATCTCCGAGGAGAAGAAGAAGTTGGGCCTGCTCGACCTGGCCACGCAACTGAAATTCAAGCAGCAGGATTTCGCCCGAAAGCAGGGAATCAAGCTGCACGGTGAACTGACGGACCGCAAGGGATCAGAGGGCATTTGCCACTCGATTGTGCTGGAAAGCTACGCGCTGCCCGGGCAACTGAACATCGGGTCGGATTCGCACACCCCGCATGTGGGCGCGATCGGTTGTATAGCTTTCGGCATTGGCACGACGGACGTGTTCAATTCGTGGATCACGAAAGATGTGCGGGTGAGGGTTCCGGAATCTGTGAGGATTGTGATTCGCGGCCGGAAGCATCCTAACGTCACGGCGAAGGATTTCATTCTGAAGATTCTCAGTCTCGATTACGTGCGCAGCGGCAAAGCGCTGGCTAAGGTCATGGAGTACGCGGGTGAGGCGATCGAAGAGTTGAGCGTGGATGAGCGCGCCACCATGACCAATATGGCCGCCGAGATTGGCGGTTTCACCGGGATCGTCGCGCCGGATAAGAAGGCAGTCGACTTTCTGGTCGAGCGGCGTGGCATGGAGCGCAAGCAGGCCGAAAGCATGATTGCCGGCCTATACAGCGATCGGGGCGCGCAGTATGCGCATGTGATCGAACTGGATGCGGCTGAGATCACTCCGATGGTGGCCACGCCGGGCGACCCGGGCAACGGCAAGTATATCCGCGAGCTAAACCGTGCCGTGCCGGTCGAGATCGCCTACGGCGGCACCTGTACCGCAGGCAAGAACGAAGATATGGACATGTACGCGCTGGTGCTCGCCGACGCGCTCCAACAGGGCAAGCGCGTAGCCGATGGGGTGAAGTTTTATATTCAATTCGGCTCGCAGGAAACGCGCGACTACTGTGTGCGTCGCGGATACCTGGAAGTTTTCCGCAAGGCCGGGGCGCAGGTGATCGAGCCCAGTTGTGGCGCATGCATCAATGCCGGGCCGGGAGTTTCGACTCGTCCCGATCAGGTGGTGATCAGCGCGCAGAACCGCAATTTTCCCGGTCGCAGCGGTCCGGGCCAGATGTATCTGGCATCGCCTCTGACAGTTGCAGCCAGCGCCGTGGCGGGTTATATCGTCGAGTACGAACCGAGCGAAAAACGCGAACCGGTGGGGGCGTAGCAGCGATAGTCTGGCTACGGCATCACTTGCAGACTGTGGTTTCGCGCTTTCTGCAGTTCCTTCAACGCCGGAAAAGAGATGGGCACGGTCAGCGTGCGCTCCGGGGGCTGTGATCCTGTCTTCAAGGCGGTTGCCAGCAAGTGCATCGCATCGCCCATCAGGGGTGGCGAGACGATAGTAGCCGTGAGCAATCCCTGGCTCACCCATGCCTGGCCGGCTCTTGGGACGCCGTCGCAACCGATGATCGGCAAACGGAGCCAGGTGTCGCGGGCGCGCAGATCCGCCAACTCTTCGAAAGCCCGGCGAGCTCCCATGGCCATATCATCGTTCTGACACGCAACCAGGCTTACGTGCAGGTCGCGCGATGTGCTCAGCGACAGCCAGGACTCGATCGCGTGGTAGCCGCTCCGCTGGGTCCAATCCCCTTTGAGCGTCTTGACGTTCACCAGAGGCGGTTTGGTCCCCATCATGCCCTTGGTTCGTAATTTGGAGACGTCGCGCATGCCCGGGCCCTCGATATAGAGTACGCATCCCTGATTCCCTAAGATCGCTGCGATCTGCTGACCTTGGATCTTACCGATTTCTTCATTGTCGGCAGCGACGGAGAAGATGGGAACCATGGCGTGCTGCCGCAATTGCGGGATGTACTCAACACCAGCGTTGATGACCGCCCAGGCGATTCCTGCATCCACTGCAGCCTTGGCAACTTGCGGCATTCCTGTACCCACCGGTTCCACCAGAATAGCGTCTGGGCGCTTGGCCGGCTGCTGGATGAAACTTAAAATTTGCTGCGTCTGCCGCACAGCGTCGTTGTTGGCGTAGGCAATCTGAACGCTGGCGCCAAGTTTGAGGGCGGCTGCTTGTGCCGAAGCGGCCTGCTCCAATTGGTAGTCGTTGTCTTCGGTGATCAGGGAAACCAGAACGCTGAGCTTGTTCATGGAAGGGGCTGGCTCGATCCAGCCAGCGACGCACTTCTATAGAGTATTAGGGCACTCTTATTATGCTCTTGCCAAGTCACTTTGGTCAGGGGCTGGACGAATGTGCCTTGGACAAAAGGAGTCCACAGGCTTCTCGGTATGCACCCGCGGTTCTCGCGGGGCTGGTCGCATCTCCGGCGAGTTTCTTGTAAGTGGTTGGAAATCAGCATGGTGGCTGAAATCAGCCACTCGCACACGAGCAACTTTTGCTGACCTCACGAGTTCAAATCAAGTAGAGACGGTGGGCAAGGTGAGCGGAAATCACCGAGAACCACGGTCGGGAACTGCTGGATCCGATGTATGGTTGAGCGGGTCTGGAGTGAGGAGGTTCTATGCGATATCTGAAATACTTCGCGCTGCTGGCGGTTCTGATGCTGCCGGTGGCCTATTCGCAAGCGCAGGTTAGAGTGGGAATTGGCGTGGGAGTTGGGCCGGTGGGTGTTGCGGTGGGGCCGGCTCCGGTTTGTTCGTGGGGATATTACGGATACTACCCCTACGCTTGCGCGCCTTACGGCTACTACGGTCCAGACTGGTTTATGGGCGGAGTGTTCGTCGGTGCCGGCCCCTGGTTTCATGGCCCGGCATGGTTGGGACGCTGGGGCTGGGCTAATAGATGGTACGGTCGCCCGTGGTATGGGAATCCGGGCTGGGGTCGCGCCTGGTACGGTCGCGGGGGCTGGGGCTATCGTGGCGGTTACGGCTATGGGCGTGGCTATGGTTACGGTCGTGGCTACTCTGGCCGCGGTTATGCCGGCGGCGGATTTCATGGTGGGGCGATTCGCGGCGGCGGCGGATTTCATGGAGGTGGTGTTCGCGGTGGAGGCGGATTTCACGGAGGTGGTGTTCGCGGTGGTGGTGGATTCCACGGCGGTGGCGGCTCCCATGGTGGCGGGTTCCACGGCGGTGGTGGATCCCATGGTGGCGGGCACCGCTAAACAGGTTTCAGCATAGCGGGTGCACAACGGCGGGCAGGATGGAACTGCTCGCCGTTCTTGTTTTGCCTTTGGGCTTCACCATATTGCCATTCGGCCTGCCGGGCGCTGTACCCGCGTAGGCATTCTTGCTAGAATGTCGGCTCGCCAACCACTGCGGTAGTAAAATGAAAAGAGAACTCTCAGGAGACTGACACCTCTATGGCCTACGTGATTGCTGAGCCTTGCATTGGCACGAAAGACACCGCATGTGTGGATGCGTGTCCGGTGGATTGCATTCATCCCAAGAAGGATGAGCCTGCTTACGCCACCGAAGAATTGCTCTACATCGATCCGGTGGAGTGCATTGATTGCGGCGCCTGCGTCCCGGTATGCCCGGTGTCGGCCATCTTCGCCCTCGACGATCTGCCGGAAAAGTGGAAGGACTTCACCGCCCGGAATGCCAAGTACTTCGGGCGTTAACCGCTTCTGTTCCTTCCAGCTCGCAGTGAATGAAATCTGAGGTGCGCGGCCGGCATCGCTGCGCGCCTTGTTGTTTTTTGAGCCTGACCCGAAATTCTCCCCGAGCTTACCTTCGCTGGTACACGTTTCCCAGGACCGCCACGTCAATGCCGGTGTGAGCTTTGAAGGCGTCGAGGATGCGAAGGTATTCGTGCTTGTCCATGCGGAGGACGAAGACCTTCAGAATGTCGTCGTGGTAGTGAACTTCCAGCCAGTGGCTCGTGGACTTGGTCATCATGACAACGAGGCCGACGCCGATTGGGGCCGTGATGATGGAGGCGGCAGAAACGCGGTGTTTTCTGGTGATTGCGTACGAGCAGCTGTCGATCGCACCATAAGGAATGCTTACCGCGTCACGCTTGGCCGGGTGCACTTCGAGCGCCTTGTGCTCGTCGCTGAAAGTGAGCACGGCCTTGGCTTGGTTCCCTTTCGCATCCGGCACTTTCACGCGGGAAAAGGAACCTTCCTCGGCGCAGGCAAGGTTCGCGGCAATCAGGATGGCGACAAGAAAGGCAACAGTAGCATTTCGCAACATCACCAAAGTATATCGAAACCATGTGGGGACAGCCGCCCCCGGCTGTCAGGTCGAGCGAAGCTCGACGGCAACCCTCGACGTTTCTTGGGCAGCGTGCGCCAACTGGTAGGTTGATGCGCTAGCGATGGGCGAGACTGTAGCCGACCGCGGCGGCGGAACCGCCAATGTCGACGAAAGATGTGAGCCGTTCCAGCCGATGGTGAACGGTTTTGTGGAAGACGTAACTGATGCCCACCACGCCTGCGGTTTCGAGCGCGAAGTTCGTGGCCAGCGCCGGAGGGCTGCCCGCGAACACGCGGGTCAGCGGATTCAGTTCCTTGCCGCCGCTGGCCAGATTGGCGCGCGTTGTGCAAAAATCCGCCGCCGCAAGGGCGCCGGTGGCAGCAAACAGGATGCGGTTCTCATGGTCCCAGAATCGGTGCGGCGTCGAGGCTTTCGGTTGCTCGATCACCGGGACGAAAGCAGCCGCGGGAGCTGCAGATGCGGAGTTAGCGCCTGCTAGCGGTATGGCCACGGCGGACAGGGGTGCGGATGGCAGCTCGACTGCGGCAAGCTCCGCCGCAGGTAGATGATTTCCCGGAACTTGCGTAAGGACCGAGAAGGAGGGTTCCTGGGCTAGAAGCGATCCGGACTGAGCCAGCAGAAGTGTCAGGCTCAGCAGCAGAGACCGGACAGGCGCGTGATAACGGTACTCTAGCATGATGACTTTTGTGCTAGCTCCCCATTGGCCTTCTGGACATGTACTGTCGCATTAGCCACCAGCGCGAGAAAGGTCCCAAAAGTGTCCTAGCGCCTGGTTACCGGAGTGATGTGGACGACCCTCCGGCAAGCCGCATCGAGCACCGCGTGTTACACCTGACGCGGTCAGGGTACTAGAATCAAGCCTTCACCCCCACGCCATGGCCCTGCGAGAGTCAGAAGCGATTGTGCTGCGGACCTATCCGCTGCGCGAGGCCGACCTGCTGGTGACTTTGTTCACTCGGGCAGAGGGCAAAGTGCGCGGCGTGGCGCGCTCGGCCAAGAAATCGAAGCGGCGCTTCGGTGGCGCACTGGAGCCGCTCACTTACGTGCGCGCATTTTATGACGTGCGCGAGGAGCAGGAACTGGCGCGGCTCGATGCCTGCGAGGTGCTGGAGTCTCCGCTGGCTTCGGAAGTGAGCTATGCACGGGCGGTGGCGCTGGGACACATCGCCGAATTGCTCGACGAGCTTCTGCCCGACCGTGAATCGAACGATGCCATCTTCCGCCTGGCGCTCTCGGTGCTCCACATTCTGACCGGGCCCGAGGTCTGGATGCCGGTCACGTATTTCGAATTGTGGTTGACGCGCCTGGTGGGCTTCCTGCCCGAGCTGACCGAGTGCATCGTGTGTGGCCGCAGCCTCAACGGCAGCCGCGCCTGGTTTCACGCTCTGGCCGACGGCTTGAGGTGCGCCGACGACAAACGGCTGGCGTCATCGGAGCTTTCGAACGAGTCGCGGACACTGGCCGCGCAGATGTTTCGCGCCCCAGTGGACACTTTCGTCGGCATGCCGTGGCCGAAATCGCAGTGCGCCGATCTGCGCAAGTTCCTGATCCAAATCCTGGAGCGGCATATTGAGAAGAAGCTGGTGACGGCGGGGATGCTGGGAAAAATCAGCAGTTAGCACTTGGCATATAGCACTTAGCGGGCTAATCTCAAAGCGCTATGAAAGAGTTAAGCGCAATCATCTTACTTCCTTCCTTTGCTCTATCTTCGGCCCTCGCCCTTGGGCAAGGTGCCTCCGGGCCAAGCTTGGTACAGGCAACATTGACGGAGCCTGGCGGAACACCGTTTCACTTGCAAGCGGTTATCACGGAACGGGCGGACCCGAACGAAAATATCGACATTGAGATGTCCTGGGTTGCTCCCGACAAATGGAGGCGAGTCATCCGGTCCCAGGGGTTCTCCCAGACCTTGATCGTGAACGGGGACAAGGTTTTCGAGCAGGATTCCGACGACTATTTTCCCTTGGGAATTCAGGTCCTGGCCACGGCAATGGTTGACCCGAAGCCGATCCTCGATGCTGTCAGGCCGGGCGATCGGGTCTTGACGAAGGCAAACGGAGCGTCGGACGAGTCGGGAAGAACCTGCTTCGATGCGGCTAGGAGAATGTGCGGAGTAGGGCGGTACGGACTCATGGAGTCTCTAGGCGCTCCCGGACGCTCAATGGATTTCATGGATTATCAGAAGTTCAAGGGCAAGAGGGCAGCACGGTTGCTGGTGTTGCACATCGACCCGGGTGACAGCTTGCAAGCCAGAGTCACAACCCTTGGAGAATTCAAAAGCGACGAGACGCCATTCCTGATTTCCGAGCCGACTCCGAAAGAGAAACAGATTCGAAGTGTGATCGTGCCGGAATCTGAGCTTCTTGATCTTGCCCTGCAGCCCGCCGAAGTCATATGGCCGCAGGTGCTGGAAGACAATCGAACTACAGGCGAGACGAGTTACTACGTCTCTCTGGACCGATCGGGACAGGTCCGTGAAATTCTTCCTCTGAGTGTCGAGGTTGAGCGTGCTGACGACTCGGCACGACGGCAAATCATGAAATGGAGGTTTAAGCCAGTAATCAGAGACGGCGTTCCCGTGCAGGCCGAGGCCGTCCTCAATTTCCATTTCGACACACGCGCCTACGGGCCGCGTTCGCCACTGACAGATGCGGAGGTGCGGAAACTGGCGACAAACACGATTGACCCAGAGTTTCCACCCGGCACTCCAACAGGTGCAACCTGCAACATCCGAATCGCGGTCGACAGCGACGGGCGAGTTATTGAAGAAATCGCCGTTGACGGAACTCCAAGGCTGGGCACGGTTTGCATGCGCGCGATTGGCAAGTGGCGCTTCAGCCCGATCCTCGAAAACGGTCAGCCGCGCCCCTACCGAGCCGAGATTGCGTTCCGGGTGCCGTAGACGCCTCAGGCCTTTCGGTTTCAGGTTCTAGGTCATGGTCGCGGCTGACGGCTGGCAGTTCCATCCGTTACAATCACTGTTTACGCTTCGTAGTCCGAACAATCAGTGACGCCATCCGCTTCCAACCCGCTGACATTCCAGGAGCTCATCCTGCGCCTGCAGACGTTTTGGGCGGAGCGGGGATGCGTGCTGCAGCAGCCTTACGATGTCGAGGTCGGCGCGGGCACCATGGCGCCGGAGACATTTCTGCGCGTGCTCGGGCCGCAGCCGTATAAAGTTGCCTATGTGCAGCCCTCGCGGCGTCCGGCCGACGGACGTTACGGGGAGAATCCCAACCGGCTGTTCAAACACATGCAGTTGCAGGTGATCCTGAAGCCGCCGCCGGAAAACATTCAGGAGTTGTACCTGGAATCGCTCACGGCGATCGGCATTGACCTGCGCCATCACGACATCAAGTTCGAAGAAGACAACTGGGAAGCGCCAACCCTGAGCGCCTGGGGCGTGGGCTGGCAGGTCATGCTCGACGGTCTGGAGATCACGCAGTTCACCTATTTCCAACAGTGCGGAGGAGTGGATCTGTTTCCGATTTCAGTTGAGCTCACCTATGGCTTAGAGCGTATCGCCGCGTTTCTCGAGGATGTGGACTCGATCTACGAGATCGTGTGGGCGCGCGATCCGGATTCGGGGCGCGTGGTGAAGTATGGCGACGTGCGCCTGGCCGATGAGCTGCAATTTTCCGTGTACAACTTCGAGGCAGCGGATGTCGAGAAGACGTGGAAGCACTTCGAGCTGTACGAGGCGGAGTGCAAGGGGCTGATTGAGACGTATTCGGGCTCGAAGGAACGTCAAAGTCCCCACCCCTTCGACAAGCTCAGGGCAGGCTCTGTCGCAGAAAACGCGACAAGGGTGGGGCAACCGCCGTCAAGCGAGAAGGCGCGTTTTCCGCTGCTCGCCGCCTACGACCTTTGTCTGAAATGCTCGCACCTGTTCAACATTCTGGACGCGCGGGGAGCGATTTCGGTGACGGAACGCGTGGGCGTGATTGCGCGGGTGCGGGCGCTGGCCGTTGGGATCGCGAAGGCCTGGGTGGATCAGCAGAGGAATGAGCCGGCCGAGCAGGCTGAGGAGCCTGAACCTGCTCGCGAGAGCAAAGTGAAGCGGCGAAAAGAAAAGCTGTCGCCGGTTGCCACCTAAGCTCTGTCATCCCTTCGACAAGCTCAGGGCAGGCTCTGAGCGGAGTGGAAGTTTCGCGCAGCGAAGCTTCCACGCAGTCGAAGGACCTGGTGTTCGAATGCCGCAGAGTCAAGAGGGTTTTTGAACAGTCTCGATGTGACGGCTGTCACATTCGACCGGGGCCCCGGTTTGAGACACTAGAAGGTTTGAAAGCATGCCAGATTTTCTATTAGAGATCGGGTGCGAAGAGATTCCGGCGCGGATGATAGAAGCGGCCTCCGGGGAGTTGCGCGAGCGCGTCGGGAAACTGCTCATTCGCGAACGGCTCATAACGGAGGAGAACCGCAAGGTGGAGGAAGTTGGCGCCAGGCTCGCCGGGACCGACTGGTTAACATCTCTCGACACTCCTCGTCGTCTGGCCGTCATGGTTCCCGGTATTTCCAGTTCTCAGCCCGACGTAACCGAGCAGATCACCGGGCCCTCGGTCAACGTCGCCTATAAAGACGGCCAACCCACACCCGCCGCGCACGCCTTCGCCAAGAAGGCTGGGTTGGACGTCACGCAGGTCGAGAGGGTCGCAACGCCCAAGGGCGAATACATTGCCGCCAAGGTCACAAAGAGAGGTCGCAGCGCGGTGGAAATTCTGGCCGAGAACCTGCCCAAAGAAATAGCCTCAATTTACTGGCCGAAAAACATGTACTGGCGCAAGCCGAACGAGCGCTTCGTGCGTCCGGTGCGGTGGCTGGTGGCGATGCTCGACGGGGACACGATTCCGCTGGAGTTCGCCGGCATCCAGGCAGGGAAGACTTCGCGCGGGCACAGAATCTTGTCGGATGGCGATGTCACGATTCCGCGCGCCGGAGCGGCCTATGTGGATTCCCTGCGCGCGGCAAGAGTTCTTGGCCGTAGCGAGCGCGAGCAGCAGATTCGCAAGGCACTCGATGCCGCCACCCGCACCATCCGCGGTGCGCGCTGGCGCGAGGATAAAGCGCTGCTCGATACGGTCGTGAACCTGACGGAATTTCCGTCGGTGGTTCTGGGCGGGTTCGATCCGCAGTTTCTGGCGCTGCCGGAAGAAGTACTGGTGACCGTCATGCGCGATCACCAGAAATATTTCGCGGTGGAAGATGCGTCGGGGAAGCTGTTGCCGCATTTTCTGGCGGTACTCAACACTGATGGCGATCCGCGGGGGCTCATCCGCCACGGGAACGAGCGCGTGCTGCGAGCGCGCTTCAACGACGCGCGCTTCTTCTGGGAAACGGACCAGAAGAAATCCTTACTGGAACGGCTGGAACTGCTCAGGCATGTCACATTCCAGAAGGATCTCGGCAGCTACTATGAGAAGGCGCATCGCGTGCAGCGGTTGTGCAGCTGGCTGAGCGAGATTCTCAAGCGCAACGGAATGGCGGTGCGGCCGGGCGTAATTCACAAGGCGGCCTGCCTGGCCAAGACCGACCTGACTACGGAACTGGTGAAGGAATTCACCGAGCTGCAGGGAATCGTGGGCGGGCTCTATGCGCGGGTGCAGCAGCTCGATCCCAGCTTGCCCGAAGCGACACGCATGGCGGTTGCTGACACCATCTATGATCACTACAAGCCGGAATCGACCGACGACGAGATTCCGCGATCCATCGAAGGAGCCGTGCTGTCGATCGGCGACAAAGCCGATACGATTGCGGGTATGTTCTCGCTGGGCCTGGTGCCAAGCGGCTCGAAGGATCCGTTTGCCCTGCGGCGTCAGGCGAACGCGATCGTGAAGGTTATCGCGGAAAAGAAGCTGCCGTTGCGGCTGGGCGATTTGATGCGCGATGCGCGCGCGGGATATCAAAAGTCGGAGGCAGAAAAGAAGTTCGTCAACGATGCCGTGTTTTCTGAATCGGTGTCAGGGTTCTTTCGCGAGCGGCTGGAGTTCTACCTGAAAGATGTGCGCGGCTATGCCTATGACGTGGTGAAGGCCGTGCTGGGGGCGGGCGCAGACGATGTGGTGGATGCGCTGGCGCGGGCGGAGGCGGTAAAGCAGGTCTTGCATATGCCGGAATTTCAGGCTATCGGCGCGGCTTGCAAGCGCATGCGCAACATCCTGAAACAAGCGGCGGAGAAGGGAATTGAGCCGGCCCGAAGGGCAGAGCCTTTGCCCGAGTCTGCCGCGGAAGAAAAGAATCTCATCGATTATCTGAAGCGAAACGGCTCGAAGGTGGAAGAGCATCGCAGCCGGAAAGAATATCTCGATGCTTTGCGGTTATTGTCGACCGCGCGCCAACCAGTAGACGCGTTCTTTGACAAAGTCATGGTGATGGTCGACGACGAGCGTGTGCGGGCGAACCGGCTGGCGCTGCTGCGGACTCTGTTGCACGAGTTCTCCACCATCGCCGATTTTTCCGAGATCGTGACAGAAGGGAAGGCCTGAGAGGCATTTTGTAATTGAGTAATTTGGCAATTTGAAAAATCGCTGTGGCTTGCGTTTTAGATTACTCAATTGCCCAATTACTCAATTGCAAAATTGCACAACAACTGAAGCGAAACTCTGAACCACAAAGGACTCATATATGGCGACAATCACTCTCCCCGAAGCTGAAGTGAAGGAAACCAAGAAACCCACAACCAAGTACGTGTACTTTTTCGGCGGCGGCAAGGCCGACGGCGACGGCAAGATGAAGGACGTGCTGGGCGGCAAGGGTGCTGGCCTGGCCGAAATGACCAACGCGGGGTTGCCTGTGCCTCCGGGATTCACCATTCAGACCGAAGCCTGCCGCGAATACATGCGGGGCTCTCTGTCGAAGGACGTGGACCAGCAGATGAACGACGCGCTGGCCAAGCTGGAAGCGCTGCAGGGCCAGAAGCTTGGCCAGGGAGAGAATCCGTTGCTGGTCAGCGTCCGCTCGGGCGCGAAGTTTTCCATGCCCGGCATGATGGACACGATTCTCAACCTGGGCCTGAACGACAAGAGCGTGGAGGCACTGGCCAAGCGCAGCAATAATCCGCGGTTCGCGGCCGATTCCTACCGGCGGTTGATTCAGATGTTCGGCAACGTCGTGCTCGACATCGAGAAGTCGGCATTCGAGGAAGTCTTCGATGCCAAGAAGAAACAGAAGAAGACGAAGCTCGATACTGATCTCGATGCCAGGGATTTGCAGGAAGTAATCGCGGATTATAAGAAGGTCGTTAAGAAGCATGCGAAGCGCGACTTCCCGCAGGATCCGCACGAGCAGCTGGTGATGGCGCGCGATGCCGTGTTCCGTTCCTGGCAGAACGACCGGGCGAAGTCCTATCGCCGCATCAATAACATTGACGACATGCTGGGAACCGCGGTCAACGTCCAGGCCATGGTCTACGGCAATCTGGGCGACACCAGCGGCACGGGCGTGGGTTTCACCCGCAATCCCGCCACGGGCGCCAAAGAGTTCTACGGCGAATTCCTGATGAACGCGCAGGGTGAGGATGTGGTTTCAGGCGTCCGCACTCCGGTACATATATCCGAGTTGCACAAAATCATGCCGCGTGTGTACGACCAACTGCGCGACATTACCACGCGGCTGGAGAAGCACTACAAAGACATGCAGGATTTCGAGTTCACCATCCAGGACGGTAAGCTCTATATGCTGCAGACCCGCAACGGTAAGCGCACGGGGCTGGCCGCGGTACGAGTGGCGATCCAGATGGTGGAAGAAGGACTGATCACAAAGGAAGAAGCAATCTTCCGTGTCGAACCGAACCAGCTTTACGACTTCTTGGTCCCGCGGCTGGATGAGAAGAGCGTGAAGGTGGAAGTGCTTGCGATCGGTCTGCCTGCGTCGCCGGGTGCGGCTGTCGGTCAAATCGTGTTCACCGCCGACGAGGCGGTCAAGAAAGCAGGACATGGCGCGAAGAACAGTGTGATTCTGGTGCGCGCCGAAACCACTCCAGAAGATATTGACGGAATGGAGGTGGCGAAGGGCATTCTCACGTCTCGCGGCGGCATGACCAGTCATGCTGCGGTGGTGACCCGAGGCATGGGCAAGTGCTGCGTGGCCGGCGCGGGCGACATCTCGGTGGACGAAAAGAAGCGCGAGATGAGCGTCAAAGGCCAGACGTTCAAGGAAGGCGACTGGATCTCCCTCGACGGCACGACCGGACGCGTGATCAAGGGCAAGCTGGGCACAATTCCTCCCAAGGCAGACGACCCCGAACTCTTGAAGATCATGGGTTGGGCGGATCCGTTCCGCAAGCTGAGAGTGCGGGCCAATGCCGACATCCCGCGTGACGCCATTCAGGCGCGCGCGTTCGGAGCGGAAGGAATCGGGCTGTGCCGCACCGAGCACATGTTTTTCGGCGAAGAGAAGATCCCGCACATGCGGGCGATGATTCTGGCCGATAACGAGAAAGACCGGCGAGCCGCACTGAAGAAGCTGCTTCCCATGCAGCGCGCCGATTTTGCCGGGGTCTTCAAGGCGATGGACGGCCTGCCGGTTACGATCCGCACGCTCGATCCGCCGCTGCACGAGTTCCTGCCGCGTCGCGAAGACTTGATGGTCGACATCGCTCTGCTCTCTCGCTACAGCGCCAAGCAAAAGAAAGAACTGGTGGCAAAGTACAAAGACTACGGCGTAAAGGCGGTCGGCGATCTGAAGAAGGTGCTGCCCGGGCTGTTAGCCCGCGTGGAGCAGTTGCACGAGTTCAATCCCATGCTCGGACACCGTGGCTGCCGTCTCGGCATCACCTATCCAGAAATCACCGAGATGCAGGCACGCGCCATCTTCGAAGCGGCGATTGAAGTCGCGAAGAAGGGCGTGAAAGTGTTTCCCGAGGTCATGATTCCACTGGTGGCAACGCTCAAGGAAATGGCCAATCAGGGCGCGATCGTGCGGCGCGTGGCCGAGGAAGTTTTCAAAGAGAAGGGAACCAAGATCGACTACATGGTCGGAACGATGATCGAGTTGCCGCGCGCGGCGCTGGTGGCGGACGAGATCGCCAAAGAGGCGGAGTTCTTCTCGTTCGGCACGAACGATCTCACGCAGACCACGTTCGGCTTCTCGCGCGACGACGTGAACAAGGTGTTGCCGACGTACCTGGCGGAAGGAATTCTGAAGCAGGATCCGTTCGCGGCTCTCGATCAGGAAGGCGTCGGGCAACTGGTCAGAATGGCAACCGAGCGCGGACGCAAGACGCGTCCGAACCTGAAAGTGGGCATCTGCGGCGAACATGGAGGCGAGCCTTCGTCGGTAGAGTTCTGCCACCGCGTCGGGCTGAACTACGTCTCCTGCTCACCCTTCCGAGTGCTGACGGCGCGGCTGGCCGCTGCGCAGGCGGCCGCGACCGAAACGCTGAAAGTGGAGGGCGGAAGAACAAAATAAAAACCGCAGAGGACGCTGGGGACGCGGAGGATTATTGGGCTTTCGTTAATCGAGGCCGGTGTGGAATTCGATAACATCACAGGTGCGATTGTTGACGCGGCTATGAGGGTTCACACTGCCCTTGGTCCGGGCATGCTTGAGAGTGTCTATGAGAAGTGCCTCAAGCACGAACTAGGAAAGCGTGGCCTGAGGGTCGAGTCTCAGGTGTGGCTCCCGGTCACGACGGAGTAGAAATCGAGGGCGGTTACAGGATAGATTTGCTGGTCGAAGGCGAAGTGGTTGTCGAGTTGAAGGTGGTTGAGCAGATTCTGGAAGTTCACAAGGCGCAGTTGTTATCGTACTTGAAGCTAGCCGACAAGCGGGGTGGGACTGCTAATCAACTTCAACGTCGTTCATCTTCGCGAGAGTATTCGTAGGCTCGTAAACAACTACCGTTCCTCCGCGTCCTTGGCGTCCTCTGCGGTTGTGGTTTGATCTTGACGTTACTGCACCTTCTGTAATCGGGCGATCAGTTTTTGCGCCAGATTTTCCTCCGACTCGGACCACAGAAGGCGCCCGCTCGCCCGGGTATTTTTTTCGGCCTTCAAGGTGAATTCGACCAGCTTGGCAACGTTGTCGCGCACCTTGGCCTGAGTTTCATCAGTGAGTTCGACATTCTCCTGAAGGAAGGGCGCGTCCAGGCCAAAATCAATCTCGATGTGACCGGTTTGCTCCTGCGCGCCTTCCTCGAACTCCTCGCCCTGCACGACAAATTTCACCAGGTTCGGCGAAAGGTTCCACTGGCCGGTGCCTGGATCGGGCGTCCAAAGGTCCCAGAACGCATCGAAGACATAGGCGTAGTCGTCGTGAATCAGGTCAGCGACGGCGACGACCGCTTCTTCCGGAGCGATGCCAGTCGAGAACCGGTGTTCCAGCACGCTGGCCTCGTTCCACGAAACAGGTTGCACGGCCAGGTAGCGAATCCCCGGACGCGGCGTCGAGAAGGGGAACTGCTGCAAGACCGCCAGCGTGTGCGGCAGCATCGCCGGGCCGGAGAAGTCGGGAAACCAGAGGCTGAGATAGAGAGGATCAGGCATAGGCAGAACATGAGGACTGCGCAGCCTCACTGCCGTATTGTAATGCCGTGCCGCGGCCCAGACAGTCAGAGCCGGGGAGCCATGCAAGAACCACTGCCGCTTCGGGCACTGGCGCTGATTTCGGTAGTGTCCCAATTTTCCACCACAGAGTCACAGAGAAAATTCCAAACGAGTAAGAAACAGAAGGGTTTGCCAAGCAATTGGGTTTCTCTGTGTCTCTGTGACTCTGTGGTGAAGCCCAACCCAGTTTTGACCTCGTTTTGATTCGCTGTTCGCTGAAGTCGTGCGATCGACTACTTCCAGTTGGCCGACGATCTTGACAATATGCGGACCGAAGTCCGTCTGAGCGGATGGCAATTTTCCGTGGTCTCCGACTTATCCGTCAGAACAGATAGGGAATCAGTGCCTTAACGCGCGTCTTGTAGGCAGGGTATTCATCGGGAAAGCTGCGCACAAGTAGGCTTTCCTCCTGGTTCAGTTTTATCCAAAAACCCACTGCGAACGAAGCGAGCCCCGCAAACGCAATAAGCAAGCCGGAGG